>JGI1356J14229_10004025_pt1 | contig 11036 bp, 9 predicted proteins | sample Subgrocontami58m_FD_14229 | JGI IMG/M metagenome (IMG submission 14229) | reverse complement strand
ACGGCGGGGGCTGGCCGGCTGGGGTTTCGGCGGCTGGTTCGGGTTCCGTCTCCGTCGCGACACGGGTTCCACCGCCGCCACCTAAGAATCTGACTCTTTGAGCTACAATCTCGGTTATGTACCGCTTGTTGCCGCTCTTGTCGTCATAAGAGCGACTGCGAATGCTCCCCTCCACATACNCCTGCCTGCCCTTGGCCAGATATTGGCCGCAGCTTTCCCCCTGCTTTCCCCAGACTACGATGTTGTGCCACTCTGTCCTCTCCTGCCGGTTGCCTTCGGCGTCATTCCAAACTTCGGAAGTGGCGATGGAAAAGCGCGCCACTGCCTTGCCATTAGCGGTAAAGCGCACTTCAGGATCTTTGCCGAGATTGCCGATAAGGATTGCTTTATTAACCGACATAAAATCTCCTAAAAAACAATAAACTCACAATTCAAAACTAATTATGGAACAACCTTAACGCCAGGGAACTCTTTAGTCAATAAAAAAAGCCGCCTTTCCAGAGCAGATCGACTTTATTGCTTTTTTCCCCCCCGTGGATTAAAATATGTTACTTTTTCCTGATTTTTTGCTAAATTAGCCCTTGTTAAAAATAAGTTTTATTTTGATGCTGTACAGCATAAAGCTGTTCCTGGTCATTCTGATCACCCTCCCTGCAAGCCTTCTCATTATCCCCCTGGGGTTTTTTGATCGCCAGGGAAGCATCGCTTATCAAATCTCCCGGTTCTGGGCCTGGGGAATTCTGAAAATCGGCGTCATTCGCCTCAAAGTCAAAGGTCTGGAGCATCTCGACCCAGGCCGCCAATATATTTTTATGGCGAATCACCGGAGCAATATCGACATCCCCGTGCTTGTCCAAAGTCTCGCCAGGTTTCAGCTCCGGTGGGTGGCAAAAAGAGAGCTGCTCTTTATCCCCCTGTTCGGCTGGGCCATGTGGGCTTCAAAGCACATCGTCGTGGACCGATCGAACCGCGCCAAGGCGATGGCGAGTTTGAGAAAGGCGAGAGAGAGAATCGAAGGGGGGATCTCCGTCGTCGTTTTCCCTGAGGGCACCCGCAGCGCCGACGGGCAGCTCCTGCCCTTCAAAAGAGGCGGTTTCGTTCTTGCCGTCAAGACACAAACCCCTATCGTCCCGATCACCATCAACGGCAGCGGGACCATCCTGCCAAGGGGAGACTGGCGTATCCGCGGCGGGGAAATAGAGGTCATCGTTAGCGAGCCCGTTTCTCTGGATCAGTATCATGCGGGAAATATTCGCGGCCTTTTGAGTCACGTAAGAACCCTCATCGAGTCTCACTACCGCCAACACGCCGGAACGGCAAGCCAAGGCGCCGGTAGCGTGCGCGCCATGGTCCCAACAGAGAGCTGGGCGCTGAGGTAAGGATTTATATGGAGCCACTGAAAATCATTCCGCTGGGTGGATTGGGAGAGTTCGGTTTAAACATGATGCTGCTGGAGCATGGCGAATCGGCCATCGCCATCGATTGCGGCCTGATGTTTCCCGGCGCGGAACTCCTGGGAATCGATTTGGTGATCCCGGACATCAGCTACCTCGTAGAAAAGAAGAAAAGGCTCCAGGGGATTGTTCTCACGCATGCCCATGAAGACCATATCGGAGCCCTCCCGTATATTTTAAGGCAGCTTCCGGTTCCTGTCTTCGGCACGCGCCTTACCCTTGGCCTGCTGGGCAATAAACTCCGCGAGCACGGGCTCGACCGGACAACGGATTTAAGAGAAATCAAGGCCGGACAGGTTTGGGAGCTGGCGCCGTTTAAGCTCGAAGGGATACGCGTCACTCATAGCCTGATGGACTGCCTGGCCCTTGCCGTCGAGACTCCGCTCGGAACAGTTATTCACACCGGCGACTTCAAGATCGACAATACACCCATGAATGACGAGCGGTTCGATTTTCAGAGATTCGCCGCCTACGGAGAGAAAGGGGTCCTGCTTCTCCTCTCCGACTCGACTAACGTGGAGCGTGAGGGCTACACCCCTTCCGAGCGCGAAGTAGGGAGAAATCTTGAAGAGATCTTTCAGCAAAGTCACGCGCGACTGTTCATCGCCACCTTCTCTTCCAACATCCCCCGCCTCCAGCAGGTCATTGAGCTGTCGGAGCGTTTTGGACGCAGGGTCGTCCTCAGCGGGCGCAGTATGATCAACAACGCTCAGATCGCCTCTGATTTGGGCTACCTCCATCTTCCCGACGGGGTCATGATCCAGAGTGAGAGGTGGCAGGAGCTCCCGCGCGACCGAACCACCTTCCTCACCACCGGTAGCCAGGGGGAACCCCTTTCGGCACTGCATAGAATCGCCCTGGACGATCACAAGTCGATCCGGATCGAGCCCGGGGATACGGTGGTGCTCTCTTCCAAGCAGATCCCCGGCAACGAGAAAACGATCAACAATCTCATCGACCATCTTTACCGCCGCGGCGCCGAGGTCCATTACGAAAGGGTCTCGGAGATTCACGTCTCAGGTCACGCCAGCCAAGAGGAACTGAAGACCATGCTCCAGCTCACGCGCCCGCGCTATTTTGTCCCGATCCATGGAGAATACCGCCATCTCGTGAGACATATCCAGCTGGCCCAGAAAGTCGGGCTGCCGCCGGAGAACTGCTTCCTGCTGGAGGACGGCGCCGTCCTGGAATTGACCCGGAATAGCGCTAGAAAAGCAGGGTCAGTCTCCGTCGGGAGGGTCTTCGTCGACGGCAAGGGAGTGGGAGATGTCGAAGATGTCGTCATCCGGGACCGGCGCCATCTCTCGGAAGACGGGATGGTCCTGGCCGTTATGGCGATCCATCAGCAAACCGGTGAGCTTGTGGCCGGGCCGGATCTCATCTCGCGCGGATTCGTGCGCGCCGAGGAGAGCGAAGAGGTCATGGAGCAGGCAAAGAAGGTCGTCTTGGAGACATTACGGGGGATCAATCGGGAGACCCGGACCGATCCCGCCGAACTGAAGGAGGAGGTGCGCAAAGCGCTGCGCAGGTACTTTAACAAAAAACTGGAGCGGCGGCCGGTCATCCTCCCCTTCATCATGGAGACCTGAGAGCCGTGAAAGCTGAGCTTTGAATGGACCGAATTATGGAAAGGAGCTCTAGATTAACTCGTGAAATTTGGGGAGTCATAATTTTTGTTTTTGCTCTCCTTATCACCCTAAGCCTGAGAACCTACTATCCGGGCGACAAATCATTTAATGCTCCCTCGGGAAACATTAATCCCACACACAACTGGATTGGACCCACAGGATCTTACGTAGCCGACCTCTTGCTCCAGGGACTCGGACTCTCCGCCTATCTAATTCCGCTTTATCTGTGTGTAGTTTCCTACTATCTATTCCGCGGGACTTATTATAAAGGTCTGCAACTTGTAAAAGCACAAGGTTCCGTATTGATCCAATTTATTCTTCTTATTATAAGCTCCGCCACGCTTTTTAGTCTGATTATTAAATCAAATGAAGCAGTAAAAAACGGTGGGGTGGTTGGGGAACTTTTTAGGGACAAACTTACTTATTTTACCGGTGACATAGGTACCTACGCCATTGGGTTCTCCGTGCTGCTCCTTACGCTAATGTTCACGTTCCGTATCTCCCTTGTTGCTTCATGGGAATCGGTGCGACCGAGAATCGGAAAAAGCCGAAAATGGGCCGTAGCCTCTCTCAGAACAATGATGAGGCAATTAGAAGAATGGAGGAAAAAAAGAAAGGCGGAAAATACCAAAAAAGAGCGAAAGGAATATGTCCCGCCACCGATTATTCTCAAAGAAGAGGTAAAAGAGGCAATAGCAGTAAAAGACGAGCCTCCAAGGAAACTAAGGAAAAAACCCGCCCCCGTGCAAGAACAATTTGTTCTTCCCGAAATCGGCCAGGCCTATACGCTTCCCTCCCCATCTCTGTTAGATCCTCCGGATAGTGGGCATGTGGAGATCGATAAGGAAACTCTCGACGCGATTAGTCTGACTCTGCAAAGGAAACTGACGGATTTGGGTGTCGAAGGACACGTGAAAAGTGTGCACCCTGGACCCGTTATCACGATGTTTAAATTCGAGCCTGCTGCGGGGGTTAAAGTAAGACGGATCGTCACCCTTGCAGATGATTTGGCAATGGCGTTGCGCGCGCTAAATGTGAGGATCTTGGCTCCGATCCCCGGAGAGTCTGTTGTGGGCATCGAAATACCCAATCCCAGGCGTGAGAAAGTTTTCCTACAGCAGGTCATTGGGAGCGATGATTTCCAAAATGCCGAGTCGAAGCTCACCCTGGCATTAGGAAAGGCTATATCAGGGCTTCCCTACCTGGCGGATTTGGCCCGGATGCCCCACCTGCTTGTGGCTGGTGCTACGGGAACGGGAAAGTCCGTCTCCATCAATGCCATGATTTTGAGCATGCTTTATAAGGCAACGCCAAAGGACGTGCAGTTCATCATGATCGATCCGAAGATGCTGGAGCTCAGCGTCTACGAGGAACTGCCTCACATGCTGGTTCCGGTGGTCACGGACCCCAAGAAGGCGGCATCGGCCCTGTTTTGGGCCATGGAGGAAATGGATCGGCGCTACCGGCTGATGCGCGACAAAGGGGCCAGAAATATCGATCACTATAACCGCATCTTGGAAAAAAAGATGCCTGATCAAGGCGAGGTCATTGACCTCAAAGATCCTGACGAGACCAGAGAAAACAATGAGATAACAGGGCATGCCGAAGAACAGAGCCCCCTGGTGCATGAACACCTCCCCCGCATCGTGATTGTCGTGGATGAGTTTGCGGATTTGATGATGTCTGTTCGCAGAGATATCGAGGAATACATTACACGTCTGGCTCAGAAGGCTAGGGCTGCGGGAATTCATATGATCCTGGCTACACAGCGTCCGTCAGTGGACATTATCACAGGACTCATTAAGGCGAATTTTCCGGCCCGGATCTCATTCCAGGTGACCTCCCGGGTCGATTCCCGCACGATTCTTGATTCCATCGGGGCTGAACGGCTTCTGGGAGAAGGGGACATGCTCTACTTACCCCCTGGGACAGCTCGCCTGACCCGTATCCATGGGGCTTATGTTTCGGATCAAGAGGTCCGCAAGGTTGTGGAGTTCATCAAACAACAAGCCAAACCTCGTTATCGTCCTGAGGTCTTTGAAGCTAAAAAAGAGGTCGAGGCGGCAAACGGGGATGACGATTACGATGAAATGTATGATGAGGCTGTTAGACTAGTCACGGAGGAGCAGCAGGCCTCCATCTCCATGGTCCAGAGAAGACTCAGAGTCGGGTATAACCGGGCCGCCAGGATGATCGAGCAGATGGAGCGGGACGGCGTGGTGGGGCCGGCGGATGGGGCAAAGCCGCGAGAGGTCTATGCGAGGAAAATTGACAATTAAAAGGCTAGCGGGACTCGCTCTTTTTTGGTTGCTTTTCCTTTTCGTTCCCGCCGGCAGCCCTCCGGGCGCTGCGGTTGAGACGAAAACAGAAGAAGTTGTCATCGAGAGTCTGCAGAAGAGTTACGATTCCGCTGTTGACTTTGTGGCGGAATTTCGGCAAGAGACGGAGCTTAAGACGCTCGCTCGCACCCTCAAGGGATGGGGAAAAATCTATTTCAAGCGCCCCGGGAGGATGCTCTGGCAGTATGATGAGCCGAAGGGTCAGTTCGTCCTGGCGGACGGGAAAAGTCTTTATTATTACCAGCCGGAGCAAGGACAGGTCATCAAAAGCCCGCTCAAAAACGCCTTTCGCTCGGAGACCCCCCTATCTTTCCTGCTGGGGATAGGCAATCTCAAAAAGGACTTTAAAGTGAGCTTAAAGAATTTGGAACAGGGGAATTATGTCCTCCAGCTTGGGCCGAAGGGAGAGTTGGGAGGGGTGGGCGAGATCGTGTTGGGAATCGATAGTGATACTTTCAATATCGTTTGGACCCGCATTCGAGACGCCGCCGGCAATGTGACCACGATTCGTTTTTCCAACATGCAACGAGGGATCGGGTTGAAAGACTCCTTTTTTCGCCCGCAGGTTCCCGCCGGCGTGGATGTGGTGGAGTTAGGATCGTAAGGGCGTGAAGGAAAAGGTCAACATCATCAGTCTCGGTTGCGCGCGCAACCTGGTCGACACGGAGGTCATGGCGGGGCTCCTGCAACAAGACCACTACGAAATGGTCTCCGAGCCGACCGAGGCGGACATCGTTCTGATCAACACATGCAGCTTCATCGATGCCGCTAAAGAGGAAGCGATCGATACTATTCTAGAGACGGCCCGCCTGAAAAAAGAAGGAAGGCTCCAAACCCTGGTCGTAGCCGGCTGCCTCCCTCAGCGGTATTCCGAGCAGCTCACTGTAGAGCTGCCCGAGGTGGACCTCTTTATCGGGACGGGTGAAGTTCCGCGCATTGCGGAAATTCTAAAGGAGCACCGCGAAGGCAAAAAGCAAAGGGCATACGTCGGTATCCCGCGCTATTTGTACGACCACGTCACGCCCCGCCTACGAACCACCCCGTCTTACACCGCCTTCCTTAAGGTCTCGGAGGGCTGCGACCACAAGTGCGCCTTTTGCATTATTCCCCAACTCCGCGGTCCCCACCGGAGCCGACCGATCGATTCCATCGTCAAAGAGGCAACGGTGCTGGCCGAGGGCGGGGTCAAGGAAATAAACCTTATCGCCCAGGACCTGACGGCGTACGGCAGAGAGCGCCGAGACGGCGCCACGCTCTACGGGCTGCTCAAGGAAATGGCGCTGGTCTCCGGGATTCACTGGATCCGTCTCCTCTATGCCTATCCAAATTTCCTTGACGAGCCCCTATTGCGCTTGATCCGTGAAAACGAAAAGATCTGCAAGTACGTGGATATCCCCTTTCAGCACATCAGCGCCCGGATCCTGACAAGAATGCGCAGGGGCAAAAGCGGCAGCGCCGTGCGTGAGGCGGTCCACAGGCTCCGCCGGGCGATCCCTGATATCACCCTTCGGACCTCACTCATTGTCGGGTTCCCCGGCGAGACCGATGAGGATTTTCGGGAACTCCTGGATTTTGTCGAAGAAGCGCAATTTGACCGCCTGGGAGTTTTCAAATACTCCTTCGAGGAAGGAACCGCCGCCGCCCTGATGGAAGATCAGCTCCCCGAGGAAGAAAAGGAGCGGCGCTGGCAGGAGGTGATGGAGCTTCAAGCGGAAATCTCCCGCAGAAAAAATGAGACCTTGATCGGCACGGTAGAGCGCGTTATGATTGAAGGCCGTGACGCGGATACGGAAAGGCTATTCGGTCGCACTCAGGCCCATGCCCCCGAGGTGGACGGGATTGTTACCATCGAGAAGGGTCTGAGCGATGAAAGGCAAAACAACGTACAACCGGGTGACATGGTAGACGTGAGGATTACCCGGGTCCTTGACTATGATTTGATTGGTGACATACTACATGCCTAACACTAAACCAAGCCAGGATAAAAAGTTGAGGAAAGAGCTGCTAAAAAAAGCGGAGGAAACTCTGCTGGAGACAAAAAAACAGCTTCTCCGGGAGATCCGGGAGCGGGTGAAGGAGGAGACGGAGGGGAGCAAGGACGAGGGGCGGGACACCTATGACCTGGCCAGCGATGAGAGAGATCGGGAGATCAATTTCATCCTGAATGATAGAGAGCGAGAGAAGCTGCACGCCATCGACGACGCGCTGCAACGGATCAAGGACAAAACTTACGGGGTCTGCGAGTGCGGCTGCGAGAACTGCGAAGGCGAGATACAATTAGGACGGCTGAAGATTCTTCCCTTCACCCGCTTGTGCGTAAAGTGCCAGGAGGAGATGGAAAAAGAGAGGAAGATGCAAAAGAAATTTGAAGACGAGAGAACTTACCGCAAACTCGCGATCACGGATATCGAGGAGGAAAACCTCTAATTTCCACGCAGGCCCTACCCGGCAACCTGACTATTTTAGATTTTGGATTGCCGATTTTGGATTTAATCGTTCGACTGAGCTCACGACGAAGTCTAAAGCCTAAAATCGTAAATCGGTTACAAGAGGGGGTGACGGATTCTCCCCTCTCCCAAGACAAAAACCATAATAGCTGCCGTAACCAGGACTGCGATAAGGGTTGCAATGGCAGCCTTGGTGGTATCCAGCTTATGAATTTTCTCCGTGCCAAGGAAAACAAGATAGAAACTGTACAGAAAGGCGAAGACCCCAAGAACGGGCACCCAGGCGAGAACCAGACAGGCCCCGGCGTAAGCGCATATACGCAGGCTCCCTTCGTAATCCCCTTCTCCTTGGAAAACAAACTGGGACGCCAGCATCAAGATGCCAGGGCCGAAGATAAAAGCCAAGACAACCAAGAAGAGGGCATTGACGGCATCGGGAAGACCGCCGACAATAACCTTGAGGATAAAATAAAAAAGTCCACAGATGCCCAAAAAAATCAAGGGGTTCTCGAAGCCTCCGGTGGCCGGCATGTCACGGTAAAACCCCTGCGGGTCCGACATAACCTTGCGCCAAACCGACACAAAAGCTTTGGGACCCTCTTGGGGAAGAAACTCACTGTCGCCCATAACCCCTCCTGTGGCTGCCTGAATCCAGCTTCATGACCGGTATAATAGATGAAAAAAGCAAAGGGAAGCAAGATCTTTCTGGCTCGATGGAAGCCCGAGCCAGGGCGGTTCTCAAAGAGATCTACCATGCCTCTNTCCATGNNGNCCAGCCTGGNCNNNTCTCAAANAGANCTANNATNNCGNTATCCATGCGGTCCAGCCTGCCCTTCTCCTAAAAAAGAAACTAAAGATTTCGGATTCTACTCTCCTCGTAGAGGGTACGCAGGGACAACGCCGTTTCTCCTTGACAGGCAATGTCTACGTAGCTGGCGTGGGAAAGGGCGTCGACCTTACGGCGCCGTTTTGGGGAGCTTTTTTTGAAAACCGATTCCAGGGAGGCGTGCTCCTTGCCCGGGAGCGCTCCTTCAAGGGTCGAGCAGAGCGGATTTCGATTGCCGTCGGGGACCATCCGCTCCCTGATAAGCGCAGCCTGGCAGGAACGGAGCGCTGCCTCGATCTCCTCCGCAGCGCCGGTCCTAAGGATTGGGTCGTTTTTTTTCTCATGGGCGGCGCTTCCTCTCTTTTGGTGAAACCTGCGCCGGGCCTCACGCTGGAAGACAAGCGGACAGTAACGGACCTCCTGTTAAAAAGCGGGATGGATATCTCTGAGATAAACTGCATTCGGAAGCACCTATCCGGGGTCAAAGCCGGAGGGATACTGCGCCATGCCTATCCGGCCAGAGTAGTTACGCTCGCTATTTCCGACGTTCCGGGAGATGACCCCGCAGTGATCGGCTCCGCCCCTTCTTTTCACGATCCCACCACTTACAGGGATGCCTGGAACATACTAAGGAGATACCGCCTGCTAAACAGGACTCCACCCAGAGCGAGAGACTATCTGCTCCGAGGGGTTCGGGGGGAAATCCCCGAGACGTTAAAGCCCGGAAGCGTACTCTCCGGCCAAAGTCCTTTGGTGCTCTTGGCCAACAACCGAGAAGCGCTGGCCGCGGCAAAGCATAAAGCCGAATCTCTAGGTTTCAAAGCGACTATTCTGACCGCCGAGTTAAGCGGAGATAACGAGACAAGGGCGAGAGAGTTATGCTCCTTTTTAAAGCAGGTAAAAAATGGGCCCAGAAAATATCGCCGCCCGCACTGCTTTCTCCTGGGTGGAGAAACCACCGTACGGGTTCGAGGAAAGGGGATGGGAGGGAGAAACCAGGAATTTGCGCTGGTCAGCGCGCTAGAATTGACGGGCTGCGCGGGCCTTTCTATGCTGAGCGCGGGCAGCGACGGAAGCGACGGACCTACCAGTGCAGCAGGGGCCTTTACCGATGGCAGGACGATATCAAAATCTCGCGCTCTTGGCCTCGATCCTCTGCAGGCTTTGCGCGACAACGACTCCTACAATTTTTTCAAACGGCTGGGGAATCTGTTTTGCCCCGGTCCGACGGGGACAAACGTGTTGGACCTCAAGATTGTCTTGCTCTATTGATTTTACAAGAAAAGCACCGGGGCAAGCTTCGAACGAATCAAAACCTGCCCCGATTTAAAAGCGCAAGAATGCGAGGACGTTAATCCCCCCCTGCGGCTGGTCTAAATTCCATCTTGGTAACGACCTTCTTATCGCCATTCCTATCCTCATAGTTCACAACCGCAGATGAGCCAAGGCCAACATCGCTCATCTTTACAGCCTTTGCCTCTAACATCGTTACTTTGCTCTTGGCATCAAAGTCCAGAGTAATGAGTTTACCCTCCTTGGTGACCAGGATCATGTAATTCTTCTCTGTGTCTAAGAGCCCAACGTCTCCCGCAGCCTTCTCCGCTTTCTTCTTCTCCGCCTTCTTCTCTTCCTGAGCCATTAAAGGGAAAACCAGGGCCAGAGAAAGAGCACAGGCAGTCAGCACAATCGATTTCCTCTTCATATGATGTCCCTCCTTAAAAAAATCTCCAATGCCAATTCGTAGGCTAATACCTAACCTATGGGGTGCACCTTCACAATACGCTTTAGGTAGGATTTTTTCGCCCAATTGTGCTACCGCAAACGCCAAATGTAAGACCAGAGTCGTAGGAAGAAAAACTCGAAGTGATCTTAGGGCCGGAGGCGCCGGATAAGACGTTGGCTTGAATGAAAATTTCAGGTATCTTACCTTTGTTTTCTCAACCCCGGTGAAATGGAGGGAAGCATGGGTCCTATCAAAGTCGTAATCGCTGATGACCACACTCTTTTCCGCGAAGGGCTGAAAAGAATTCTTTCCCTGGAAAAGGATATCCTTGTGGTTGGGGAGGCTTCGCGGGGAGACGAGGTGACTAAAGTCGTGGATCGGGCGAGACCGGATGTGCTACTGTTGGACCTCAAGATGCCCAAAGGAGATGTGATTCAAACTCTGCTGGAGTTAAACGAAAAAAACCCGGCCACCAAAGTGGTTGTCCTTACGGCCTACTCGGAAGACGAAAATATTCTCAATGCCGCCAAGGGTGGAGCTAGGGGATATGTGTTGAAGGGCGTTTCCTCCGCCACTCTGTTGCAGGCCATCAAGACGGTTCATAGCGGCGGGCTTTGGG
>JGI1356J14229_10004015_pt1 | contig 11043 bp, 10 predicted proteins | sample Subgrocontami58m_FD_14229 | JGI IMG/M metagenome (IMG submission 14229) | reverse complement strand
ACGAGAAGATGATTTCCAAGGCCCCCACGACACCGGCCGACATAATCACCCTCGACATGGAAGATTCTGTACCGCCCGCGGAGAAACCGAGAGCCCGCGGGCTGGTCCGTGAGCACCTGCTGCACGCCGGCTCCGGTGGCTCCAAAGTCTATGTCCGGATCAACAACTGGGATACCCCCTGGCCTAACGAAGATCTCGAAGCCGTGGTCTACGAGGGGCTTGACGGTATCGTCCTCCCCAAGTGCGCCGGCCCCGACCATGTTCGGCGCCTCGACTGGAAGCTCGAAGAACTGGAGCAAAGACGCGGTCTGCCGCTGGGAAGCATCGCCGTCCAGGTAATCATTGAAACGGCGATCGGCGTCATTCACGCTTACCCCTCGGCAATCGCGAGCCAACGGGTCAACTCGCTCATCTTCGGCGCCGTTGACTATACGAAGGATATGCGAGTCAAACTCACCCTCGAAGGAACAGAGCTCCTTTATGCGCGCTCGCATACGGCGTGTGCCGCGAGGGCGGCCGGGCTCATAGCCATCGATCATCCTTTTGTGGCCTATCAGGACCTGGAGGCCTTCGAGATAAGTACCCGTTATGGGCGTCAGCTGGGATACGAAGGGAGGATGCTCATTCATCCGAACCAGATCGAGCCATCCCACCGGCTGTATACGCCTTCCCCGGAGGATGTACAATGGGCCACGGCGATAGTCAAAGTCTTTGAGGAGGAAGGGATCGCCAAGGGGCTGGCGGCCATCAATTACAACGGTCAGATGGTAGATACCCCTGTTTACGACAATGCCAGGGCGGTCCTGGCCGCCATGGCGGAGATCGGCGCTTTCGAAAAGAAGCGGCAGCAGGCTTAAGGAACGGCCGGTAGTGCTAAAGTGAGCCTCCGGTCAGCGGGGCAACCCCCGCATTCGTGCAACCAGGGACTAATCGCTGGATGAGGAAGGGATAAACCATGTCCGACCCGAATGAAAGAATCATGCATTCCATCTCCACCGGCGAATTGGAACGGCGGTGGGCCCTGGCGCGTGAGGCCATGCGCGAGCAAAAAATTGACTATCTCCTGATGCGCGGCGACGAAGAGTTCCTCGGCGGCTATGTCCGCTGGTTCACCGACGTCCCGGCGCGACACAGCTATCCCTATACCGTCATCTTTCCCCAGGACGAGGAAATGACGATGATCTCCGTGGGGCCCACCCCTCCGGGAGAGCCTGCTCCTCCACCCTGGGCCGTCCGGGGAGTCAAAAAGCGACTCAGCGCGCCCTACTTTGCAACCGCCCACTACACCCACAGTTACGACGCGGAACTGGCGGTCAGCGTCCTGAAGGAAAAAAAGGATGCCCTGATTGGACTGGTTGGCAAGTCCTTCATCCCGATGAACTTCTATGAATACCTGACCAAACACCTGCCCGGGGCTACCTTCACGGATATGACCGAACCGATCGATTGGCTCAAGGCAGTCAAGAGCGCGGAAGAAATCGAGCTGATCAAGAAAACGGCGGCCCTCCAGGATGCGGCCGTGGAAAGGGTCCGGCAAACGATCCGGCCGGGCCTGCGGGATGCGGATCTGTTCAATGAAGCCGCCGCTTCGGTCCTCAAGGACGGCAGCGAGCAGCAACTGATTCAGGTCGGCTCCGCGCCCCAAGGGGCACCCGCTAGATACCAGCAACGCCACTACCAGAACCGGACCATCCGTGAGGGGGACCAGGTTTCCCTGCTCATCGAAGTGAACGGTCCCGGCGGCTACTATGCCGAAATAGGCCGGATGTTTTCGCTCGGTTTGCCCGCCCAGGAGATGGTGGACGCCTTGGCGTACGCGGTGGAGGCGCAAGAATATACACTCAGCCTGATGAAGCCCGGTGTGCCCCCCGGAGATATCCTGGCGGCCCACAGCGAATTTCTGGGCCGAAAAGGCTTCCGGCCGGAGCGGCGCCTGTATGCCCACGGGCAGGGGTACGACTTGGTGGAAAGGCCGTTTTTCCTGAAAGATGAAACCATGACCATCCAGGCCGGAATGAATTTTGCGGTTCACCCCGGCGCGGCAACGGATTCGCTTTGGTGCACGGTCTGCGACAACTACATCGTAGGGCCTGACGGACCGGGCGAATGTCTCCACCAAACGCCCAAAGAGATCATCATTGTGTCCTAACGGATGTCCTGGTTACTCATTCCCTTGTCCTGCGGGCAAATCCCGAGGCATTGCCCATAGCGGTTGTTCATATTTTCCGGTTTGCAAGCAATCGTGTGGTGGAGCTATGGGATTTAGGCCAGGAACTCATGAAGGATTCGACCAATGAAAACGGACCATTTTTTTGATGAAACTGGGATTGGGGGGCGACCTTTAGTCGGCTAAAATTCAGCCTTGAACCCCTCCACCCCCGATTCCCTGGATGATGGTGCCGAAATCGTCGAAGAGCTGGGTCCCCGAGCCGGTGGAATCGTAAAATCCATGGACGCCGAATTCCGGGGGACAGGCAGAATCGATGCAGGGATAGCCTGATGAAGGAAAGGCATTATCTTTTATTTCCGTGCTCGTCGACCCTGCGGCGACCGGATTGATATAGGCCCAGGTAATCTTCTTTAAGTTGTTGAAATTCCAGTTGATAGTTCCATCGGGATATAACGAGGGACTCTGGACATAGGCCGTGATGTAGTTGTGGGTCGGACCGCTGGTCCCGGCATCGAATTTTTCATTCACCCGGACAAAGAGGGAGGCCCACTGAGTTAAAACCCAGTCATTTGTTATATAGGATGCAATACCGTATGAGGCGTCAATAACCGGCGCAGAGGCGAGGAGAGTATAGACGCCGTTGTCCTTTTTCCAAAGGACGGCAAAGATTGTCCCATTGTGGGGTAAATGGCCCGTGTCGTTGCGAATGCCCGCAGTAAACCCGGCGCTTGTACACCAGTCGAAGTTGCACGCCTCGCCTTTAAAGCGATAGAAAGAAAGGCCGTAGGAGTCCATTGTTTGGCTGCCGGGGACATGCGGGTGGATGCGGAAGGAAAGGCCCATCATGTAGTATTTGCCCGGGGCCAATTTAGTAATGTCGATCTTCACCTGCAAAAAATAACTTAACAGTCCTCCATTGGTTTCCCAGGCAGTCGAAAGATCGATCGCCGCTGGATTCAAAACGATCGCGCTTTCGTTGCCCTGGAATTCCAATTCGCCGGTATCGCTGACCGTTACCGTCTCCGTTACCGGTGTCCAGACCGGGTCCAGTGCTTCCGCTGCGGGGTCCACGGCATTGAAGGCGATGGGGTCTTCGCCTATCATCGTCGATCCGGAGACCGCGGCTTTTGCTATGTCCCTGATGACCAGTTGGCGGGCCGTCAGCCAGCCTGATTGCACAACGCCCGTCGACTCGATGATCAGGCGTTTAGTAGGGTCACTTGGTTTGTCGTAGGTCCTGACCGTGAACTGACCGTTGCTGAGCGTGAAGGTGGTACCTGTGGGTGTGTTAAATGGACCGCCTGTGTAGTAAATGGGATTGGAACTGAATTTAGCCCGGGCATAGTTTACTCCGGTCTCGGCAATGTAATAGGCCTGCAGCTGTCGATTGGCCAACAACTCACCGTACGAGGAGGTCGTGGAAAAAGAGAGCATCCAGCCGACGGCCAGGGCCATAATCACCAGAGACACGATTAAGGTGATCAGGGCCGCGCCTCTTTGACTTATCTTCTGAATCCTGCCGTGATGCTTCATAATTATTTCCTCTCGACGTTCCTTGGTCTGACCCTGGCCGTGAATTCGGATTGCACATCGCTGGCCCCCGTCAGCTTGAGCGCAATTTCTATGACCCGTGATGAGGATTGCCAGACGGTTTGAGGTGCACTATATTTGCTAAAACCATAGTAATTGAGGGTAAAGCCGCTCACCTGATCAATCATAACATCTTCAACAGAGGTCGTACCATCGGCGCTGTAAGTACTATAGGTGACCACCTTTTCGTTCGGATACCATTTAATCCTACGTTGGTAGTAAGCGAGTGCGCCGTTCTCTTTCTTGACAGAGGTAAAGGTGATCATGGAACCATCGGTCGCACCTGCGTCGACCGCACTGATATTATTGAATTCCTTGACAAGTTTCGTGATGGCGATCTGCCCTTTTTGGGTGGTGGCCGCATTCATTTTTGTAAAGACGACGCCCTGCGTCACTCTTGGTAAGCCGATACTGGCTGCAACAGCCGCAAGAATGCTGACCAGAACCATCGCAATGATAATTTCCACCAGAGTGAAGCCATTTTTATTGTCGCTGCTGCAACGCATAGCCAATCCTTTACGGGGCAAAGACATATGTCAGGGTTTCATTATTGTTGTTTCTGATCGTCACCCTGAGCATTTTGTCCGGGTCGTCAACGGAAGCATCCACTTCTTGCTGATTTGCGTCAAACTTGATGAAGCGGTTTTCCACAATGGTATAATTCCATACCTTACCGACAGGGTCCAATGCCCTGCTGTCGATAGCAGTCTTGAGCTCGGGAAGCGCATGCAAATACTCGAAGTCTTCATAATAAGCGGTCATGAAGTTTTCCATGACCTGCTGGAGAGAGTAAGTTTCCTTCAGGCGAACGATCGGCACCGAACTCTTGGTCAGGGAACCGCTGCCCAGGACTGTAAACATCATCGTTCCGAAAACAGCCGCAACGAGAAGCGTGATGATCACTTCCACAAGAGTGAATCCGGTCGATCTCAGTTTCGCCATAATCTTCATGGAATAAATCCCGTATTCTTGGTAACGGTAACCGTTCCCCCACCATGAGAGATGGTAACCTGAATGTTTTCCGAGCCAGGACTGCCCCATTCATCAAAGACAACGGGACCGCCAGAATAGGTTATCTCGTCGCGCTGCGATCTATGGGTCGGCGAATCTTCACTGGGCAAATTATAAGCCGTGCTCTCGCCCCGCTGCAGGGTATAGGTATTTCCGGAAAAAGAGATGCGCCAACTCTCATTATCGCCTAAAGCTCGTATCTGTGCGTACCGGAGGTTCATTTTGAGAATATCCGCTTCGGCAAGGGCCGAGTAACTCTGCGTCGAGCCAATTTTGGACACGGCAACGGCGGAGAGAATACCGATAATCATCAGAACGGCGACTATCTCAATTATTGTGAAACCGCGATCATTTATTCTGAATCTGTCTATGTTATTAAATCCTTTCATACGGTTACAATGATTTTCCCGTTGTCCTTGCAGCGTAAACACTGAAACATCTTTAAGCTCCATTAATGTCAGCTGCCGCCCCTAACCTATCCATTGGCGGGACTATTTGATTAACGATGGCGCCTGGGCAGTTTCCATTGGGGCCGAAGCGAATTATGATGAGGACGTTACTCAAGGCCAGGTTGACAAAGTAAGAGCGGGAAATAAAAAATTCGAAAAATACGCTTTTGATGATAGCACGCACGAGCCGTTTCCGGAGGAAACCTCATCTATTTATTTTGTCAATAGCTAAAGCATAACACCTTTAATGTCAATGATATTCTGATCACGTCGGAAGGCATCAGCAACAAGGTCTCTTGGCTCACAGCATGTCGACAATTTCTCAACATACTATACTTATGTTATCAAATACATACGAGGCGTATATATCCCATGCATCATACAAATTATATCCTATGTAACCGCGTATATTGACCAAAGTTATTACAATGCTCCGGTACCTTTGGGACCGAGAGGAATAAAGCTCGCCGCGGGGGATTTGAGCAAGAGAGATACCATTCCAACGGGGCGGAAATATATATTAAGACTGATGATGATTTGGCAATGGGGTTGAGGTTTCTGGAAAAAAAGGACACACCCTGGGGACGCCCATATAAAAAGGGAGTTATCTAAATTGATAACTCCCGGTAATTATTGGTAGTCCCACGGGGAGTTGAACCCCGGCTTCCGGCGTGAGAGGCGAATCGAAAAGATATCTAAGCCACCTGTTTTATTACAAGTATTTGCTTCTACTAAAGTTGGTGTGTCCTTTCGTGTAATCCTGTGCAGCTATTTTACCTCGAATTCGAGCAAAAGGACACACCAAGGGACACACCTTTGAACGTGCAATTTTATTCGTTCCTTCCTGAAGTTGTTAAGTTAAGAAATTTACATAAGATAGTAGATTTCAGACGACAATTGTGATAATTGAACCAGCAATATTGGTTGTCACTTAAATACGTTCCATCCGGCTGGGGGGAATATGAGATAGCTGACAAAACCCCGTTTTCTGGTAAACAAGAACGGGGTTTTTTATTGCGTATCGATTGTCTCGCGGGTTCTTATACTGACCCGCATAAAACGCTAAGCGAAAGATGGCTTTATGAGAAAATATCCTGACATTGCAGGATGTTACGGTGGTAACGGCCCGTCTTTAGCTGGCGTATTATACGGACAGGCCTGTCGGCGTTTAGGGTATTATACCGGATACATATAAACATTGGTTGGACCGATGGAAATGATAAAAATCATAATCCTTAGAGTTTTTGTTGCAGCAGTGATCATTGGTTCCACACACGCTGGGCTTGCTAATGACACTGCCGCCCGCGTCGCAGCTGGGGGAATAACGTTTGTAAAAAGCGAGCACATCAGAATGCTTGAGGAAGTCCTTGAGGTTTCGCTGAGTATGGTAAGGGTAAAGTACCGGCTCCTGAATGAGTCCGATCAAGATATCCATACCACAGTCGCATTTCCAATGCCGCCATATCGCTGGAATAGTGGCGAATCGATGTGGGATATGAATCAAAGACCTGTCACAACCTTTAAGGCATTTGTGAACGGGCGACAGATATCGAACGCGACTACAATAAAGGCGATCATAGGTGGCCGGGACGTGACATGGAGACTGCGCGAAATTGGGCTCTCTGACGCAGAGATCCAAGTAGGTGCGGGGTGCCATGTCACTCAGACGGGAACAATCGTCTATGATCTCACGCAGCATCAGAAAGAGATGGTGATGCAACTGACCGGAGAAAAGGAGGCATGTCCTTCCTGGACAGTGGCTAGCACTCTGTTTTGGGAGCAGACATTCCCTGCACAGAAAGAAGTTGTTGTGGAGCACCAATACGCCCCGTTCGTTGGCATTGGGTACTCCGCCCCTTACCAGCAGCCCCACGGATATGTTACGGACATCCCGGCTGTGGAAGGTGAAACTGATAAGAATAGAGCGTGTCTAAGCAGCAGTACCAGAAAGGCCATTGATAAGCGCATCAAAGCCTTTGTGGATGGCGGCGAAAAGTTGGTCTATGTTACTCTGCATGACGTGGAGTATGTTCTGGGCACCGGAAGAAACTGGAAAGGGCCGATAGGGAAGTTCACTCTTAGAATCACAAAAGACAGCCCAGATCAATTCATTGCGCTCTGCTTCCAGGGAAAACCCACAAAAGTAAATTCCAACGTATATGAGTTTGTCCAAAAAGGTTTTGTACCCCAGGACAGATTAGTCGTGTATTTTTACACTGTGGCAACGAAGCCGTACTACCGAAAGGCGAAGAGCGAATAGGAAAAATTTGCAAAAAACAGAATGAAAATATATATTTGTCCAACAATCGCGTGAACCAGACGCTCGTTTAGCGCGGGGTTTTCGAATTCGGGCTTTGCGGCTCGCGCTGGTTACGCAAGCGTTAGGCACCTTGAGAAGATAATTATGACAGAAGAGAACTCACAACCTACAGACGAATCCGAGGTATTGCAAGAGGCCATTGAGACGTTCCGCGTTTATTCGGGCGTCGTTCTCCTATCCTTTGCGAAGCACGGGCAAGGTCTGCGTGACATGGTTGCTCGGAACTTTATTGCCCGCGGTATGAGCTGCACGCAGAGCATTTACGTGGTTTGGAGGGCTGGAAGTGAGCAAGATGCCTGGATACTGCATCGTTCACTGCTGGATCGCCTGCTTCATCTTCACCACCTCGGGGAGACGGATGGGTTCGTAGACTTCGAGGAACACTCGTTCCTGTCGATGTATGAGGCGAGGCATCAACTGCTATCCGATCCTGACATGGGTAGGAAAGCGCCTTTAGGTTTGAAGGAATTGCAGAAGAGGGATCGACCAAGGTATGACGTCATTTCTAGGAAGCAGACACGGTGGCGCCGACCGAAGGCTGAAGGTGTCGCAAAAAAGATGGACCTTGGTTTTCTTTACCGGTTTGGCTACGACTATGCTTCGACGCATGTGCATCCGATGTCAGGAGACGGAGAGGCTGACTTCACTAGGCTAATCTCCACGCCGCAAGTCGTCACTATTCCAGATGCAACGGTCGTGCGAAATTCAATCCTGGTTCAGAGCATGCTTGTGCAAGAGGCGTTTAACGTAAGCCAAATGCGTTGGCGGGCTATCGCATACGACTTTCTCGATCAGATTCGAAGGTTCCTTGAAACAGGCGACCCGACGTTTCACAAGACATTTTATAAAATTGGTAAGGTGTGGCCCGATTTTCAGCTCTGTGAACCGCTGACATCTAGAGACGGAGACTAACATTTCAATCAACCCGACCGGGAATATCACTCGTCGGGTTTCCGCCAGGTTTGTGCCCCGGCGGGGTATTTCTGGCGTTAACGGAAATAAAATATGCCATTACGAAATATTCATCTAAGCAAAGCCGATTTCGATAAATTCGATTGGCAAGAAATTTATGAAAATTCCGTTGAGAAGGAATGCCATAACTATTCTACTGCCTATTTCAAAAAAGCTAATGAGTTTGAAAAGAACAATGACATAACTGGCCAAGAAATATTTGCATTACTTGGTGCTATTACATCAATGATGCTAAAGTCAGATTCATTCACTGAGCCTTTTGGGCCTATGTTTGTGCTTCAGGGATCGCGGAGTGCAATCGTTGAGGATTTTAACGATAACCAGTTAGGAGTATTAAGTGAAATTATTAAAGACATTAACGACCCGGAACTAAAAGCAAGGATTGCCGATGTCTTATGGATAAGAAGAAAAGATTACAAAGTATCACAGATAGCTGTTGAATCATATTTGGAGTCTGCTACTCGCCTAGAAAGTCCCGAACATTGGACACAACCGGCAGAAAGGATTGAAAGGGCTTTAAGGCTATCTGTGAGCTTAGGCAAGAAATCTCAAATTTTGTCGAAAGTTATAGAGCATATTGAACGAGTACTTGAAAAGTATAATGGCGATGATCCCTTATTCCTTTCTCAGAATCTAATGGGATTATTGCTCGAATTCAATCAAGGGAACCCAGTAACATATGAGCAGATGTCGGAAAGAATAGCTTTAAAAGCGGAGTCTGAGGGAAATTACTATAAAGCAAGATCATTGTGGGAAACCCGGGCTAAATGGTTAAAGACGGCGAACGACAATGATGAAGAAGTTAAGGCACTAGTCAATGCTGCGGAAACATATGTTAAAGAGGCAGAACAAGCTGTCGCTGGCGAACCCCGAAGTCACCTTGTAGCATCGAGTCATCTGCAAAGCGCGATTGAAGCTTACCGTCGCATCGGTGGATATAGTGATCGGATTAGGGAATTGCATAATATCCTTTTGGAATATCAGGCAAAATCACTAGCTGAAATGGGTGTAATTAAATCTGACGGCATAGACCTCAGTGAAGCAATCCAAAATTCAATAAATAGGGTTAAAGGCAAGCCCTTCTATGATGCAGTATTTGATTTCGTGCTTATGGTTCATTCGCCTAAAGTATCTGAGCTGAGAAGGCAAGTCGAAGAATTGGCCGCAAAGCATCCACTGCAGCATCTTGTATCTGGGGTCATCGTCAATGAAAATGGTAAGGTCATAGCCCGTCATTCAGATATGTATTCCAAGGACCCAGATGAGAGAGAAAGAGCTATTCAGGAGAATATGTTCAGGCACGCCTCTTTCCACCATCAAATTTATACTCACTCGATCGTCGAACCTGTGAGAGTCCAATTATGTGAAGAACATTCAATTCGGCTTGACAACTTTCTGAAAATTGTCAGCAATAATCCATTTGTGCCAGAGGGGCGTGAATACATATTTGCGCAAGGGCTAAAGGCTGGGATGCTAGGCGATTATTTGACTGCTTTGCATTTGCTTATTCCACAAATTGAAAACAGCCTAAGACATATCTTGACCCGAATGGGTGAAATTACTTCAGGAATTGATTCGAAGGGTATCCAAGACGAAAGGAGCCTGAATATCACTTTATATTCTGACTCAATATTAAAAGTTTTCAGTGAAGATATAGTATTCGACTTAAAGGGGCTATTAGTGGAGCGCTTTGGTGCTAATCTTCGCAATCGAATGGCACATGGACTAATGGAGCACCATTCTTTTTATTCGGTAGAGATTCCCTATCTGTGGTGTCTAATTTTTAAGTTATGTTGTTTACCAATAATTCAACATTTAATGAAAAATGATAGCGCTCAGCAGGATAGCGCTGGAGACACAACTGGACAGACAAGGGAAACTCCATGAAAACAAGCGTTAACAACTGCATACACCGGATCGGCCATAAAGTCGGCCTCCCGGTGATGCAGGCATTATACACGAACAAAAGGGAATTTCATGAAACGTATTTGGAAAATTAACTGCATGGAAGACGAATATCCCGGTATGAGGCAACGTTGGTTCAGGAATCAGTGTGTGGCCGTAGGTTGGCCACCAGACGATGGGTATTGTCTGAATGGAGACACAGAAGGTGGAAAAGGTTGGTCTACAGCCAGAAATGCAATAAAAAAAATGGAGATCGGCGAGTTTGTTGTTGTTGCTATGAAAAATAATAAAATCGCCAGAATTGGTGAAATAACAGGCAAAGCAATAGAAGATCACCAATGGGTCCCTTTAGTACCTAAAAGCAAAAGCTTACCCACGGGTGAAATGGGAAGAAGAATATTCGTTCGTTGGGATCTTACACTTGGTCCTCAGAACCTCGATTTAGTTATTAGCCTGCCGGAAGATCGTAGATTTACAAGCGGAGAATTGAGGCCTACTGTCGGAGAGATACGATCTCAAACAATTGAAGGGCTAAAAACAGTAGTAAATCATCCGGCTAATTGGGTAAGTTTGCTGGGGCAATTTGTATATGAAAAGGCTCTTTCAGACTACATCGCAAACTATCC
>JGI1356J14229_10004012_pt1 | contig 11046 bp, 10 predicted proteins | sample Subgrocontami58m_FD_14229 | JGI IMG/M metagenome (IMG submission 14229) | reverse complement strand
GTTCCTCGGGCGCCCGGAGCGCCACCGGCGCGGCCCGGTCGGTCATAACCCTTGGCTCTCCCGACACGGGCCTCGCGCCGGCAGGTTCCTTCGCCGGTGCCTGGTCAGGCACCGGCGCCGTGGCGCCGGGAGCCGCCGGAGAGTCCGGGGGCTCGGAGCCTCCGGCCGCTCGTGATGGATCAGGCGGCGGCGCGGAAGATGACAGACGCGTTGGTCCCGCCAAAACCGAAGCTGTTCGACAGAGCGACGCGAATCGGCCGTTCCTGCGCGAACTTGGCCACCCGATCGATCACGCTAGCCTGGCTGGGTTCGTCCAGGTTCAAGGTGGGTGGTGCGACCCGGTCGCGGATCGCCAGGATCGAGAAAATCGCCTCGATCGCGCCGGCCGCCCCCAGCAGATGTCCCGTGGCCGATTTCGTCGACGACATGGCCAGCCCGTTTGCGGCATCGCCGAACAGACGCTCCACCGCCCCCAGTTCCAGATCGTCCCCCAGCGGTGTCGAGGTTCCGTGGGCGTTGACATATTGGATGTCGGAAGGGCTGAGCCCGCCATTTTTCATCGCCGCGCGCATGGAGCGGAACGCGCCGTCGTGGCCTTCCGCCGGTGCGGTGATGTGATAGGCGTCACCGGACATGCCGTAGCCGGCGACCTCGGCATAGATTTTGGCGCCACGCTTCTTCGCGTGCTCATATTCTTCCAGCACGACCACGCCGGCGCCTTCGCCCATCACGAAGCCGTCGCGATCCTTGTCCCAAGGGCGGGACGCCACGACAGGCCGGTCGTTGAAGCTGGTGGACAGCGCGCGGGAGGCACAGAAGCCGGCGATTCCCAACTCACACACCGCGGCTTCGGTGCCGCCGGCGACCATCACGTCGGCGTCGCCCAGCATGATCAGGCGCGCAGCGTCGCCGATCGCATGGACGCCGGTCGCGCATGCGGTGACGGCCGAGTGGTTGGGGCCTTTCAGCCCGTATTTGATCGACAGATGACCCGATGCGAGGTTGATCAGCGCCGAGGGGATGAAGAACGGCGAGATCCGGCGGATCTTCCCCTGCGAGATCAGCAGTGCGGCCTCGGCGATGGTATTCAGGCCGCCGATTCCGGATCCGATCATGACGCCCGAGGCGCATTGGTCTTCCTCGGTCTCCGGCAACCAACCTGAATCCTCGACGGCTTCCGATCCGGCGACCAGGGCCAGATGGATGAAACGATCCATCTTCTTCTGGTCCTTGATCGGGATCCACTCACCGATATCGAGCTTATTGTCCGCCTTGGTGCCTTGCGGCACCTGCCCGGCGATCTTGCAAGGCAAATCCTTCGTATCGAACGATTGGATGGACGTAATTCCCGATTCGGAGTTGATCAGGCGCCGCCATACGTGCTCGACCCCAATCCCCAGGGGACAGGCGATCCCCATGCCCGTCACCACAACACGGCGCATCGCTGCAGCCCCTCTCGCGCGTTACTGAATCAGGCCTTGCCTTGCTTTTCGATGTATTCGATCGCGTCCTTCACGGTGGCGATCTTTTCCGCCGCATCCTCGGGGATTTCGACGTTGAAGGCTTCCTCGAACGCCATCACAAGCTCGACGGTGTCCAGGCTGTCGGCGCCGAGATCGTCGATGAACGACGCTTCCGGGGTAACCTTGCTCTCCTCAACTCCCAGATGCTCAACCACAATCGCCTTGATCTTGTCTGCAATATCGCTCATCGGCTCCACAACTCCCACGCTAAGGTCCCGTATTTCGAACATCGCCCTGGCTGAACATCGACCTGCTTGAAGATCGGCAGGGCGGGTGCCGGTCCATGAAGCTGGCCCGCTTCGGACGTACTCCGGGCCGCTTAGCATGGTTTCCACCCCCTAGAAAGGCCGAGCGGCCTGGTCAGGCTTGCTCAGGTCATGGCCATGCCGCCATTGACGTGGAGTGTGGCGCCAGTGACCCACCCTGCCTCATCGGAAACCAGATATGTGACCGCCGCGGCGACGTCCGCGGGCTGTCCCAGACGGCCCAGGGGAATCGAGTCGGAAAGCTTGGCGCGCTGTGCCTCGTTCAGCGACTCGGTCATCGCGGTGACGATGAACCCGGGTGCGACCGCGTTCACGGTGATCCCGCGGGAGGCGACTTCCTGCGCCAGCGCCTTGGTCATGCCGATCAGGCCGGCCTTGGCGGCGGCGTAGTTGGCCTGGCCGACATTGCCGGTGACACCAACGATGCTGGAGATATTGACGATCCGCCCGGCTCGCCGGCGCACCATGCCGCGCAAGCTGGCGCGCGCCAGGCGAAACGGGGCACTGAGGTCGACATCCAACACGGCCTGCCAGTCGGCGTCACGCATCCGCATGGCGAGCATGTCGCGGGTCATCCCGGCATTGTTGACCAGGATATGCAGCGGTCCGGCGGCGGCTTCCGCGGCCTCTATCAATTGGTCGGGTTCGGCGGCATCGCGCAGATCGGCCGGGCAGACATGGGCGCGTTCCCCCAGTTCCGCCGCCAGCGCGTCCAACGCGTCGCGTCGTGTGCCGGAGAGCGCGACCGACGCGCCCTGGCCATGCAGGGCGCGCGCGATGGCGGCGCCGATGCCGCCGGAGGCACCGGTGACCAGTGCCGCCTTGCCGTCGAGCCGGAACATCACCGCCTCCCTTACAGAAGTTTCAACATCGCCTCGATCTCCGCCGGCGTGGCGGCCGCCGCGCCGTTGGCTTCCGGGGCGATTCGCTTGATCAGACCGGTCAGTACCTTACCCGCGCCGAGCTCCAGAAAGCTATCGACGCCGAGATTGGTCATGGTGTTGACGCATTCGCGCCAGCGCACGGTCGCGGTCACCTGTTTGACCAACAGGTCGCGGATGTCGGGCGGGCTCATTTCCTTGTTGGCGGAGACGTTGGCGACCAGCGGCACCAGGGGGCGCAGCGGCATGGTCTTGGTCAGGGCTTCAGCCATCGCATCGGCGGCGGGGGCCATCAGGGCGCAATGGAAGGGGGCAGAGACCGGCAGCAGCATGGCGCGCCGGATCCCCTTGGTCTTGGCAATCTCCACTGCCCTTTCGATCGCGGTGCGATGGCCGGAGATCACCACCTGGCCGCCGCCATTGTCGTTGGCGGGCTCCACGATTTCAGTCTGCACGGGATCGGTGTCGGGCACCGGCGCTGCCTCCGCGCAGATTGCCTCGGCCTGTGCCATATCGGCGCCCAGCAGGGCGGCCATGGCACCCATGCCGGCTGGAACGGCCTTCTGCATGCTCTGGCCGCGCAGTTTCAGCAGTCGGGCCGCGTCTTGGATCGAGAACGCGCCGGCGGCAGCCAAAGCGCTGTATTCGCCGAGGGAGTGCCCCGCAACAACGATCGCCTTGTCGCGCAGGCTGAAACGGCCCTCCGCTTCCAGGACCCGCAACACGGCCAATGAGTGAGCCATCAGGGCGGGTTGGGTGTTCTCGGTCAGGACCAGCTCTTCGCCCGGCCCTTCGAACATCAGTTTCGACAGCTTCTGTTTCAGGGTCTCATCGACTTCCTGGAACACTTCCCGGGCTGGTGCGAAGGCGGCCGCGAGGTCGCGCCCCATGCCGACGGACTGGCTGCCCTGGCCTGGGAAGATGAAGGCATGAACGGGCATGGATTGGCTCCAGCAATGGCGCTTCGACTGGGGACGGTGGAAAGTGCCAGGATGGCGGCGGGGCGTAGCGAGGCTTCCTGGGGCTGTCAAGAAAGGCTGGTGCCTAATGTTCCGATCGCGACAGATGGGGCCGGCCTGTCGCGTGAACCGGAACGGCGCATGTCGGCCTCGGCGGGGTCCGGGAGACACACCCTGATCGGGGGCGGGCCGGACTCCTGCCAGCTACCCGTCGGTATGGATCATTGACGAGTGGCCGGGACCCGTGGATACGTGCCGCCCAATGACATCGTGAGCGTGCAATCGTTCGATCCGCATGGGGGGTGACACAATGTTAAAGCGCCTGCTCTCGGTTATCTCGCTCGTCCTGGCTGCTTGCCTGGGCCAGGCTCAAGCCGCCGACGAGACGATCAAGATCGGCTATGTCGACCCGCTGTCTGGGACCTTCGCCCAGCAGGGTGACGCCAGCCTGAAGCACTTCGCCTACCTGTTTGACCGGATCAACGCCGAGGGCGGCGCATTGGGCAAGAAGTTCGAAATCGTGCCCTACGACAGCAAGCTCCAACCAGCCGAGGCGCTGATCGCGCTGAAGAGCATCACCGACCAGAACATCCCGTTCATCATGCATTGCGCCGGGTCCAACGTCGCGGCCGCGCTGATCGACGGCGTCTCCAAGCATAACGCCCGCAATCCGACCAACCGGGTCATTTATCTGAATTGCGGTGCGCTGGCGTCCGATCTGACCAACGAACAATGTGATTTCTGGCACTTCCGCTTCGATGCCAACACCGGCATGCGGGCCGAGACCCTGGTGCGCGGCCTGCCACAGACCTTGCAATCGGTCTATCTCGTCAACCAGGACTACCTGTTCGGCCAGACCTTGCAGAAGGAAACCAAGCTTTATCTCGGGAAGCTGCGGCCCGACATCAAGATCGTGGGGGAGGAGCTTATTCCCCTCGGCCGAGTGAAGGATTTTTCGCCGTACATCACCAAGGTGAAGGCCAGCGGCGCGCAGGTGTTGATCACTGGCAACTGGGGTCCCGACCTGAACCTGATGATGAAAGCCTCGGTCGAGGCTGGGCTGGACCTGGCCTATTACACCTACCTGGCCCATGTGGTCGGCGGACCGACCTCGGTTGGCGCCATGGGTGAGAATCGCCTGTTCACGGTCACCGAATTCCATCCCAACGTGCCCTCCGAACAAAAGAGCGCGGAAGGGGAGGCGTTCGTCGCTAACTGGCGCAAGTCGCATGACTTCGACCTGTTCCAGATGAATAACTACGCCCTGCTGAAGATGCTGGCCGCGGCGATCAACCAGGCCGGCTCGACCGATGCGCTGAAGGTGGCTCTCGCGCTGGAAGGCCAGACGGTCAAGGACATGATGGGGCACAACTACATCATGCGAAAAGAAGACCATCAGATGCTGGAGCCGCTATATGCCGCTCAGTTCGTCAAGGACGTCAAATACGATTCGGAAAAGACCGGGTTCGGCTGGAAAACCGTCACGGCGGTGGAAGCGGAGAATCTGGCGCAACCCACCGTCTGCAAAATGAAACGGCCCGCGTCATAGCGATCGGTTCCTGACAGGCTTCTCCCGGCAACCCGAACCCAGGCCTTACAAGACCTATGGAGATCATCCTCGTTTCCCTGCTGAACGGGCTTGTCTACGGCATGCTGCTGTTCATGCTCGCCAGCGGCCTGACCCTGATCTTCAGCATGATGGGCGTGCTGAATTTCGCGCATGCCAGCATCTACATGATCGGGGCCTATCTGGCGTTCGAGATCAGCCGCTCGGTGGGCTTCCTGCCGGCGCTGATCCTGGCCCCGATCCTGTGTGGCGCCATCGGGGCGGCCATCGAGATCTGGGGCCTGCGCCGGGTCCATCATAACGGCCATATCGCGGAACTTCTGTTCACCTTCGGGCTGGTGTTCATCATCCAGCGTGGCGTGCAGATGATCTGGGGCATGCTGCCGATGCCCTATCGCGTGCCGCCGTCGCTCGATTTCCCGCTGTTCACGCTCTATGGCGCGAATTTCCCCGCCTATCGCGGGTTCATGCTGCTGATTTCGGCAGCGATGCTGCTGGCGATCTGGTTGCTGCTGAAGAAGACCCGGGTCGGACTGATCATCCAGGCCGCCTTGACGCATCCGAACATGGTCAGTTCCCTCGGTCATAACGTGCCGATGGTGTTCACCGGCGTATTCGCCGGTGGATGCGCCCTGGCCGGGTTGGCGGGTGTGATCGGCGGCAACTACCTGACCACCGAATCGAGCATGGCCGACGCGATGGGCCCCATCGTCTTCGTCGTCGTCGTGTTTGGCGGTTTGGGTTCGCTCGCTGGCTGCTTCATCGCCTCGATCATCATGGGGATGATCCAGACCTTCGCGGTGGTGTTCGACTATACCATCGCCGACATGTTCAGTCCGTTTTTCAAGATACCGGAGATGGACACGCTGCTGGGTGAAATCCTGACCGTGCCGATGTCGCGCATCGGGCCGTTGCTGCCCTATGCGATGATGATCCTGATACTGCTTATCCGGCCGCGTGGCCTGCTGGGGACCCGAGACACATGAGCGACGCGGCCCGTTCCATTTCGGCGGCGAAGCCCCGGCGCGCCGGTTCGGCCATGACCTGGCTCTGGGTGCTGGGTCTGGTGTTGGCGATCGCGCTGCCGTGGTTCTTCTATGATTTGGCGAAGGCGCGTCATTCCGGCTTCATGGTCTCCATGTTCAGCCAGGCAGGGATGATGATCATCTTCGCGCTGTCCTACAACATGCTGATGGGCCAGGCGGGATTGCTGTCATTCTGCCATGCCGTGTTCTTCGGCTTTGGCGGCTATGTCTGCATCCATGCCCTGACCGGGGCGTCCAACGGCGCCTTCCCGGTGCCCATGGAAGTCATGCCCCTGTTCGGCGGTCTGGCCGGCATGGCATTGGCCATCGTCTTCGGCTTCATGGCGACCAAGCAACGCGCCACGGCTTTCGCCATGATCACCCTGGGGATCGGCGAGTTGATGGCCACCGCTGCGCTGATGTTTCACCATTTCTTTGGCGGCGAGGGTGGCATCACCTCTGACCGGATGATCGACCGCAGTCTGTTCGGCCTGAGCTACGGGCAGTCAATCGAAGTCTATTACCTCATCGTGTTCTGGACCATGCTCTCGGTCATCGGCATGTTCTTCCTCACCCAAACCCCGCTCGGCCGCATGGCAAATGCCTGCCGCGACAATTTTGAGCGGGCGCAGTTCGTCGGTTACGACCCCAAGATCGTGCGCTTCATCCAGTTCTCGCTGTCTGGGCTGTTCGCCGGGATTGGCGGCGCGCTGTATGCGATTTCGTATGAGATCGTGACCTTCGACTCGATGGCCGGGCCGCTGTCGGCCAACGCGCTGCTGATGGCTTATATCGGCGGCAGCACGGTGTTCGCCGGTCCGATCCTGGGCGCTGTGCTGATTACCCTGCTGCAGAGCGGCGTCAGTCTGCTGTCCAACTCCTGGCTGGTCTATGTTGGCGTGCTGTTCATCACCATGGTGACCTTCGTGCCGGAAGGCATCGCCGGCATCATCATGTCGCATGGCCCCATCCGGAAGGCGGGGAAACTGGGGCGTCTCGCTGTGCCGTATGTGCGCATACTCGTGCCCGGCCTGATCATGGTGCTGGGCTTTGTCTGCCTGGTGGAGCTGGTGTCGTTCCAGACCATCGGCGCCGCCCAGGGCAAGAAGTTGGTCCTGTTCGGCAACCCCATCGATATCGCGTCCAACATCCCATGGGCGATCGCGATCGGAGGCCTGATCATCGGCGGCATCTGGCTGCGGTTTGAGGCGGTCGCGTTCGGCCGAGTCTGGGATGAAATCACCGCGGAATTGAAGCGCGTGGAGGCTCGGACATGAGCGGGCAGGCAGTCAGCCTCCGCGATGTGCGGAAGAATTTCGGCGCAACGGAAATCATTCGCGGCGTCACCCTGAACATCGCGCAGGGGGAGCGGCACGCCATCATCGGCCCCAACGGTGCCGGCAAGACGACCCTGTTCAACCTGATCAGCGGACGTTTCCCGATCACCTCGGGCGAGATCGTATTGAACGACACGCGTATCGACACGTTGCCGCCGCACCGGATCAACCGGATGGGGCTGTCGCGCAGCTTCCAGATCACCTCGATCTTCCACAGGCTGACGGTGTTTGAGAACCTGCGTTGCGCCCTCCTATGGAGCATGGGATATCGCTATTCGTTCTGGTCCCCGCTGTGGCGGCAACGCGCGCTGAACGAAAGGGCGGAGTTCCTGATGGAGGATCTGAACCTTGCCAGCCGGCACGATACCCCCGCCGGGCTGCTGTCCTACGCGGAGCAGCGGGCGCTGGAAATCGGCATGACCATCGCCGGTGGTGCCTCGGTGATCCTGCTGGACGAACCGACCGCGGGCATGAGCAATACCGAAACCGACTACGCGATGGACCTGATCCGCCGAGTGACCCAGGGCAAGACGTTGGTGATGGTGGAGCACGACATGAAAGTGGTGTTCGATCTGGCGGATACGATCACCGTGCTGGTGTATGGTCAGGTCATCGCCTCGGGCGCGCCGGAAACGGTGCGGGCAAGCCGAGCGGTGCAGGAAGCGTATTTGGGAGCGCTGGAAGAATGATGCTGGAAGTCCGCGACCTGCATGCGTTCTATGGCCAAAGCCATATCCTGCATGGTGTCGACCTCAACGTCGACGAAGGTGAAATCGTCAGTCTGCTCGGCCGCAACGGCGTTGGCCGGTCGACGACCTGCAAGGCAATCATGGGACTGGTGGCGCCTCAGGGGCATGTCCTCTATCGCGGCAAGGACCTGGCCGGGTTGCGCAGCGACCTGGTGGCGCGAGCAGGGATTGGCTACGTGCCGGAAGACCGGCAGGTGTTCCCCACCTTGACGGTGCGGCAGAACCTGGAACTGGGCCTGAAGAAGGCCGGAAAGTTCGGCCGCTGGACCTTCGACGACGTGTATCGGCTCTTTCCGAATCTGGCCGCGCGGCAGAACAATCCCGCCGGCGTGCTCTCGGGCGGGGAGCAGCAGATGCTGACCATGTGCCGTACCCTGATGGGCGATCCGGACCTGGTCCTGATCGATGAGCCGACCGAGGGGCTGGCGCCATTGCTGGTCGAGCAGGTGGCTGTGCTGCTGGCGGAGATCGCCAGCCGGGGCGTTGCGATCCTGCTGGTGGAGCAGAAGTTGACAATCGCTTTGAAGATTTCTCACCGGCTGTACGTGATGGGACACGGCAAGATCGTGTTCGAGGGGACCCCGGCCGATCTGGCGGCCGCGCCAGAGATCCGGCAGGAATGGTTGGAGGTCTGAGGCGGATCTCCGCCGGCGGGTCGGGCCGCGCGGTCCAGGTCGATATCGCAACCCACGGATCATAAGTCTGGATTGGGTCCATTCAGCATCCAGGTCGGCCGGTGCCGTCCGCGTCGTCGCCGCGTGCAATGTGCGGTTGCCGATCGGATGATCTGCGTGCGGTGATCGCCCGAGGCTTGGCGCCAACGACCCTGGTAACGCCGCGTCCGTGATAAACAGGTCTGATATGGCGATCCAATCGTACGAGCGAGGCGGCGGCCGCGCGTTCGACGCCGGGCGACGAAACATGTCGCGGTATGAATCTCGCCAGGGACGGTCGTTCGTCGACGGCGGTATGGAATGGCTCAGCCGCCCGTTGATTTTGATCAACGATGCCGATGGTAGGCGATGCTTGCATAACCTGCTCGGATGACATCCAAATGTGGCTGTTCGCCGGTAGGAGCCAACTGGATACGACGGAAGGCAAACTCCATGAGATCATATCAGTTTCTCGCCATGGCACTCGCGGGTACGCTCAGCATCGCCGGGTGCACGGAAGGCAACCCTGCATACACCGTTGATGGGTACGCCAGCTTCGCGGACAAACCAGGTTGCCCGGGATTTTCGATGCATGTTGCACGTAGTGGCAATGTGTTGGGTGGATCTGCGATGCGCGATGGCGTCTCCAAGTTGAGTAACATATCCGGGGCGGTCGATCGCCTCAATCGGTTCAGGTTCACCATGACGCCGGTCGATGCGGGCGCACCGACAGGCGTGATGGAAGGGATCATTGCCCCGGCTGCCGGGACCGTGACCGGTACTCTCAGCGGGGCAGGCTGCAACGACGGGCCAGTTCTGCTGCGATTCGCACCAAGAAATATGGGCCTGGGCGGGAGCGGCTAGAACCGGTCACCGACGGCGACGGTCGGCTCTCAGGTCCGATCGCGCCGAGCTCCCTGGAGCGTGGTCGGGCTGACCGTCGCCTTGATTGGCAATAACGGTCAGGCTGGTCCGCCAGGCTGCCTGGTCAGACCGGTCCGCCCCCGCTCGAAAGCTCCCAACCCCTGATCGCCGCCGCGACCCGTTCGGCTCGTGGTTCTTCCATGTCCTCAAGGGCTGCCAGAACCGCGGGCATCAGGTCCTTGTGTGTTCGCGCCGTCCGGCCCAGCCGCACGATGACTGTCTCATCCGCGATCGGCGTCAGCGCCGCGATAAGCGCGGGCGTCGGATCGGCCGACAGCGCCACCAGCAATCGGGGCCGAACCTCCTCGCGTCCCAATCGGCCGAGGGCACGGGCCGCCGCGAGCGACACCGTGGGGTGCAGGTCGTCCAGCAGTTCGATCAGCAAGGGAACGGCGGTCGTCGGACCTCCCCACACGCAATCGCAGGCGGCGGCACGCGCCTCCGGGACGTTGTGACGCAGTGCGGCCAACAACGTCTCCGGTGCCAGACGAGCCCCCAGGCGTGCGGCGATCGACAACGCCAGGATCAGGCCCGGTCCCTGGATAGCGAATGTCTCGATCAGACGGCTGACGGCGGCACCGGCCGCGTGGCCCCCGATGGCGGCGAAGGCGTTCAGGGCGGCGGTCTGCTCCGGGATCGGGTGATGCAGGCCGAACCCCTTGAAGCGGCGGCACAACTCTTCCAGCGGTGGAATCGCGGCGGACAATCCTCGGCGCGCGGCCTCGGCCGCGAGCGCCGGCGCTTCGGACAATCCGGCCAAAGGCAGGCGCGCGATCAAGGTCGCATCGTCCAGCGCGTGGGTTTCCAGATCCGGAACGATCGGTGCATCCATCGGTGTCGGCGATGGCGGCGGCATACCGCGCATCGCAAACAGGTCCGGCTGTTCCGGCTCCATTCCGCGCCGATTCCCTCCGGAACCCGATCCCTCTGGCCGATAGGGCAATTTCATGTCACATAGCGATGTCAGGGCGGAAACCGTGGCTTGGCCCCGATCTCCACCTGAGCGGTTAACATAGGGCCGGCGACACAGACCGCGCCCCTGGCGAGGACCCATGAGCCTGATCGAAACCGGCGGCATCGACTGCGATATTCACCCATCGGTGCCGAATCTCAAGGCCCTGCATCCTTATCTGTCCGACCACTGGCGTGACATCATCATCCA
>JGI1356J14229_10004011_pt1 | contig 11047 bp, 9 predicted proteins | sample Subgrocontami58m_FD_14229 | JGI IMG/M metagenome (IMG submission 14229) | reverse complement strand
CTCTCCCCCTCGGTATCCTCTCCGCTGCAATCCTGTTTTTCGCGTCTCCTGCGCCTGTCGCAGCCGCCGAGAATTATCCGAGCCGACCGATTCGTGTCATAGTCCCTTTCGCACCGGGCGGCGGGACCGACATGGTCGCCCGCGTGATCGCCCCGAAGCTGTCCGAGCGGCTGGGCGGCACGTCGGTCATCGTGGACAACCGGGGCGGAGCGGGAGCCATCATAGGCACGGCGATGGCGGCCAAGGCGACTCCGGACGGCTACACCCTGCTCGTGTGCGATACCGCGCACACCATACAGCCGGTGCTGCAAAAGCTGGAATACGATCCAATCAAGTCTTTTTCACTGATCGCGTCATTGGTGACCGGGGACAGCATGCTCGTCTCCCCGGCAAGCATTCCCGCCAAGACTCTCCAGGAGTTCATAGCGCTGGCGAAGCAGAAGCCCGGTCAGCTGGTGGCAGGAACCGCCGGCGCGGGCAGCAGCGGCCACATGGCCCTGGAGTTGTTCAGGGTGATGGCCGGCATCGACCTCATCATGGCGCATTACAAGGGCGCCGGGATGGCGACGATCGATCTGCTCGGGGGGGCCGTCCACGTCTCCAACGTAACGATACAGGCTGCGGTTCCGCACCTCAAGACCGGCAGGCTGAGAGCGCTGGGCGTCGGCGGACAGAAACGAAGCGCGCTCTTGCCCGACGTGCCTACCGTGTCCGAGTCGGGTTTGACGGGGTATTTGTCAACCGGCTGGCGGGGGCTGATGGGGCCGGCAGGCATACCCGCGTCGACCACCGGCAGATTGACGCGGGAGGTGAAGGCGATCCTCACCTCGGACGACGTGAAGAAACATTTTCTGAACAACGCGATGGAAATCGATTACCGGGATCCGAACGAGTTCGCCGTGTTCATTGCAGACGAGATCAAGCGCTGGTCGGGCGTGGTCCGCAAGGCCAATATCAGTCTGGACACGCAGAAATAAAGCTTACAGCGCAGATCCTGCCGGAAAACGCAGGATCTTGCCGCTGCACCGGCGCTGTCGGGTCATTCCGTGAGAGAGAATACGGGACCCGCAATCGCTCGCCAACCGTCATGGTGGACTAAGGAATGATTGGGCCGCTATTGACTCAAAAAGTACACGCAACACTGTACGCTGCCGCGCGCACGGGTGCGCCCACGGTCGAGTGCTCGCTGGACCTCGATCGGTCGAGGACGACCGTCGAAGTGGACGCTGCAGGATGGAACTGGCAAGGCCGGCGATTCCCCTATCTGGATACCTGCAAGGACAGAACCATTTACCACTGGATTGGCGAGACTTTTCAGCCAGTGGCGCGTTTCACAACGTCACTGATCAAGTTGGTTCCCACTGAGTGGGGACCGCCAACGTTCGAAATCGATGGCATCAAGATGTTACCCACGGCGCAGGTCTCGCCCTATGCGGATGCAGAACGCAAAGTTGGCTTGATTCAACCGCGTGGCAAGGTGATTCTGGACACCTGTGGCGGCCTTGGCTATTTCGCGGCCTGGTGTTTGCGGGGTCAGGCGAGGCAGGTGCTTTCCTACGAGAAGACTGCTGACGTGATCTGGCTGCGCAGCCTCAATCCCTGGTCGCCTGAGATTGGCGGTGGTTTGACGTTAACCCAGGGCGATATTGTCGATCAGATCGTTACGCTGCCCAGCGATTCGGTCGACGCGATTTTGCACGATCCGCCGCGCTTCGGTATCGCCGGGGAACTTTACTCGCAAGTCTTTTATGGCCAACTGGCCAGGGTGCTCAAGCGCAAGGGAAAACTGTTTCATTACACCGGCGCATCGAACAAACTGACCAGTGGTCGCGATGTCGCTAACGAAGTGGTGAAACGCTTGCGGCACGCGGGGTTTGTCGCGGAGTTGAATGGCGATGGGATATTGGCGGTGAAAAAGTGAGCGAGCGCGTTTCACCGCTGCACCGCCACACCTCGGACTCGGCGCCTCCCCGCTGCCGGAGGCCAAGGTGTCGATGATCCTGCGTGGCGATTGGTTAAACGAGTCTGAACATCAGCACGCCACCCATTGTGACCACGATTCCAATCAGTTCAAGCGCGGTAATTTTCTCGCGGAAATAGAGCCATGAGATCGCCAACGTGAACACCGCTTCGATCTGGCCGACGGCGCGGACATAGGACGCATTCTGCAGCGCGAAGGCCGAATACCAGCCTATCGAGCCCAGTGCACTGGTGAGGCCGATGAAACTGGCGATCCCTCGCAATGGCCACATTTGCCTGAATACCACCGGCTCCTTCACCGCGAGCCAGATGCCCAGACAAACGGTTTGCAATCCCGTTGCCAGCACCACCGTCCAGCCGGCGCGCCACAGGAAATGATGCTGCTCGCCGAGATCGCGCGTCGCCTCCCGCAGGAACAGATAAGACAGCGTGAACAACAGGGCGCACATCAAGGCGACCCGGGTCGGGCGTCCGACGAGCAGGCCCCAGAAGGTTTCGCCACCTTCACGGAACGCGGCGGTTCCCATCTTGCCGATCAGCATCAGGATCGCACCACATGTGACGACCACCAACGCGACCCAACCCCATTGCGTCAACTGCTCGGAGAACAGCGCCGAACCGATGAGCGCCGTCATGATGACGTCGGTCTTGGTCAGCATCGTGCCGACGGCAAAATTTTTCAGCCGGAACATGTAGATCAGCAGCGCAGTCGCCAGCACCTGGGTCAGCGCGGCTACCGCGGTGTGCCACAGAAAGGCCGGATTGTATTTGGGAATCCCGTGGCCGGTATAAAGCATGGCTGCGCCCAGGAAAACGATAAGCGTCGGCATGCCGAAGAGCGAGCGCACATAGGTCGTGCCCATGGTCGACATGCTTTGGTTGAGCGTTTTCTGTGCGGCCGTGCGCACGGCCTGCATCAGCGCCGCGAAAACCGAGATCGGTATCCAAATCCAGGCAAGTTCCATGAAATTCCTCAAGGCGCGAACACGACGCGCATGCGTTGCGAAGCGATGCGGCAGTGGTTCAGGATTTTTCCTGTTGCGCCGCCTCAGCCAGCAGCCAGTCGCGAAACGCCGCCACGGAGGTGCGCAGCTCCGCGCCCTCGGCGCATACGAGGTAATACGCCGACTGCAATGGGACTTGCAGCGTGAACGGCAATATCAGGCGCCCGGCTGCCAGTTCCGCGGCAGCCAGCAACGGTAACGTCGCGACCACGCCGAGCGCGTTGCTCGCCGCCTCGAGCGCGAGCACCGCGTGGCTGAAATGCGACCCGCGGCTGGCGTCGACCTCGCTCGCGCCGGCGGCCTTGAGCCATACATCCCAGAACGCCACGCTGTCGTAAAGTATGCCGGTGTCGTCGTGCAGCAAGGTGTGATGCCGCAGGTCCTGCGGCTGCCTGAGCGGATTTTCACCGTGCACGAGCTGCGGGCTGCAGATCGGCGCAAGCATCAGCGCGAACAGCTTGTCGACGCGAAAGCCCGGATAGTCGCCGTGCCCGTAAAGGATCGCGAGATCGGACTCCTCCAGCCAGTTCTCGATGGTGGTGCGTTCAGCCACGTTATCCTGCCCGTCCCGGGTGACGAGGCGGATGCGCGCCGACACCCGCACGTCGATCTCGGGGTGGACCGCGAAAAAATGATGCAGCCACGGCATCAACCAGCGGGTGGCGAATGATGGTGGCACGCTCACGGTCACCTGCCCGCTGTCGGCTTGCGGCCGCATGGCGGCAACCGCCTGCGCGAGATTGGCGAAACCTTCGCTCAGCTTGGGCAATGCAGCACGGGCCGCTGCCGTCAGTTTGAGCCCGCGATTCAGGCGTTGGAACAGCTTGACCCCAAGATAGTCTTCTAGCGCCTTGACCTGGTGGCTGATCGCCGCCGGTGTCACGCTCAGCTCCTGCGCCGCACGCTTCAGGCTCAAATGGCGCGCGGCTGACTCGAACGCCTTGAGCGCACTGAGCGGGGGTAGCCGTTCTGACATAGTAAGATTAGTTATTCTAATCTGAATACGTATTATATATCATGTGGTGCGACGCAACAAAACAATACTGATCAGGTCTATAGTTACGTAACAGGAAATTCGTGGCGATATTAAATCTCGTCCGAAAACCAGAGTAACTTAATAGTACAGGAGTCAACCATGAACAAGCTTAACGAAAAATCTGCAAATACAGACCTTTACGCGCGCATCAAGCAGGCGCGTCTGAGTGAACGCGACCGCGAAGTCGCGCTGAACGCAGTACGCAATGCCGAATCGATCGTCGACGGCTGCGAATGGGCGGCACGCGCGGTCAAAACGGTGATCGCCAAGATGTTCGACAAATCGGCGGATTTCAGGCACAGCCACTAAGCAGTACCGGTTGGGAGCTGGCACCCGCTGCATTGACAGCTTGCCCGCGGCCGGCAACCGCGGGTGAGGCTTGCGGGTTACCTCGCCGTCTGCGCGGCCTGCTTCACCGCCTTGACGATGTTGATGTAGCCAGTGCAGCGGCACAGGTTGCCTTCCAACCCGTGATAGATCTCTTCATCGCTCGGATGCGGGTTGTCCTTGAGCAGCGCAGCAACCGCCATGATCATGCCCGGCGTGCAGAACCCGCATTGCAGCGCGTGGCAATCCGTAAATGCCTGCTGCACCGGATGCAGTTTGCCGTTTTGGGCCATCCCTTCGATCGTCACGACTTCCGCGCCGTTCGCCTGAACCGCGAGCATGGTGCATGATTTGATCGCACGGCCGTTGACATGCACGGTGCAGCATCCGCATTGGCTGGTGTCGCAGCCGACATGGGTTCCGGTGAGCCCGAGTTGGTCGCGTATCAAGTCAACGAGCAGTGTGCGGCCTTCGACTTCGCGCGAGTATTGCTTGCCGTTGACGGTGAGTTCGATTTTGGTCATGGGATAGGATCCGTGGTTCGTAATGATTCGTCGTTCGTGATTCCGGCGCACGCCGGAATGACGGCACCCGATTAGCTTGCCAATAGTTTCTGCACCGCGCGTTTCGCCATGACCTTGACCAGGTTGGCGCGGTATTCGCGCGTCGCATGGAAATCTTCGTTCATATCGGCGGCGTTGACCGCCAACCCGTCAAGCGCCGACGGGTCCAGTTTCTTTGCCAGCGCGCTTTCCGCGGCGCTCCAGCGGAACACGCCCGGCCCGGCACCAGTCACCGCGACCCGTATGCTCGTCTTCGTCGTAGCGACAAAGACTCCCGTCATCGCGTAACCCGATGCGGGATGCGGAAATTTCACATAGGCGGCGCGTTGTGGCAGCGGAAATAACAGGCGCACCACTATTTCGCCGTCCTTGAGCGCTGTCGAGAACAGGCCCTGGAAAAAATCGTCCGCGGCGATCTCACGGCGCGTGGTCACGATCGTTGCTCCCAGCGCGAGCACCGCTGCCGGATAATCGGCGGCAGGATCGTTGTTCGCGACCGAACCACCGATGGTGCCCCGGTTGCGCACCTGCGGATCGCCGATCTGCTCCGCAAGATACGCCAGCGCCGGTAACGCCTGCCTGACCACCGCCGAAGCGGCGACCTCATGATGACGGGTCGCCGCACCGAGCGCGAGCTTGCCGTCCTTGACCTCGATGCCGCGCAATTCCGGCAACCCGCCGATATCCACCAGATGCGACGGCTGGGCCAGTCGCTGCTTCAGCGTCGGCAGCAGCGTCATGCCGCCGGCCAGCAGTTTCGCGTCCGGATGGGCGGCCACGAACGTGGCCGCTTCGGACAGGGATTTGGCTTGCAGATAATTGAATTCGAACATAGCGTCCTATCCTGTTTTTGCCGCTTGCATCGCGTGCCACAGCTTGCTCGGCGTAAACGGCATGTCGAGATGTTGTATCCCGAGTGGCCATAGCGCGTCAAGCGTGGCATTGGCGAGCGTCGGCAGTGAAGCCGTGCAGCCCGATTCCCCAACGCCTTTGGCGCCGAGCACGTTGGTCTTGCTCGGCACCGGATGGTCGTTGAGCCGAATGTCCGGTATCAACCCCGCGCGCGGCATGAAATAGTCGCTGAAACTGCCGGTCAGCAACTGACCGCTGCCAGGGTCGTACAGCGCGTGCGCGCGGTCGGAGCGCAGGAAACTCGCGTGCAGCTGGCCGGGCAGACTCCAGTCCGCGGTATAGCGTCCGCGGCCGGTGATCAAGCGCAGGTCTTCGCGGCGGTTGGCCGCGTGGGCATCACTCATGAGCAAACGATTTGTTCGTGGTATTGCGACCCGGCGCGCAGGCGCACGCCGAAGGTCAGGCCGAACTATATTCGTTTTACCTGCTCTTGTCTAAGCGTATGTCCACGCCGTAGTCCTGTCTGATTTTCTCCGCCGAAATCTTGCCGTCCCGGAAGTCGTGCAGCAAAGCCGCCTGATCGCGCTGAGCGGGCGCTCCAAACCCGCCACCGCCCGGCGTCACGATCCTGAGGCGCTGGCCGCGCAGGATGCGGCCGCCGAACTTGCTGGGGATTTTTTCCATCCGGCCGCCCTCGCTTTCGAGGAAGAAGGTGCTGAAACTGCCGTCGCCGCCGCCGTAAAGTCCGCGCGGCGGGAATGCGGCCCGATCGCCGCGCACGTTGACGCTCGCGCTCTCTGCCAGCATTACGTATTCGCGCACCAGCCCGAGTCCGCCCCGGAACCTGCCGCTGCCGCCGGAATCGGGAACCAGTTCGTAGCGCACGATGCGCACCGGATAATCAATTTCGATCGACTCGACCGGGATGTTCATCTGGTTGGAAGTCCCGGTGCTCACCGCGTCGGCCCCGTCAGCGGTCTGAGTCCCGCCCATGCCTCCGCAGTAGCTCTCGTAGAAAACAAAATTGCGGCCGGACCGCGGATCGACGCCGCCGAAGGAAATCCCGGTCGGCACGCCACAGCATTGCGCGCCAACCTTCTCGGGAACTGCCAACGCGAGCGCGCCCAGCACGGCATCGGCGACGCGGTTGACGGTCACCGAGCGCGCGTTGACCGGCGCCGGATGGCGCGGATTGAGCAGCGTGCCCTCTGGAACATAGACCTCGACGACTTTCGTCAGCCCGTCGTTGAACGGAATGTCATCGGGGAGCACGCACCGCACGCAGTAAAAAATGGTGGTCCAGGTCTTCGACAGCGGCGCGTTCAGCGGCCCCCTGACTTGGCTGTCGGTGCCGGTGAAATCGAAACGCAGCCGGTCGTCGAGCACCTCGAGGCGCACTTGAATTTTGATCGGCTTGGAGAGATCCACGCCGTCGTGATCCATGTAGTCGGTGAACTCGTAGACGCCATTTGGAATCGCGGCGATCGCCTCGCGCGCTTTCTTCTCCGCATAATCGATCAGCAGCTCCATGGCGTTGCAGACACCATCGCAGCCATAGCGATCGAGCAGGTCGCGCAACCGCTGTTCGCCTTTGAGCAGCGCGCCTTCCTGCGCGCGCAGATCCCCCATGAAAATATCGGGCCCCCGCACGTTGGCGCGAAGCATGTCGATCAGCGTCTTGTTTTCACGGCCGGCGTCGTAGAGCTTGACCGGCGGAATGACCACGCCCTCCTGGTAGAGCTCGGTGGCCTGTACCGGATTGCTGCCGGGAACCATGCCGCCGACGTCGGTGTAATGAATCAGGCACCCGGCGAAAGCGACCAACCGGTTGTCGTAGAAAATCGGCCGGAATACCGCGATGTCCGGCAGGTGGCTGCCGCCGCGATACGGATCGTTGGTGATGAAAACGTCTCCCGCCCGCAGCGTTTCGGGCGGAAATTCCTTGAGCACTTCTTCCAGCATGAATCGCATCGACCCCAGGTGGCCGGGAACGACTACGGGTTGCGCCACGATGCGCCCCTGCGCGGTAAAAATCGCGCACGACGCATCCTGCGCCTCTTTGACGACCTGGGAGTAGGCGGAGCGCAGCAACGTGAGCTGGATTTCCTCGGTAATCGCGTTGAGCGCGTTCGCCAATATCTCCAGCCGGAATGCGTCGAGCGTGGTGTGTCGAGGCGCGTTCATGGTGTCTGCCTTTCACGCATGATCATGAGATTGCCCATGGCATCGCAATGTACCGTCCAGCCGGGCGGCACCAGAGTGGTCGAATCCGCCGCTTCGATCAGCGCCGGCCCCGGCAGGGTGTCGCCCGCGCGCAGCAACGCGCGGTCATAGCATGAACACTCGGTAATCCCGGCGTCCCTGAAAAAAACCCTGCGCGCGGACTTGATGGCATGTTTTACCGAGCCGTCGCCCGCCGGCAATGGCTGATACTCGAGACGCCGGGTGTTGCCCACCGCCGTCACCACCAGCGTCACGAATTCGATCATGCCCGCCTCATCGCGCCGGCCGTAGAGCCGCTCATGCACCTGATGAAACGTCTCCGCCAGCGCCGGCTGATGCGTGGAATTCAGCGCGCCGTCCGGCAAACGCACGTTGATTTCGTACGATTGGCGCCGATAACGCATATCCGCCGAACGCAAAAATGCGATGGTGTCGTCGGCGAGGCCGTAACGCTGCAGCGCCTGCCGTCCCCGTGTCTCGAGCGCGCGCAGCAGGCGCTCGATTGCATCGATATCGCCACTGACGACCGGCTCCACGTGGGTCTGCCGGAAGTCATAGCGTATATCGGCAACGAGCAGTCCCTGTGCAGAGAGCAGACCCGGCGACGGCGGCACGATGACTTCATGTATGCCGAGATCGCCCGCGAGTTCTATGCCGTGCACGGGGCCATTGCCGCCGAAGGCAACCAGCGAAAAGTCTCCCGGATCGCAGCCCTTTTCCACGGTGACGATGCGGAGCATTTTCAGCATGCTCGCATTGGCGACCTCGATGACCGCGGCGCAGGCTTCCTCCACGCTGATGGCGAGCGGTTCAGCGAGCTGTTTATGCACCGCGCTGCGGGCTGCCGCGAGGTCCAGCCGCATCTCGCCGCCCAGGAAATACTCCACCGGGATGCGCCCGAGCAGCAGGTTGGCGTCGGTGACGGTGACGCGGTCGCCGCCGAGTCCGTAAGCGATCGGGCCGGGATCCGCGCCGGCGCTCTGCGGCCCGACCTTCAGCACGCCCCCGGTATCCAGCCACGCGATCGATCCGCCTCCCGCCCCGACTTCCGCCAGATCCACCGTCGCGGCGCCGACGAAATAGCCGCCGCCCTGCAGGATGCGTGAAATGTTGATGCCCGCCCCGAGTTCCTGTCCTGCCGATTGGCGGACTTCACCGTTTTCAATCAGCCCCGCTTTCGCCGTCGTGCCGCCCATGTCGAAGGAAATCAGATTCGTGCGTCCCGCGAGCTTGCCGAAATGCGCGGCGGCAATGACTCCCGCGGCCGGCCCGGATTCGACGATACGGCAGGGCATCAAGGTCGCTTCCGTCCAGGAAATGATCCCGCCGTTCGACTGCATCATATGCAATGGCACACCAACCCCGACATCGGCCAGCGCATTGCTCATGCGCTCGAGATAAGTGGACACCCGCGGACCGAGATAGGCGTTGACCACCGTAGTGCTGGTCCGCTCATACTCGCGGTACTGCGGATAGATTTCGCTGGACAAGGTTATGAAACAGTTCGGCAGAATCTCCCGCGCGATCTCGCCTGCCCGCTTCTCATGACTGGCGTTCCTGAATGAAAACAGGAAGCAGATGCCGAGCGCTTCGATGCGTTCGGCGGCCAATTCCCGCAGCGCCTGCGTGAGCGCCGCCTCATCCAGAGGCTTGATCACCGCGCCGCTCGCATCGATCCTCTCGGGGACGTCAAACGCGAGCCGGCGTGGCACCAGCGGCTGGATCTTCTGATAGGCCTGGTCGAACAGGCGGTAACGTTTATGACGCTGGATCTCGAGCAGATCGCGGAAACCCTCGGTCACCAGCAACCCGGTGCGCGCGCCGACTCCCTGCAGCACGATATTCGAGCAGACCGTGGTGGCATGCGTAAATTGGCTTACGCGCGCCAGCTCCAGGCCGAGTTCATCGCGCGCCCGGCGCACGCCGTTCAACACGGCCTCCGACGGTTCGCGCGGCGTGGACGAAACCTTCAGCGTCTGGATGTGACCCGTATTCTCGTTCAGTATCACGAGGTCGGTGAAAGTTCCGCCGACGTCCACCGCGAGACGATATTTTGCTTCCTTCATCAGCCTTTTCCCGGTTGCGCTATTTTTGCCCAGACCGCATTCTATCCAACCTCGCCCGATCCGCGGTGAGTCCTTATACTTATGCCTGAAGGAGTGACCTCCGAATGCTCCGGCATGACGGAATCATGACTACGGTGGCGATTTTCGACAAACGGTTAATTTCCCTGCATAGGCGCTTTGTTGTTAAGATTATCCACGGGTAAAACTCGTTACTGGAGGAGATTCATGAATACTTTCGGAAAGTTTGGTTTGCTCATGCTGGCGGCATTGGGAACGATCATCGGCACACCCTTTGCAAACGCGCAAAATTATCCGACGCGTCCGATCCGCTGGATCGTGCCGATTCCCGCCGGCGCCACCGCGGACATGATAACGCGGCTGGTGGCCCAGAAACTCAATGAAGCCTGGGGCCAGCAGGNGATCGTCGACAACCGTCCCGGCGGCGCGTTCGTGATCGGCAGCGACATCGTGGCTAAAGGCAACCCCGACGGCCATACCGTCGGCACCCTGCTGACACCGCATATCGTCAATCCTTTCGTGCTGAAGGATCTGCCCTACGACACGCTCAAAGACTTCACTCCGGTGACGCTGATGGTGATCGTGCCGGGTGTCATGACCATGAACCCGAAAGTTCCCGCGAAAAACCTGCAGGAGGTAATCGCGCTCGCCAAAGCCAAACCCAGTTCGCTCAATTACGGCTCGCCGGGACCGCTCACCTCCGGCCATCTGTCGATGGAAATGCTGAAGCTCACCGCCGGCATAAACATCCAGCATATTCCCTACAAGGGCGGTGCGCCGGCGATCGCCGATCTGATTGCAGGCCAGGTGCAGTTCCTGATCAGCGGCCCGCCGGGCGTGCTGGCGCATATCAACAGCGGACGCCTCAAAGCGATCGCGACCACCGCGGCGAAACGCTCGCCGGGATTGCCCAACACACCGACGTTCGCCGAGTCCGGCGTGCCGGGATTTGATACTTACGAATGGTACGGCGTATTC
>JGI1356J14229_10004002_pt1 | contig 11055 bp, 10 predicted proteins | sample Subgrocontami58m_FD_14229 | JGI IMG/M metagenome (IMG submission 14229) | reverse complement strand
GAGGATTTTCTCTTCAAAGGAAATTGACTTTAGCTGCCTGGTATCTGGCTTTAAGACAAGGACAAAAACCAACTAAAGAGTTTCATTAACTCTTAGCTGTTAAAAAATATCCAATGAGACCAGAAAAAAAAATACTTGCCAGCCCTAAAGAAAGAAGAGCATCCAAAAAAACAAATCCCCGTTTTTTTGAAAAAATTTCCATGTTATCGACTTATAATACCGTCTGGAGAAATTGTTATCGTGTAGCTATTTCCCAGAATAGTTAAAGAAACTGTTCCATAATCATTCGTCGCCCCAGTCAGTGTTTGAAAAATAACTTCATGATCATTGCCCTCTGAAGGAGTAGATCCGCTTAATACCACACTTGTAAATGCGACATGGGATGGAAAACGATAGATGCGATCAAGATTTTCCTGACGCATCTCATAATTTTCCCCTGCAAAAACAATAATGCTATCTGTTTTGCGTGTCTCTTCATCATAAGGAAGATAAATGCCCCAAGAAACTCCTTGGCTTCCAGAAAGCGCCTCCCGTTGTGCAGTCACAAAAATACGTCGCAGTGCCGCATCACCAACCTCTAAAACAAAGCGGTCATAAAGACGTGAAATACCCACAAGAGCTGCCCCTGAAATCAGAGCAAAAATAGTAACAGCAAGAATCGTTTCAATGAGAGTCACGCCTTTCATATTAAAAACTTCCAATCACCTGATAGATGGGCATCATGATCGAAAGGGCGAGACCTCCGACAAGCACTCCTACAAAAATCAACAACATGGGCTCAAGAAGTGTGGCAAGATTGCGGGTAATTTCATCTACTTCCTTTTCGTAAAAGTCTGCCAGATATAAAAGCATGTCCGGAAGAGAACCGGTCAATTCTCCAACATGAATAATACGTAATGCCATGAGGGGAATAAGTTTTGGTTTCCCTTCAAAAACCATGCTCATGGCTTCTCCTTGTTGCAATTGTATATATACTTGCGCGAAAATTTTTTGGTAACAGACATTTTTGATCACTTGTTGAACAATGGGAACAACCTCATCAATCGTCAATCCTCCTTCTAACATCGTGCCCATCAATCGCGTAATACGTGCAAGATTCACTTTTTGTGTAATGTTTCCAAGTAATGGAATATACAAAAGCGTGGTGTGAAAAAAAGGTTTCAAAAAAGAAACTCTACGAATAAAAAAAACAAAACAAATAAATCCCAAAAACCCAAGAGCTACAGCAAAACCATGAGTGGTTGTGAGATTGGCTACCCATAATAAAATACGCGTTGTCAGAGGGAGTTCAATCTTGAGAGAAGAAAAAATATCAATGAGATTGGGGAGAACAAAAACAATAATTCCAATACTGATCAGAATGGAACCCACAATAATAATAGCGGGATAAAACATGCTGCCGCGCACCTTTTGCTTAAGATCATATTCTTTTTGCATCTGCTCAACGAGATGATCTAAATTTTGTTGCAAAGAACCAGATAATTCTCCTGCGCGAATAAGGTTGATATACACGATACCAAAAATATATTTATAATAATGCAACCCATCCGCTAAAGTTTCTCCTCTTTGTATATACTCCTGAAGATTTTTCAAAATCACTTTCATGGATCCTTTGGCTTGTTCGCACAAAATACGTATAGCTTCATCAATAGGAAGACCTGCTTTCAATAAGACAGAAAGGTACTTGGTAAACAATAAGCGTTCTTTATTAGAAAGACGAACATTGAGTTGTTCCCAAAAAGAAGCGCTCACTTTTTGTCCCTTCTGTAAATGAAGTTTGGCAGGTAAAGAAGGGGTTTCTTTTTTCTTACTCATACATCACGCGCACAAATTCTTCGAGTGTTGTTTCTTTTTGTAATACCTTTTCTGCGCCATCCCTCGTCATGGGGGTCATGCCTTCAAGAACTGCTTGTTGTTCAATTTCATCTGCGCTTGCTCGACGAATAATAAGTTTTTGAATTTCCTCGGACATGGCAATCACTTCATAAAGCCCCACACGCCCACGATATCCCGACTCATTACAAGCACGACACCCCTTTGCTTCCATGACTTCAATCGTTTTTTCTTTCTTAAATAGTTCTCCTAAAGCCTGTACATCCAGAATATTTTTTGCTTCTTCATACGTCACTTTTTTTGTCACACCGCAATCCGGACAGATACGACGCAAAAGACGTTGAGCAATCGCTAAAATGAGGGTGGAAGCAACCAAAAAGGGTTCTACACCCATATCTAACAGACGCGGAATCGTTGTCGCGGCGTTATTGGTGTGAAGGGTTGAGAGCATCTTGTGACCAGTCAGAGCAGCATTGACCGCAATTTTAGCTGTTTCTTGATCACGAACCTCTCCGACCATAATAATATCTGGATCTTGTCGTAAAAGTGCCCGTAATCCGTTGGCAAAGGTCACCTTTGCTGCTCGATCTACCTGACTTTGATTTACCCCAGGAATATAAAACTCCACAGGATCTTCAATTGTGGAAATATTCACTCCGCGATTGTTGAGCATCTCCAAAATAGCATAAATAGTTGTTGTCTTTCCGCTCCCTGTTGGTCCTGTAGCCAAAATCATGCCCCAAGGTTTTTTCACTGCTCGCTTTACTCGCTCAAGATCTTTTTCTCCAAACCCTAATTGTTCCAAATTTAAACTATGGGATTCACTTGATAATAAACGCATCACAGCCTTTTCTCCATCTGAAGTGGGCATCGTGGAAGTACGCACATCTACATCACCTGTTTCAGATTCAAACTCATAACGTCCGTCTTGTGGAGCACGATGCTCGTCCGTACGCATATGCGTCAAAATCTTTATGAGAGAAATGAGACGATTGTGAATGGGAAGGGGAAGGATGAACTCGTCATGCAAAATGCCATCAATACGTAATCGAATGATGGCTTGCTCACGATCGGGTTCGAAATGAATATCTGAAGCACGATTTGCATGCGCATGCCGCAACAATCCTAAAAATAATTCCAAGGGTTCTTCAATGCGTCCACTTGCAGATTTCTCAATCAGTTTATCCATTTCCGCTCGAGTAGGATTTTTAAGAGGGGTCGAAAGTTTTTTGGAAATCGTTGTAGCTTCTCCCGAAGCTTTTTTTCTTTGAAATGGCATAAAATTCTTCTTTCATTGTATCGTATTGGAAAACAAAAACACAGGGGTGACCCCTGTGTTCTGTTTTGAAAACTATCGCGCGGAAGAAATTTCCGTTGTATTCTCCGATTCACATGCGCGGACCGTGATCACACCTGTAGCATCTTTTTGAAGAGTGTATCCTGTTGTCACCGCAGTCCATGCCCCTGAACCATTTGGGCTAATAGGGATCTCGGGAAGATACCCTTCAGTGACAAGCCCTGCTAAGGTGACACAATTGATATCTGCAGTCACATCAGTATCACAATAGGCATTCTGATCATCGCAACCTGCGACAGCTGTTCCAATCATATACACCTGACCATTGGTTAATGCGCTCACTGCTGCAATATAGGTGCCTCCATTATCAATCTGATCAAGCTTCATGGAAGATAATACTTCCACAGTATCACTCGTGCGCACAGCATCGCGTGCGTCTTGGAAACGAGTTGCTGGATCCAAAGCGACGAACACCACCACGGCTAAGATGGCGACGATCGCGATGACAACCAACAACTCAATCAAGGTAAAACCTTTTTTAGACATGAAGGTAATAAATAAATGAGTTACTTTGTAAAAAAGTATAACATATTCTTTTAAAATAACGTGAAAACTATCCACCTTTTCCTTCTTGTTCTTCCAAAAGAGCTAAAGATTGCTCCATTGAAATCATACCATATTTTCTCCCTGTTTGAATCGCAGAGCGAATAGTTCCTAGCTTATTTTGACGAATCGCGTTTTGAATCGCTGGTGTCGAAGTTAAAATTTCTCTCACAACTACTAAATCCCCTTTTACATTTACTTTTAATTGTTGAGAAACCACCATGCGAATGGAAGCAGCAAGTTGTACTAAAATCTGTTGTTGTTTTGCTCCCTCAAAAATGGTGACAATGCGCTCTATCACCTCAGAAGCATTGGGAGCATGTAAAGTAGAAAGTACCAAATGTCCAGTTTCTGCGGCTGTCAGAGCAAGGGAAATGGTTTCAGGATCCCGCATTTCTCCCACCACAATCACATTGGGATCCTGACGTAAAACATGCCGCAACCCCTTTGCGAATGTAGGGAAATCTGTTCCGAGTTGCCTTTGTTCAATTAAACTTTTCTTTTGCTCAAAACGATATTCAATAGGATCTTCTAAGGTAATGATATGTTGCGCTCGTGTTTTGTTGATGGATTCTATAATAGCTGCAAGCGAAGTGGATTTTCCTGATCCTGCAGGCCCGCTAAAGATCACAAGTCCGTTTTCATACTTAGGAATATCGAGCATGACGGGATAAAATCTAAGTTTTTCTGGAGTGGGAATTTCAGAAGGAAGAAGACGGGCAGCAATAGAGAACCCTGCTGTTTGTTTGTGAATATTCAAACGCAATTGAACATCGGCAATTTTAACCCCCACATCCACATCGCCTGTGGCTACAAGCTCCTTCAGTTGTTCTTGAGTTAATAATCCAACAACCATTTTGTACACCTCTTCCATTTTAAGAGATGTCTCTTTTATTGGTTTTAAAACTCCCTTCACACGCACAAAAGGAAGAGATCCAGCTACAAGATGAAGATCAGACGCCCCTTGCTTTGCTGCTTCTTTTACGAACATTTGTAAATCCTCCATAAAATTTTCAAAACTCGCGTTGATGATGGGTTTATTATAACAAAAAAGGAAGGGAATGTTATTTCTTTTTTCCTCTCGATTCTAAAAATTCTAAAATATCCTCAAAATATAATTTTTTTCTCTCTTGATCATTTCGATACCCCCAATTTTGCTGCGTTCCATAAGTAAATCCTCCAAAGTGTTTGTAAAGTACTTGCGCCCACTTTGTTTCTTGCACATAAAAGCGATGGTGCTGCTTTTCCCAAAGAATAAGAGGAGTTGGTTTCCCACGTTTCAATGCAAGAAAAATGGAAAGAGCTCCTCGCAAAAGATAGACACTTTCATTTTCCACCAAAAAAAACTCTTGCCATTTCTTATGATTTTTCCATGCCTCTTCCACGGCCTCTAATCTTTTTTTATCTTCTGATAATGGTTTTCTTTCCCCCATCAACTCTTCCTCGTAACGAAGAACTTCGCGAATTTCTTTTTTTGTATATCCCTCTTTTTGCAACGCCCAAATAAATCCTCGATCAAAAAGCCCAACCCCTTTCACAAGTTTTGGAGAAAATCCCCATTCCTCCAATTGACAATCAGTGATCCGAGCCACACGTAAAAATTGTTCCAAAGAAGAAGGAAGAGTCCGACGAGAACCTGGAAAAAAAGCTCGTTCCAATCCAGTGTAGTTATGATGATCGATGATCACAATCTCACACCCCAAAGAACGTAGACGCTCTTCAGTCTTCACTCCTGGCATTTCCACAACAATAACCCGTTGCCACTCCCCTTTCTTTATAACTTCCATGTAATCACGTCCATGATCCAAAGAAGCTCCGTGGCTTTGCTTTGAGCGCAATACATCAAATCCTTTCTTTTCTGCGAGTTGGGCGATCAACATAGCTTCTGCATCATTTGTTGGAACAATGACCACGGTCTTTTTCTTTTCCATATGTTTCCCATTATACCGCAAACCAAAAGACTGCCTGTTATATGGGCAGCCCTTTTGATCCAAAAATGTATTTATGTGCAAGCATTGGGCACACAAACATGAATCTGTTGGTAAAACAATGTTCACTGACTCTCTCCTATTGCGATCTTGCAGCCTCTCTCTCAATAGTTCGTATTTTACGAACGCGTTAGACTATCATGACAAACAGCATTTTGTCAATGGTTCCTGGTGCTCTGAAAAGAAAAAAGGCTTAAATAAGCCTAAAAAGTTGTTCTTTTTTACTGGACAAAAACAGACTACTTCTCTGTGTTCTGAGGAGAAATATCCGGGATTTCAACCTTTTCACACCCAAGTAAAGCTGTCTCATAAAGCGCCTTTGCCACATGGGAAAAGGCTTCACTTTCGATAATAACCGTGATTGGCTTTCCGATAAAAGAAACAAAAGCCACACGATTTCCATACAACCAAATGTCTCCATGAAACTCCCCCACACTCGAAGGCATCCGATAATACTCGGTATGAGGAGAGATTTTTCGCAACTTGCCACAAAAGATCATCTTCATTTTTATTTTCTTTTCGTGCAAGATACGCCGATAACTTTCAAGTTGTCCTATATCCAAATGTTCATACACATCATCATAGTTGGCCACCTCATAACGAATAGGCGGTGAAACCAAAGCAACGTCATGAAAAACCGCCTGGATCGCATCCTTTCCTTCATAAAAACGTGCAGACGGTCTTTCCCCTCCAGCTAACATCTTCAATTCAGAAAGTGAAGTATGTAAAACTCCTAATTGATCGTTGAGTTTACTCACTTGATTGCGGAAATAGGAGATCGCGCGTTCCGGATCCTCAACCGTAAAAAATTTCTTCTTTCCACGTTCATAAGTGGAAAGCAAACCGCGGTCTTGCAGGGAGGCAATCGCATCATAGGCAGCGGTACGTGACAGCCTCGCTTTCTTTGCAATCTCTTGAACGCTTGTGGGGCCCAAGTGCAAAGAAGCAAAATAAATCTTTGTCTCGGTTTCCGAAAGGCCGAGCATGGTAAACAGCTTGGAAAAATCTATAGACATACGTCTTCTATTCTACATGAGCTCTAAAACTTTTTGAAACCTATTGTCATATCATACTCATTTACGCGAAAAGCTTCTACACGCTCTGGTGGTTCTCCCTGTGTCTCAAGTTGATTGGCTAATGTCCCTTTGAGCAACGCCTCTTTATGTTCTTCCAACGCTAATTTCACCTCTGGATGCTCACTTGTCACAAATAAAACAATACGATCCCCAATGGTAAGATCGGCTTCTTTGCGCATGGCATTCACACGACGCATAATCTCACGCACAGTCCCCTCTCGCACAAGCTCTAGAGTAAGAGTGAGATTAAGATCAACCGCATTCTCTCCTTTTTCTATTCTGATCTCGCGGACGTTCACTTCATCTTTGATCACCTCAATGACATCATCAGACATTGCCCCTGAAGGACGAATAATCGTCATCATTGATAATACCTGACGCACATTGATCCCTGATTCGGCCCGTTTTTCCAGGGCTTTTGACACAGCAGATCGGGCCTTTCCCATCTCATCCAAAAGTTCTTGATCGATTTTTATTTCATCAGCAACCGGCCAATCTTCCAAATGAACAGATTCTTTTGTGTGATCCACAGCCTTATAAACTGTCTCGGCAATAAAAGGCGTGAAAGGGGCCATGAGCTTAGAGAGTGTCGAAAGAACAACGCGTAAGGTCGCAATAGCTGGAGCGCTTTCATCCTCATCTCCCTTGCAGCGTTCTCGACTGCGACGCACGTACCAGGTGGAAAGATCGTTAATAAATTCGCTGACTGCCCGCGCCGGTTCCAAAACTTTATACTCCTCCAACCACTTCGTATTATCGCGGACTAATTCGTGCAACCGTGCAAGAATCCATCGATCCATGATATGGATTGACTCTGTTTGATTTATTGATAGCACATCCTTGGCAAACATCTCATAAAACCGCACGACGTTAAGCAAAATCGTAAAATTCTTTTTGACCATTTCAGAAAGCGCCTTTTCATCAAAACGCTTTCCTTCCCCTGGTTGATTGATCGTGTACATGTACCAACGTACAGCATCAGCTCCATATTTTTCCATCATATCCATGGGCATGACGACGTTCCCTAAAGACTTGCTCATCTTTTTTCCTTCCGCATCCAAAATATGTCCTAAGCAAATCACATTCTTAAATGGTCGCTCCTTACCAAGTAATACTGCCACAGCAAGCAAGGTATAAAACCATCCGCGTGTCTGATCAATAGCCTCGGAGATAAAATCCGCTGGATACTCGATCCCCTCATCAATTTTTTCCTTATTCTCAAATGGATAATGCCACTGGGCAAACGGCATACATCCTGAATCAAACCAAACATCAATCACATCAAGCACGCGCTTTGCCTTTCCTCCACATTTCTGACATTTCACCTCCACCTGATCCACAAATGGCCGATGGGGATCAAAAGGATCAGCCATTGGGGTCGTCGCTTGCGTGCGCAACTCTTCAAAACTCCCCATGCATGCTCGTTCTCCACAAGAAGCACATTCCCAGATAGGAAGCGGAGTCCCCCAATAGCGTTCGCGAGAAAATGCCCAATCCTTTGCCTCGCGCAGCCACTCACCAAATCTCCCATCTTTCAAATGCTCGGGCTCCCAATGAATATTTTGATTTTCTGCAATGAGCTTTTCTCGCATCTGACTCATCCTGATATACCAAGAGTCTTTGGCATAATAAATAACCGGTGACTTACAGCGCCAACAAAATGGATACGTGTGAGTAATCTTTTCTCGCTTCAAAAGTAACCCGCGCGTCTCCAAATCGTCCATAATCGCCCCGTCCGCACCTTTCACAAACTTCCCGGCATAAGGCCCGGCTCCATCCACAAACTTCCCGTTTAAATCCACCACGTGATATTTAGGAAGCCCTACTTTTTGTCCAAGTTCAAAATCTTCCACTCCATACATGACAGCAGTATGCACAATCCCAGAACCATCTTCGATTGAAACAAAGTCAGCACCTACCACGATCCATGCTTTCTTTTCCCCTTCTGGCGTTCCGGCAATCGCGTCTTTGACAAAAGGATATAAGGGTTCGTAAGCATAACCGATCAATGTCTTCCCTTTTTGCTCTTCCACCACTTCATACTCCCCACTCATCACAAAAGACAACCGTGCCTTTGCAAGCCAATAATATTTATCCCCCTGTTTTACTTTCACATAATCCACCTCTTCTCCAACAGCCAAAGCCACATTTCCTAGAAGCGTCCAAGGAGTTGTAGTCCAAGCAACCAAATATTCCGGTTCGCTTGGCGTTGATCCGTCCGCCCGTGAAGTCACTTTAAACGCAATAGTAATCGCCGGATCTTCCACCTCTTTATACCCTTGTGACAATTCATGAGAAGAAAGAGATGTTCCGCAGCGCGGACAATGTGGAGTCACGCGATAGTCTTTATACAAAAGTCCTTTATCCCAAATCTGTTTGATACACCACCATAAGGACTCTACATATTCGGGTTTATAGGTGATATAAGCATTGTCTAAATCCACCCAATATCCCATGCGTTTGGTAAACTCGACCCACTCATTTAAATACTTCCAAACACTCTCTCGACATTGTTGATTAAATGCCTCAACTCCATAGCTTTCGATTTCAGCCTTGCTCTTAAACCCCAATTGTTTTTCCACCTCAATCTCTACGGGAAGTCCATGTGTATCCCATCCTCCCTTGCGACCCACGTGATAGCCTTGCATGGTACGAAATCGTGGAATGATGTCTTTGAACGCTCGCGCCTCGGCATGATGAATTCCAGGACGACCATTAGCAGTCGGAGGCCCTTCGAAAAAAACAAAATTGCCCTTTGGGGCTTCTTTTTGCAGAGACTTTTTAAAAATCTCTTGTTTCTCCCAAAAGGCAAGAGTTTCTTTTTCCTGCTCTGGAAGATTTGGTTGAGAATCAGCCATATTTGATGATTTTATAAGCCTTATGGTACCAAAATGCGGGCCGCTGGGCAAACCGATTGACGATCGTGGTTTATTACAGTTAGATGATCTTCCCTCTCGTTCTTTTCACAAAAACCCTGAAGGAGACGACCATGCCTCTTCCCTCACTTATCGAAGAAGAAGCTACCTTTGTCGAGAAACTTCTGAAGCTCTGCGCAGATTTGGAATGGAGTCGTAGAGCCGAAAACCGTCTTGATGAAGCTTGTATTTATACTATAGCCCACCTCGTGGTGCGGACAGAAGGAGAAATCTATTCTCTCCGAAATCTTGGGAGAAAAACTCTCAATGAGATCAAAGAAATGCTGGCTGAATTTGGTTGGAGTTTGGGAATGGATTTGCGTAAATATGAACCCCATATCAACGCGGCGCTCGAAAAAAGTGGTATGCCCCTGCTTGAGAATTGGAATGCGGAACAGAAGAGATATGAAAATAAGAAGCGACCCAACTCCCCACCAAAACCTCAAGAGGAGCAAGTTGTCATGAGCGAAGAACAAAACCTCTCCGAACTTCTGGAAAGTGTCAAACCTCAATTAGAACAAAGACTGCGTCAGATCAAAGACGAAATCAGTGTGTTCACAAAACTTCTCAACGTACTGAGTTTGGGGTTGGGGGTCAGGGTACAGGAAGGAGCGACTCACTCCGCAATCTGCTTTTTCTTCCAAAAGCACGATATGAACCCCACCACCCAACAGATCCACGATCACATCGATGCTCTGGAAAAAAAGAAAGTGGCACTTGAATCAGCCATCTATACAAAGGGTCTTCACCCCCTCGATCTCGTGATCGCTGCGCTCAAGGCTCACGAACAATACGACCGACCTCTCTAACGTCCATGGACGAAGGAGAGGTTTTTGTTTTTAACCTCTATCAAAAAAATGAAAATAAAAACATCCCTCCGAAGCTCTGAGTTTATCGAAGAGCTAAGGAGGATTCTGTTTTCAACCGCCACCAACACCCACGCTCATCTGTTATAATACCCGCATATGAAACCACATCTTTATATCGGCGCGGATCATGCGGGATGGGAATATAAGGAAGCACTCAAAACATCCTTAACTCAACAAGGTTTTGAAGTGACTGATCTTGGTAATGCCCATTTAGTCGAGGATGACGATTATCCGGATTTTAGCTATGCCGTGGCTCAAAGAGTCGCCACTGATCCTCAAGCCCGTGGCATTCTTCTTTGCGCCAATGCCCAAGGAGTTTCCATTGTGGCAAACAAAGTTCGTGGCATTCGCGCGGCCACGGGTTTTGATAAAAAAGTCGCAGTCACAAGTCGTACGGATGATGACTGTAATATCCTCTGTATTCCCGCTCGACATCTATCTCAACAAGAGGTTGTGGAAATCACCACTCTTTGG
>JGI1356J14229_10003975_pt1 | contig 11101 bp, 10 predicted proteins | sample Subgrocontami58m_FD_14229 | JGI IMG/M metagenome (IMG submission 14229) | reverse complement strand
GGGGGGCGACTTTGGTCAGCCGCGGCCCGGAGTGCTTCATCGGGTTTCAATCCACGCCCCCGCGCGGGGGGCGACGCGGGTCCGCCAGGGCCGCGGCCTGCTTTTCCGCGTTTCAATCCACGCCCCCGCGCGGGGGGCGACGTTTGCCAGCACGTGGACCACGTCCCGCAGCACGTTTCAATCCACGCCCCCGCGCGGGGGGCGACCCGACGGGACCGCCTGGTTTACCAACCCGCACGGGTTTCAATCCACGCCCCCGCGCGGGGGGCGACGGGTGATCGTCTCGGCCCGGGCCGCGATGGACTTGTTTCAATCCACGCCCCCGCGCGGGGGGCGACAGTAAATTCGCCTCCGCGTACTTCGGCCTCTTGGTTTCAATCCACGCCCCCGCGCGGGGGGCGACAGACAATGATATTGCTTATTGTAAGCTCTATAATGTTTCAATCCACGCCCCCGCGCGGGGGGCGACTCGACTGCGTGGGCATCACCTCCTTTTCTTTAAAGTTTCAATCCACGCCCCCGCGCGGGGGGCGACTCTTATGGTATGGTTAATGGTATGGTATGGTATGGTTTCAATCCACGCCCCCGCGCGGGGGGCGACAACAATTTAACTACTTGAAAGGGGAAATATCATGTTTCAATCCACGCCCCCGCGCGGGGGGCGACGCAGTGCATGGTAATAATGGGGTAAAGTATCATGGTTTCAATCCACGCCCCCGCGCGGGGGGCGACTCAACACAAAAAAGGGGTTAACGCTATGAAATATGTTTCAATCCACGCCCCCGCGCGGGGGGCGACACAATGAACCGTTACGTTTATCATGGTCGGTAAGTGTTTCAATCCACGCCCCCGCGCGGGGGGCGACCTGGTAAGAAAGTCTATACCACCTACAATAAGCAAGTTTCAATCCACGCCCCCGCGCGGGGGGCGACAAACGAGGGACAATTGGAGTAACTACAGGATGGGTTTCAATCCACGCCCCCGCGCGGGGGGCGACTTGCCTAAAATCATCATGTCTTGCATCACATTATGTTTCAATCCACGCCCCCGCGCGGGGGGCGACTATCCCTTGCCGATGCAAGATACAGACAAAAAAAGTTTCAATCCACGCCCCCGCGCGGGGGGCGACTCGATGATAAAGGCGTTGTTTATTCTGGGACAGAAGTTTCAATCCACGCCCCCGCGCGGGGGGCGACTCTGTGCTGCCCTTACATATGGAACAGATTCAAAGTTTCAATCCACGCCCCCGCGCGGGGGGCGACTTGTACCAGTTTTTCCTTTCCAGAGTGGTAGACTGTTTCAATCCACGCCCCCGCGCGGGGGGCGACTCTGGTAACGAGTTAGAGGACGAGAACAAGAAGTGGTTTCAATCCACGCCCCCGCGCGGGGGGCGACAACACCAGTCGCGTTAACACCCAGATAGCTACTGTTTCAATCCACGCCCCCGCGCGGGGGGCGACTGGTGAAACTGCTCCATGCCCTCATTGCCATAATGAGTTTCAATCCACGCCCCCGCGCGGGGGGCGACTAAGAAAGCTAACCGTGTAGGCCATGGCTTATGTGTTTCAATCCACGCCCCCGCGCGGGGGGCGACTGGAAAAAAAGAAAGACCATTACATAACGATATTGTTTCAATCCACGCCCCCGCGCGGGGGGCGACTCTTTTGTCCATATTAATCCATATTCATAAAGGGTTTCAATCCACGCCCCCGCGCGGGGGGCGACATTGATTCGCATTGTTATTTAATTCCTTTTAAATGTTTCAATCCACGCCCCCGCGCGGGGGGCGACATGGTTTTTTTACCCCTTTTGCTTTGTCGTAAGCGTTTCAATCCACGCCCCCGCGCGGGGGGCGACACAAGCAACTGAAAATCTTAGCAGCTACCACAGGGGTTTCAATCCACGCCCCCGCGCGGGGGGCGACATCCGGTATTTAGTGTTGAGACTGGGGAATTGGTAGTTTCAATCCACGCCCCCGCGCGGGGGGCGACTGAGTAGTTCCTTTCTTTAGTTATGATTACGATGTTTCAATCCACGCCCCCGCGCGGGGGGCGACATTTGACGACGAATCACCCAAATCATTTACCTATGTTTCAATCCACGCCCCCGCGCGGGGGGCGACAAAGTACCGGCCTTTGGTGGTTTCCCTTCAGTGAGTTTCAATCCACGCCCCCGCGCGGGGGGCGACCATAACCACTATCAACACCAGCCGCATTAATACCCGTTTCAATCCACGCCCCCGCGCGGGGGGCGACGTGGTTCAAATAACAAAGCAATGATAAAATATCAGTTTCAATCCACGCCCCCGCGCGGGGGGCGACTGTAATGGGTCGATTTACCCCTCTCGCATAGCCAGTTTCAATCCACGCCCCCGCGCGGGGGGCGACTAACGCCCGTTTCCCATGCTCTCCCGTGCTCAATGTTTCAATCCACGCCCCCGCGCGGGGGGCGACATAGTTAACCCGGCCCCTATGGGGAATCTTTTATGTTTCAATCCACGCCCCCGCGCGGGGGGCGACGCAGTTAAGGATTTCTGCCCTGTTGGTATGTGAGGTTTCAATCCACGCCCCCGCGCGGGGGGCGACCATTTCGACCAAGACGGAAACTTGCTTTATGTTGGTTTCAATCCACGCCCCCGCGCGGGGGGCGACCGTATCGCATAACCGGGACAGCGATGTATTAACCGTTTCAATCCACGCCCCCGCGCGGGGGGCGACGTAATTGTTACGTCGATTTTACTGGGATAAACAGTTTCAATCCACGCCCCCGCGCGGGGGGCGACAAAGAAAGAGAAATAGAAACATGCAAATAACAAAGTTTCAATCCACGCCCCCGCGCGGGGGGCGACTTACTTCTCATAACTTTTCAGAATAGTTAATAAAATCTTTAATTTTCCGCGCATGTGCCTCCGAGAGATCATAAAATATTCAGTTGTCAAAGAGCACTTTCAAAATAGTACGTAAAATCCTGTTGTTACCATCACCGCGAACACCCCTAGAAATTCGTGGCAACATGGGGTTCGCGAAGATCCTTTAGACAATCAACGGCCCTTCCTGATCAAGCGATTTCTTGGCACCTATATGCTCAATGCGGCGCTTCCAGTTCGATCCCAAGAAATAAAAGCGCAGGCTGTCTTCCTTGGGATCGATTTCATCTATCAACTTCTGACGCAGCACCGCCCACTGTGCCGGATCGACGAGGCACTCGAAAACCGAATATTGCACCCGCTGTCCGTAATTCTGACAGGCCTTGGCTACCCGGTGCAGACGCCGCGGCCCATTTTCACTGACAGTGGAAACATCATAGCTGACCAGCACAAGCATCACGCCCCTCATTTTCAGCTGTTTCGATTCACGCCCCTGCACATGGGGCGCTATTACTTCCAGATAAAGGGCGGGTACCCGTCCAAATCGCCTCGCAGATACCTGGCCATCAACAGGGCCTGCGCATGAAACAGCAGACCGATCGTCACTTTTTCCTCAAGGAAGGGATGGAGGATTTCCTCCTGCTTCCGTTCCTGGTAGGCAACAAGCACTGTTTTGCGCGTCTCGTCCGTCATCATGACCGCCCCGGAATCCGACTTCTTGAATCCTTTCTCCTGAACTTGCCGGAGGTTAATAAGGGAAAGCGTCAGGCGATCGGCGAGAAAGGGCCGGAATTCCTCCATCATATCCAGAGCCAGGCTGGGACGACCGGGTCGATCCCGGTGCAGAAACCCCACTGCCGGGTCCAGACCCACCGTCTCCAGGGCCGAACGAATGTCATGCACGAGGAGCGTATAAATAAAGGATAAAAGGGCATTGACATTATCCAGGGGTGGCCGGCGGTTCCGCTCCGCAAATGTAAATGCCTCTTTCTGCGCAACAATCAGGTGGTCAAAGACATTAAAATAGAGATGGGCCGCATCTCCTTCACACCCCCGGAGGGCATCAAGCGGCTGGCCCTGATTCAACTGTTCAAGGCAATTGCTCAGGCGTTTGACCGCCATTCCTACCTGATCCGCAGCCATTTTGTCGCCGTGATCCCGCAAAGCCCGCTGAAGAACTGTCCGGCTATTGGCCATCTTTCCGGTCAGGACCGACCGCGCCACATCAGCAGAGGCCTTTGGATCGTCGGCGCGCCGGTACTGCTCCCGGCGCAGGAGAACGTTTCCGGAAACCGGTCCTTGCACCCGCGCCAAAAAACGACCATGCTCCGAAAGAAAGCTGATCCCGACACCATTTTCAGCGCAAAAGCCCATCAGGAAGGGGCTGCAGGAAACATTGCCGAAACAGACGATGCCGCCTATCGTATGAACGGGTAACCGGAGACGAACCTCCTTCTCAACCTTGACAACAATCGTTTCCCCCTCCTTGGCCAGGTAGGCGCCCTGCGTTGTGACGAAAAGGGTATTGAGATGTTTTTTCATAGATTACCCCGATTCCGTTTCAGGCGGATCTTCATCCGTCTTCTTCCCCTTTTTCAGTCGTTTCTCGCTTTCCTCAGGATATTTCTATCCGAGGGTGGGGGCAATTTGCCCCCACCCTTACCAGTTGTCCGGTAATTACGGACAACTGATATTCAGTGCTAGCGTTTCACTCATCCCGGGGTTGTTCTTCATGGTTCCTCCATAACCCGTGCCATGTAACTCTTCACAGAGCGCCGCTTCTGAATCGTCTTCGGCAGGCACTCTGCCATCAGCGAACAGCTTTCGCACCGCTTCGCATAAACCGGCTTAGGCGTGATGCCGGAGTCAATCAATTCGTGTGCCTTACGGGCCGTCTCCTCTGTTTTCCATCGGAGCGCATCATCAAAAACAACATCAAGACGGTGGCGGGTCTGGCCATAAAACAGCGCCCCTTTCAGAATCGCGACAGAGAGCATCTCCTCCAGGCAAAGCGCCTGCGCGCAGAGCTGGACCTTGTCGCAATCATCGGCCTTGGGCTTGCCCCGCTTATATTCCACCGGAAATGGCCGCCATAATCCGTCCGGCTGGCGGTGGAACTCCACAACGTCGGCCTTGCCGATCAGCCCTATGCGCAGCGAGCGAAGCGCCACGCCGTAGTCTATCCGTACATCGCCCCGGGACTCCCGGTTTTCCTCATGCACCCGCTCGTGCATGATCCGGCCTTCAGCAGTGCGCCCGCTTTCCGCCCAGGTCTGCTCAATGTGGATGAGGGCACACTGGCGAGGGCAAAACGCCATGTGCTGCAAAGCGGAAAGCTGAATTAGGTCATCCGGGCTGTACATGTCGTCACTTGTTACCTAATTTATTACCTATATTAGCGGTTATTACCTAATTTCCGGTCTTATGCCATTTGGCATTTCGTCCCCGCCCGAGACATTCGACAATACCCTGATTCTGAAGGTCTTTAAGCACCCTGCGAATCATATCAATACCAATACCCGGACATTTCCGCTGAATGTCGGCGACGCTGAAACTGCCGTGGAAACTATTCACGGCATCGTGGATCAGGGCCGTCTTTTCACCCCTTGGTTGAGGCAGCCCGCCTAACCTTTCTTCAAACTCTTGGTAAGCCATCTTGAGGATGAAACAGACGAAGTTGATATAATACCAGGGGTTGTGCTTCCCTTCGTGCCAACCTTCCGAACTCAGCATTAGCGTCTCATAATATCTTTCTTTGTTCTGTTCGATAAGCCGTTCGAGGCTGATATATCTGCCCACCTCGATCCCCAGATGGTAGCATTGCAGAAGCATGAGCAGCCGGGAGACCCGGCCGTTTCCGTCGCGAAAAGGGTGTATGCACAAAAAATCCAGATTGAAGGCCGCCAGCGCGACAAACGGAGGGACCATGGTTTCTTTTAGACATGCCTGCCATGAATCAATCAGCAGTTTCATATAGGCAGGAGTTTCCATGGCCGGAACGGTTCGAAACCTGACAAGCGAAGTGCCATCCGGGTGCTTTTCGATGATGTCGCCGTCTTTTTCCTTATATTTGCCGGCATCCCATATTTCGCCGCGCGCCAGACGATGCAGCAGCTTGCAGGTGTCTTCGGCAATGGGCAATTTCGCCCCCCGATCATGGATGAGGTTGAGGGCTTCCCGGTAGCCCCGGACCTCTTCCTCCAAACGATCATGCGGTAACGCTTTGCCAAAAATAATGGTGCCGATGCGCTGCTCATTGACTTCTACCCCTTCAATGCGGTTGGAGGAAACTGCGCTCTCGATCAAGGCATGCTCTTTAAGCGACTTCAGCCTCTGCGGCGATTGCTTGGTATAAAGCTCCTGCTTGCCCTTTGCCTCGCTGATATCGGTAAGATACCATGATGTTGTAACAGAGATGGTATCGAGACCAGATAAGAAATGTTTTAGCGTCATCATGCAGACAATGTCACTCCTTTTTTCTCATTCTCGCGTTTTCCGAAGCGTCTCTCCGACCAGGACGTCATGCCCTTTATGGCTTGGAGACGTCCGCCCGGCCCTCAATTTTAACTTGTAAGGAATCCTTACAAGTTGTCCCTTCATCCAATTCGCCTTCACTAAAGATATTTCTCAGGTGAATGGTAATGTTTTGCGGGGTGGTCTGGAACAGTTCAGCCATCAGTTTCTGGGTCAACCAGACGGTCTCGTCCTGAAGACGGACTTCGACCTTTGATTTTCCATCCACTGTCGGGTAGAGGATCAGTTCGCTTTTTAAAGACGTTATTTCATTTTTTCTCTTCATCAGCAGGTCTTTTCAAAATTAGTCTCTTAAACACGCAGGTTAAAATTATGTCTATAAAATGCTGTGCACGTTTTCGCCCTGTCGCCACGACCGATCCATGGTGCGGCTGCCGATCCTGAAAGCAGCGCTATATCTTCACCTCCAACGCTACAGTTCCTGGTACATTACTAGCGATATCTATTTGATAATCGGAAAAATCACGGGGGGGCTTATCCGAATCATCTTTGAGGCTGATTGTTATCAGATCAAACAATTCATGCGCCGGTGCATTTCCCATTCTTGAGTTGTGCTTGAAGACGAACAGCTTGCGGGCAGCCATCTGACCACGGGCGGCGGACCGGTCATGCTCGAACATATTGGCAACGGCCTCCCAGAAGAGGTTTAAATCGTCGTCGCTGAAACCCGTCTTTTCAGCGAATGGCGCAGAAATGAAACCGTGGCAACGATAAAGGGCATATGGAATAGTGAACTTGCGGCCTTGTATGCCTATCTGTTCTTCAATGGGTTTTTCTTCCATACGGGCAGCGCAAACTGTAATTGAGTGTTCAAGTGGAACAACCATATCAACTGAACGTGCAAAAGTTATCTGCACAGGGCCTCTAACTTGGCCAGCATTTGCACCAGTGCTTAAAACGGCGCCGAATGTGCGAATATCGTAAAAGGATTTGCACATGAAATCACGTCCTTTATCAATTTCACTTCCCTGTGCCACTCCCTTTGACTTACGTTCCTTCCCATCTTTCTTCTCAACAGGAGGTGAGCTAAGGTCTATTTCCATTGACTCATATGCTTCTCGAATATGCTTGTTCAATATGGCCTTTTCCTTGACAAATACGTCGTATCCCGATGTGCCCTCCTTGACCATCTGCACATAATTTCGAACTTTTCGTTTCAGGCAGACGTCGGTTACAAGGCCGTGACCGGTCTCCGGATCGACGCGGGGCAGGTTGCCCGCATCAGGATCACCGTTGGGGTTGCCGTCTTTTACATCAAAGAGTAAAACAAAGTCATAGCGGTTCTGTATCGAGTTAGTCATGGTCTAGCTCCTTTCATTGTCCGTTTAATAAATCGTTATTGGTCCTTTTTGGTAAAGAAATCTTGTCGCTGATGATAATAGCCGACGGCAAAACGCCCTTGGTCTGCAAGCGACAGATGAGAAGGAAAATCAGTGATATCATCAATGATCTCTCCGATTAGCCGCTCAAAATTGACCGCACGGCCCCGGTTTTCTAGCTTGGAGAGGTGATGATTCTTAAGTTTCATGAGGTGGGAAAAGACCGCTACTGGCGTGCTTGACGCGGCACCGTAGAACCGATCGCGAATCGTTGTGTTGATTCCCGGACTGGCCTCTTCCTGAATCTTTTCCAAGGCTGCGAAAAGCCTCCCCATTCGGTAGCCGATGTTGTCGTTAGATGTGTCCAGCGCCATGTCAACCTCCTTCATGTTGTGTTTATAGTAGCGTGATTCCCGAACGAGAACTGCCTTGATAAGCGCCGCACGGGGATAGGTTACGTTTTGTATAGATTTCCCATTTTGGTCTTTTTTTGATTGTTCAGCTTTTATCCGATTAATCACAGCGGCTAAAACGGATTTCGGATAAGGCGTACCGGAGAGAATCGCCCGCATGAAATCCCCTGTCAGCTTCGGCTGAATATTTTTAGATTCACCCTGTGTCGCCGTCGATACGAGCAGGCGGAAAAGCGATAAAGTCTCCGGTTGGTTTGGTCCATGGACAATCGTGCAATCTTCAAAATGCTGATAAATATTGTCCGAGATCTGCGCCACCGTACCCTCATACCAGAAACGGACGGCGATCCGGGCAGCGTTTGGTGCGAGGCCCAAGACATAAAACCGGGTGCCGGGATCCAGTTCCGCTTTGGCCCCAACCTGAGGAGCACGGAACATGGCGACAAGGGCCTTGTGATCCTGCACAGGATTGTCCTTCGCTGGTTCACCAAAGATATCGGCAAAGACGTCCTCAATGTCGTGCTTTTTTTCGGCCCAGAAGACAGTTGTCGCATCGCCGACCATCAGCCTCTGTCTTGAGTCTTTAGTCAGCATATGCCGTAGTGCAGTTGCATAAGAAAAAGATGCACTTTTACATACTGGCGCATTGAAACTCTGTTGCTTACCGTAGGAATCGAACCCCATGCTTTTTTGAAAAGATACTATTTTTGCGTTGCTTTTTGACCCTGCAATTGGCGTCCTTAGATGCAATCTGGCCAGCGACGAATGTTCACCTGTTATCAGGCATATGCCCTCCATATCAGGAGATTCATCACCCTCCTTCTGCTCATCTTCGCAAGATGTGCCAGATATGAATGACTGGACATTTTTGTTTTCGCAAATAAGACGATTCAACCCTGACATTTGAAAAGACAGATTGCATCCCGGCATTTTTGCACAATCCTTCCACGCCGGATGCGCATAGACGTCATCGAATTGTCCACCTTTAAGGAAAAACAATACGGCACGGATCTCTTCATCATCAGCAAATGCATTGTGTAATGTTTCAACTTGCTCGATGAAGACGCCATGCTGTTTTAATGCAGTATTTCTGTCTTTCTCCGTGTCCGATTTAGGCCATCCCAGCACATATCCATAGTGATCCCAAAGCACATTGGTTGTTTGCCAGGCATTTTTTCCGGATCGTCCATTTTCTCTCGGGACGACAAACTTCCTCGCTATCTTTTTTTTGCCAAAAGGCGTCCTGGTATCCTGTAAATCCACAAAACGACCTTCCAAATCCAGGACGATAAGGAATGGGATTTCTTTTTGATCAAAACCTTCAGGTGGCATTTCGTCTTGTTTTCTAAGGTAATAACGATGAAGCGCCTGTAATATCATGATCGTACCTCGATTCCTCGGAGATCAATCCGGCCTCTTTCCATGGTCGCCTTGAAGAAGGAGGCCCGGCAATTTTCGGTGCAGGTGTGAATATGGTTTGCATCCTTTAAAGCGTCGTGCTGCATGTCGAAGAGCATCCATCCCAACTCCCTTGTTTCTTCGATCGGCGCGGGTGTGGGGCCGGTTTCACAGACCGATTGGAAATGGGCGGAAAACTCGCGGCAACCGAGATAGGGCTGATAGAAGCATTGCCCCTTTTGGACACGGCGTAGAAACATCTCTTGGAACTTCATGACATTGTCTTCCGGTCCCGCTTTTTTTGTCATCTCAAAATGGGCGTGGATGGCATAGGCTACATCACGGAGGAAGAGGCCGGCCCGCTGCTGGCGATTATCTTCGATAAAAAGACCGTTGGTGCGGCTGGACATCTGGGAACCGACTTCATTACGGCGCACCGATTCCCACCGGATGGGCTTGAGCACATCCACTTGCTCCACTTCCCAGCGGATAGCCGGTTTCCACAGGATGGCCTCCAAGACACCCCGTGCTGCCGACGGTGTCATGACATCATAGGAAACGCGCTCTACCTTCATTTCCGGACGGGTAAAGCAGGCGTTTTCGCCCCATACCTTCAAAATGAACGTTTTGCTTTTCCTGACAGCTTCATCCATATTTCCTCCTTTCGGTTTTTTAACAGATCAGGTCATCGGGCCGATAAATAGCCGATCTATCGGGACAGAAGCCCAGATCTTCATGATAAAGAGCGGTATGACCTTGGACATAGATTCCCGGATAAACTTCCCGAATGCCTCCGTCCATTTTTAGCCTGTCATGCAGATAGCGTGGGATGTTGATGGTGTACCTTTGCAATTTCCGCATGAGCCATCTTTCCAGCCCCATCTTTTCGAGCAGTGCGATGAATTTTGCACCTTCGCCGTACTGCACAAGAACGGGTGCCTGACAGGCGTCATCGATGATCTGAAATTTGCCCGCGGCGGTCCGAAAGCTGAATTGAAAATTCCCGTCCGCCTGAAGGTCGCTGAGGATATCCTTGGCGTCAAGCCGGTCGCCTTGGAGCCAATACAGTTCTTCAAAGAATTTGTTGAATTGTGCGGGGCTAAGCAGATCGCCAGCGTCTGCATGGAGCATTCTTCTGCCTATTTGCGCTGCCTGGCGTAAATGTCCCATCGGCGGTTCGCCTGGGGGAGAAAATACAACGACTCTGCCCATGGAGAGACGTCCTTCCCGGTTGCAACGGCCAGCGGCCTGGGCAATGGAGTCAAGACCAGCAATAGCGCGGTAGACGACGGGAAAATCAAGATCAACGCCCGCTTCAACAAGCTGAGTGCTGATGACCCGGATCGGCTTACCATCTTTGAGTCGTTCTTTAATTGCCGCAATGAGTTGTGAACGATGCGCCCCGCACATCAGGGCTGATAAATGGTACGTTCCTTCAGGCATCATCTCCCAGAGCGTCCGGCAATCCTTCCGACTGTTGACAATACACAAGATCGTCTCGTGTTCCTGAAGCTCTTCGGCTATGTCCGGCCATTCCCTCGATTCAAGCAGAGTCTGCGGGATCTTTATCT
>JGI1356J14229_10003973_pt1 | contig 11103 bp, 7 predicted proteins | sample Subgrocontami58m_FD_14229 | JGI IMG/M metagenome (IMG submission 14229) | reverse complement strand
TGGAACTCTACCCAAACGATCCGGAAACGCTCTATAATCTGGGTGCATTGTATGCAAGAAGCAATATGCCTGATGCGGCTGTTTTTGCCTGGCAAAAGGCCGTTGAACTAAAACCAGATTTCGCAGAAGCACATTATGCCTTAGGGTTTGCATATGCGCAGAAAAAGCAGTTTGATGACGCCATTAAAGAATATCTTAAGGTTCTTGGAAAAAAACCTGACGATGCAATTACCCATAATAACCTGGGTGTAGCCTACTCAGAAAAAGGCATGTTTGACGAAGCAATTGATGAATTAAAAAAATCTATTAAAATTAACTCAGCAATGGCAATGACCCACAAAAATCTTGAGTTTGCATATAGGAAGAAAGGAATGGAAGAGGAAGCAGATAATGAACTCAAGCTCTACGAAGAATTATCGAAAAAGACGAATTAGGCTGCCTTTACCAACAAATTGTAGGGGTTGAAGACTTCGTCTTGAGTCTTCGGCGTGAGCTCAGACGAACGCTCAGTCGAACGATTTTCAACCCTTACATTGAAACTAAACAAAGATTTTTAAGCTGTTTAATCTGCGTAGTCTGTGTCCTATTTCACCGGATCATATCCGGAACCACCAAAAGGATTGCACCTCAGCACACGCCATATTCCCAGGCAAACACCCCATAGTATGCCCTTTTTTTCCACCGCATCGATCATGTATTGAGAACAGGTAGGATCATAACGACAGGAAGGATGTATGAGAGGAGAAATAATAAATTGATAAGCCTTGAGCAGTTTAATGACGACAAATTTCATTGGTAAAGCTTTCACTGATTTGGAGGAGTAGCTTTTTAAATCCGTCTTCGACATCCGAAAGTTTCAGATCAGACGAAAAAGGATGTCGCGGAATGGCGATAATGTCGACATGCATTTTAAGTAAATGTTTATTCAGCCTGTATGCCTCTCTCAGTAAGCGTTTGGCGCGATTGCGCCGCGGGGAATTCCCCACTTTTTTACTTACTACCAATCCTAGTCGGGAATACTGAAAATCATTTGGTATGACATAAAGTACGACCTTGTTGTTTACGAATACCTTACCTTCATTGAAGACCCTTTCGAATTCCTTCTTTCGTGTCAGGTGTTCGGCTTTTGTAAATTGGAAATCCATTGACCATAGGTTAGCAGAAGGTCGGAATGAAGTCAATGGGATGAGAAAAAAACCGTCCCAATATCTCCCATTCATTTTTTGCCATTTGACAGATATTCCAACCCAGGAAACCACTGGCACCGGTAACAAGTAATTTCTTCATTTCCTTCGTTTCAGGCTTCTTGTTACCCCCATTGACAAACTGCTATATCTTTCCCTGATATTACTCCAATCTCGTGCCCACCATTTACCCAGGAACCGCAGTCCATGAGATAATAAGTCCTTTCATCTTTTGGTTTTTTTACCAATCTCGGAAAGTGGGTGTGCCCTACTACTGCTAAGGCTAAATCCGTTGGCTCGTGATGATCATCGGTATCACCACGATTATATTTTTCCATTAAACTAATATAGAAATTTAGATATTCATGAGTATTAAAACCATCTGGATTCTTAACAGGCGTTAGACCTCCGTTATAGATAGTGAAAAGCCTGCTTACCGACTCCCACGCACTTCCAAGGATAACATCTATCTCTGGCTCTAGATATTCCATCACTCCCACAATTTCTGTAATTTTCCTTCCTATTGCACCTGACCAGCTAGCTTGATTATTTGCGAAGTCTGCCTGAAAACCATGCTCATAAATTACCCTTGGTTTTCCAGCCAAACTGGAAAAGTATCTCCATTTACGTCCAAAGGTTTCACCTTTGTCTTCATACCACTTAACGAGATATATATCATTATTTCCCACAACATAAATTGTTCCCAGTTTATCCAACAAACCCAGAACATCAGTGTACGACACTTCTATCAAATTTGTATTACCCCTGGCTTGCCATAGATCAAACATGTCACCAAGCTGAATGATTTCCAAATCCTCTTTTTCCAATTCCCTTAATTCCAAGAGGAAATCGAGAAGACTTAAAAATCTCTCTTCATATTCTGGCTTTTGATCTAAAAAATCATCGTTAGGCCCTCTTTCAAGCAAGTGCATATCTGGGATGCAAATTGTAAGCTTACTGGTTATGTCTCTATCGGCTTCGAGCCTGAAATCCTCATAAATTTTTGCTTTATCTTTTGTCTTTTTCAAGAATTCACCTAAACTTAACATTTTACACCCCCATAATTATTTCTCTTTACATACCTCAATCTTGTTTACAACTTCATGAAATCGATCTTTTTCTCCTTCTTTAACTTCTTGCCTGTCTGTGTAAAAAATGATTGTCATATCTTTGTATCCTCTTGCATTTTTGCTCAAATTTGTACCTGGCTCAGGTAAAGGAGTAATAGGGGGAGTACCAAATTTATCAGATATTTGCTTCCAATCCATTCCCTCTTTATATTCAATGCAATCTAAACCTGCTTTTGCCTGGTCCAAGGTCTTTGGTGGTTTTTGTAAAATAGTACATGATGTTAGAGCAATTGCTATAATAAAGAAAATTGCAAAGCGTCTCATTGTTTCCTCCTTTCTCTGCCTAAAATGGCAGAAAACTGGTTTATATTCAAAACAGGTAAAACATACATCTCTCTGGTTGAGTCCTAATAAGCTATTTCTTAAGTCTCAGTCCCCTCCTTTTTCTGGATAAAGTTTAGGTTATCCCTCTGCGGATTTCTGAACCTCTCCAAGTTAGACACTGAAACAATACTGAACCCCTCCAAGGGAAATATTGACAAGACAAACCAACAATAATTCCTATAATTGTTACGGCGTACTTGTTGCCGAAGGCGTAACTGTGGAAATAGGTGTAACTGTAGCTGTGGCCGTTGGCGTGACTATGGGCGATACCGTGGGAACAGGCGTAGGGGTGGCAGCTACTGTGGGTATTGATATAGGTGATGCTGTTGGTGATGGTGATAATGTTGGCGTTGGTTCGCCCTCACATACATCAGTATCCTTGTCATTCACCTTAAGAAATATTTTCGTTTTTCTTTTTATCTGTAAACTTCCGACATGTAGTTTTATTATGTATCTGTAATTTCCAGGCCTGGACAATGAGTCGGAAATACTCAAGTAGTTGGTTCCAGTACCTATCTTTATATCTTTTAGGCGATCCCTTCCTTTTCTTTTTTTACCGAAAAGCTTGAAACGTACCGTTGCCTTATGTTTCTTATCGGTATTATTTTGCACAATGATTCCTATATGAAAATTATCATCTGTGCTATAGGTAAGTTTAAGCGGTACACCGTTATCTGGACAAGGATTTTCCTCTGGTTCTTCCTCCGTAGCAAATGCTCCTAAGAGCACGATATCGTTGTTCCATTTCCCCAATTTTTTTTCAAGAGACGCTGTTTGTGTTTGGCAGAGCGCCCATGGTTGTAAAGAAAAGATGAACAGAATTGGGAGAAACATTAAAAAAAACCTGTATGTTGTGTATTTTGCCTTCATAAATCTTGCCTTTCTCTTTTAGCAATACTTTATTTTTGGTAAGTTTTTACAATCCTAAACACTATTTTTTCTCCTTAATTGCATCTCCAATGAACATGATTCCCATCTCGTAATCACCAACCGTATCAATGCGGTTTTCAAGAAGTCCCGTCAACATTTCCACTACGATACGCGAGACCTCTCGAGTCGCAAACTGTTCACCGCTTTTTGCCCTTTCCATATTTTTCGTGGCTTCGTTTAACTCTTTTTCACACTGCGTTATTTCATCAACTTTTGTGGTAATAGAGCCATTTTTATTATTTATTTCTGTAGTTAAAGTGCCCTTTTTATTAACATCTGATAGTTTTAAGTCTTCAAGTCGTGCAGTTGACGTAGTTGTTCCAGTAGCTCCTTGAACTTCACGTATACTCAAGTCCAGCCTTTCTATCTCGGTTTCCAGGGATTTAAGCACCCCCTCTTTCATTTCAAGTTCATTCTTCAAATCATCAAGTTCACTCTTCTTTTTCTCCAGGGCGCTCAAAACTGCGGTATGAGAACCTGTGGCAGGCTTGGTTAGCCCCAAATAAGAAATTCTATCGGGTAATATAGAACGAAACTGGTTAATGCTGTGATATGAATTAATTATTTCATCCGCCTTCTCATAAATTACCTCATCGTGGGGGGTTTCTTTCTTTTTTTGCTTTTCATTGAGTTCTTCCTCTCGTTTTATCAGTTTGTTATATGCCAGATGTAAGGTCTCACTTCCCACCGCTAAGAGACTCGTTCCAAGTTCAGAAATAAAATTATTATCGGTAATATCTTTGTTCTTGCTCCAACTGTTATAAATGGATTCTTCTATTTTCGATCGCTCTTTCCCCTTTTCTCCATATTTCGGTTCGAGCGTTTGTTTTAACGTCTCAAAAGCTTTGTCTGTTTTGTCTCCATAAGACGTTTTGTATTTATCAAACAAACGTTCAAGGGTTGAGCGGTTTGCTTCAGACTTTTGTTGCGTCCCTTCCTGCTGAGTTTCCTCTTGGCCCTTTTGTTGAGCGCCCTGCTGCTTCCCGCTCTTGGAACCGAGGCGGCTCACCAAATCAACGTTCATCTGGGTACCCCAACCTAAATTAAACATGGCAAGTTTTTGTGCAGATTTGATGATATCCTTAGGATCGGATGAATAGCGTTTAACATACCAGTTGCCTACGTCATCTTTGGCAATGACGTAGTTTGTTCTACCGGCCCCGGCGACACGCACGCTGTTAATATTTTGCCAGAATTGCTTGTCGATTTCTCCTATGATTTTTCCTTTTTTATCCCAGTAGCGTTTAAGATCGTAAAATGGCATATTACGCATTGCATGCTCGCTGAGCATGTTTCGCCAGGCAAGCCCCGGATCTGCCTGCAGTGATGTTGCCGGGGTGCTGCTTCTTAAGTATGCGCTTGGAGGCCTGATATATACCATGCCTGAGCGGTAATTGTATGCCACATCAAGGGCATCCTTATATTTTTTTGCCGCAGGAGAATCAGCGCCAAACTGTTCAACCGCATTTATGTGCATATCGCGCAGGGTAGCTACGAGCTGATCAAACACGTCTTTTGAGCTCTTTACGTCCGCTACATCAACATCAGCCTTTTTTATTTCAATGGATGGCTTGATTTCTTCAAGTACAGATATTGCATGTTCCAGCTTAGCATTATCCTTTTTATCATCATCGAAAGTCGGTGTCTTTTTAATTTTAGATTGAAGATTCGCTAATAGCTGCCAATAAACGGCAGAAGAAGATGGTACATCCTTCGCATTGTCAACCGTTGCAAGTACATCATTTCTGGCATCTTTAATTTTTTCAAACGCACCACTATATTTAACAATTTCTCCCTGTACACTTCTAAGACCTTTCGTAAGTGACTCGATTGTTTCAATTTTCTTGATTTCATTACATTTCTTTTCCCATTCTTTCCTTTTTGTATCCATGTCGTTATATACCGCCCGATAAATCTCATTGAACATAGGTTCTGGTTGAGACGGACTTTTTATTTCTTTATAATATTTTTCCTCCTCCTTTAACGATTCTATTGCTATGTTTAAATTGTTTTTCTCTTTTGAATCGCCTTTTCCGTTGGCGAGTTTTTCATTTAAGACTTCATGAATCGCGCTTTTTATAGTTGACACTTCACAGGGTGTAGTAGTCCCAAATGATAGTTTAGTACTTAGGACATCTTTGATGTTACCTAAGACTGCTTTTGTAACCGCAATCTTATCTTTATTACTCCCGAGGCTGGAACACACACCTTCTTCTTCTTTCAAATGATTAGTAATGCTACCATAGAAGGAATCAGTGTTTGTTTTAAAATTATCAATCGTCATCCAATTAATGTCCTTTAATTCGTCGGGAATAAATATTTCTAATTCTTTTTCGAATTTACCCTCAATTTCTTTCCGTTTTTTCTCTTCATCTTCTTTTCGTGACTTTACTTCATAAATAATATTATTAAGAAATTTATTCGGATCATCAGAAAATGCCGATACTAAAGCGCGGACCTCGCGATCCCTATCTTTTTCTATCTTTGCTTTATACCCCGCCTGATGCCTCAGTTCATCAGCCTGAATGAGTATTGAGTTTCCAATTGACTGAAGCACAAGGGTGTATGTGTCAATATCTCCACATAAAATACCTTTCAAAATATCCTGCTTAAGGATCGTTTCATTATTTGCAAGGACCAATACCTTTTCTGCAAAATGCACGAGGACGTTGATAAGTTGACGGCTAGTATGTTCAGTACGTGCAGAAGATTCATCGTTGTCCTTATAATTGCCAGCCTTAGTTTCAAGATATTTCTTGGTAAGCGTATCGATCCCGTCATTGAGCCTGCCACTCTCCAAACCAGCCGCAGCCCCCCTTTCAATTACAGCAAAACGTTCCGCCATGTCTTCCGTAAACTCCAGATCTAGTTTAGGTACTCCCGCAAGCCCGAATTTGCGCTTCTCAGGTGTGGTAAATTCTCCTAATTTCTCTTCTATCCCAATATCTTCGTATATTTTTCTATCTTTAAAAAGTGGGCTATCTTTGAAATGATTATCGGCCTTAAGCAACGCAGAAGCCGTGAAAGAGGTGTCTTTTTCTAATATCTCACACAAATCCAATCGCAATAAATAGTCTGATATGGTTTTTAACGATTTCCCATCCCACTTATCCTTTAATTGGTTACAAAGGGTTTTAACACATTCAGGAGTTTCGCTTTTATGGCTATTAACTGAATTTATCAATGCCCTGAAATGTTTTGTCTGAATAAGGCTGACGGCCATTTGAATAGCCTCATCTTTTCTTTGGGTATTTGTGTCACCAAATACCACGAGCGCACCCAGAATGGTTCTGAACAGATTTCTTAATTCTTGGCGGGCATCAAGAAAATTCTGGGCAATCGAAGTAACACGCTTTATAAATAACTGCTTCTGTTTATCTGCATTATCAAGAAAAAGAAGCTTGGCGTGCGCTTTTACAAGTCCTTCGTTAGTAAGCGCACCGAATACGGCGTTTGCAAATTCATTAACTGTAGATGTGCCATTATTATGGACACCAAATATTTTTACTGGATCGAATTCACGAAGCCCCTTGTCATTACCCTTAAAAAGATTCTTGTGTGCTGTTACAATCATTTTCTCTTTTATCCTGGTTTCTTCCAGTTTTGGATTCAGATAAATTCTATATGCCTTTTTCAATTCCTCAATATCTGTATCTTTCTTCATCACTTTCTCAAGGTTTTCCCATGACTCTTCAGAAGTTGCATTAGGTATATCGGTAAACCGATTCCATGCAAACTTGTATGCTTCCAGTTCGCTTTTCCCCCTCTGTATAAAAGGTTTCAGTTCATTATCGTAAATATCTTCGTACAAATGTAAAATAGCGTTAACACGAATAGCATTTTCACCTTTTAGATCCTCAGGTTGCATATAACCCATAACATAATTTACAGGTAAATCCTGCAAACGTTGTATTTCTAATTTATCCACTTTTCTATACCAAGAGAGTTCAAGCTGATCCCGGAGTTTGACTAATATCGGTTTTGCACCAATTGCCATGGCTGCCATCTGCTCGGCCTGAACCTCTTCATGATTTGCCAAAGGGCCTTTGTACACATCGACATCAATCCTCATCACTGCACATCCGACTATTGACGCAATGATTCCTGCCAAAAGCGAACAATATACAATTGCTGATTTGATTTTCATAAATTTGCCCCCTTTTGAGGTATTTCGGTTTTGATATTATTCTTCAGGTCGGAAAGCCGCTCCCGTTCTCCCTTGATCTGTGAAAGCGCCTCGAACAATAATTGGCTGAGCCTGGTGTTCCTCTGTTCATCCATTGTCTTAGAAACGACTTCGATCGACTCGTCAACCGCATTGAAGAACTTCTCAGGGCTTGATCCCATTACAATAACCAGCCGATGATCTTTGGGCGCCTCTCGAAAGCCCTCAGGGCCGAACATAATGAGTCTGCGTCCCGTCTTCAGTGAAGAAAGTTGCCCTTCGTCTCCCTTTGTAATCGAGATACCTCCCCCCTCTTTCTCAAATTCTACACCCGTTCCAAGCGAATCAATCAGATCGGCACGCACCCAACCAGATGCAAAATGTGTCATACTTATGAAACTTGCTTGTCCATGCACCCTAATGCGGTATACCGAGGGAGGCACCTGTTCCTGCGGATCGAATACGCCAAGGTAGTATATCTGCTCAATCTCATGGCTTGGAGAACGCCCCCCCACAATGGTTGCCGCAATGGTTCCAACGGTTACATTTTCCACTGGTGTGAGTGAAGAACAACCTGTTTGAATAATACAACCCAAACCGAGCAGTATCCCCAGACACCTTACAACAATGCCACGTCTTTTACTATCCATAGTGCACGCTCCTTTTAAAGTCCCCATGTATACTTGCGTGTTCGTATTTACCATACCGAAAGCAAGCAATGGTTTTTACGCCGGTAGAAAATTATATTGATTCATATTAAAATTCATCAAGATTGATCAAGCCAGTCAGTTTAATATCGCCTTCCCATATTTTCCATAAAACAAACAGCCCTAAAAGTGCGATAAAAACCGGTGTATTTTCTCAACCCACACGCGAACGAGTTGCGGCGATATATGCCTTTAAAAATGCGCCCCAACCGGTCTTTTTGGGAAAATCAAGACGTGAATAAAGAGGTGATACCGTACGGGTTGGGAAGTAAATTGCCACCCCGTTGGAACGTTTCATAGACTTATCACAGTAACCGGAAGAAATTACCAGTCCTGAGTTTCCCTGAATGGCACCCATAACCTGATCGCACGCATTCTTGATCGTTGCAGGTACCGTTGATGCTTTTAACAACTTGCACAAATCTACCAAATCAATATTATCAGGGACGTCATACTCCTGCACACGATTGCGGGCATCGGAAATCATTGTCCTTGTTGTTCCATTTTTCAAACCTGTCTTGAGAGCGGAAGCTAATTTTTTTACTGCGCTGGCTACTGTTAATGAAGCAGAGAGATCGCATGCAGATTGTGTTACTGCCTCACCAGACCCTTTATATGAGTTAATATAATATTTGACAATGAGTTTGCTGAACTCAATCGGTGACATGTCGGGTTGTTTAGATAACGCAGCAAGGATCGTATCATATGGCCAGCCATCCACAGGTTCGGTCTCCTCAGATCCAACTGTGTAAAGGACGCTATTTTTCACCTGGTAACCAACTTCTGCCATATTCATCAGGCAGGCATCCATGCCCAATATGTCCAGTTTCCGACCAATCATCTTCTGGGTTTCCTGCAATACCCGCTTCATCTCCAGATTATCGAGGAAGTCCTTGGCATCGTCATCCAAAAGGATAGCACGCGCCTGAGCTGCATCACTGGCTGAAAGCTGTGCAGTCTGTTCAACCGAGGTTTTGAAGAAAGCGTTTCGGACTCTCCCCGATCGCATAAGACGTGCTCCGGCTCCCCGCTCTCCGGCATAAATATCGGTATCATTCCATCCTTGTCCGTGGTTCCATAGCACCAGCAGGTAATGCTCCGCGGGATAATTGGTTACCCCCCAACGAATGAAATCAATCAGCGCATCTGGGCTTCCGGTATTGGTTTCGCCTACGGACTGAACGGCATCGTCATCCAGAGAAGTCCCTTTTTTCAAATAATATCGTTTTGTCTGTTGCCCTGCACCTGCACGGTCGAATTGGACGATAACCTGTATTTCTGCTGTAGAGCCGATTTGCTTCATCTCTTCAATATCTTCAGCCCCATTCTGGTCCAGATTGTTGTCACCTGCCATATAGGTCATAATAGTCCATTTCTTTTTTTCTACTGAATTGGCCATAACAATTCCTCCTTTTCGGTTAAATAACAATGGGGTACTAAAAGACTGTTACTAATTAATCCACTGCAACCTCTGGGGGCAGGTTGCAAACCTGCTCCCGCAAGAATATTTTAAAATAAATACATAAGCCTTTTTTCAAGAAATAATCGCATACTATCCTTGCTTTTCCGGAAATTTAAAACCGATATAAGTACCTGAGCTGATTCCCATAAGCGCCAATAATTCTTTTGGAAATTCTGGCATTGTAAGGATATTTAATACTGACGAAATAAAAATAATCCCAAGGACAACCGTCCAGGCTGCTATCTGGAATCGATAAAGGCTAATCCCATTTGCATCACTGAGTATATCTTTAAAAAAGCCTTCTGACTTCAATGGATTTACTGCGGAGGTAAGACTCTGAATCTCTTTTTCAAGTTGATTACACCGAACTCTTTTTTCTGCTAATTCTTTTTTTAGGTTTTCTAGATTAGCAGGAGGAGGATTTGTATTTATTGTTACATTAAGGTTGTCCCGTTCGGTTTCTAAGCCTGTCTTCTCTAATTGACGAGTCTTAAGTTGACTGTCTGCTTCATTTCGTTTACTCATATCTATCATTGTAGCACTAAACATCGTGCTTGCACTGATACCTATAAGCGCAAGAACAGATGAGGTAAGAGTACTGTACGCGCTTGTAACCATCCAGATAAAAGAGTAAGAAGCTATAACCAGAAAGAACCAGAATGCCATCTGAGTACGGGCAAGACTAAAAGTTTTTCTACCAATGTTATTGTCCACTACAGGTTGTCGACCTGTGTCGCGAAGTATATCACTATATATAGCTAACCAAAAAAACAGCCCAAATGTAACTATGAGTAAACCTATGAAAATCCAGAACCAAGGATAATCAATAACAGTAAGAGAATACTCTTTGCAATCAGTATCTATTGGTTTATTTTCAAGACCTACAGTAATATTAATATTTTTAGTAACTATTCAGCGAAAATATTTTAAATAGTATTTGACAGGTATTTTGTTTTGAACTTGTAATATTTATTTGTCTGGGGCATGATGCTGCATTTTGTTTAACAGTGGTTTTTGTAGGTCATACCATGCCTTTACATAAGCAGAGAATGCCCGGTTGTCATCAATTTATTATCGTGCCTTAAAGTGGAATATAGCGTTTAAAATATGGATAAAAAAGCCTGTGGTATAATAGTCGCAGTAGATAATTTAAAGCTATTTATTCAGGTGTTATCCATTGAAGATAAACGGCATAGACGTC
>JGI1356J14229_10003960_pt1 | contig 11126 bp, 9 predicted proteins | sample Subgrocontami58m_FD_14229 | JGI IMG/M metagenome (IMG submission 14229) | reverse complement strand
TGATATGATTTCTTATGCGTTAGTCTACCCTGATAATACAAGGCTTTCAAGTGAATTTAAATCGTGCATCCTGTTTCCTGCCAGACCTGCTTCGTTTGCATGCCTGTCCAAATGTGGCTATAGACCCTGTAATACACGTAAAAATTTCTGGGCGTCAACAAAACCCGTAATAGTTTTCTCAACGGCAACCGTTCCATCCCTGTTTATAAAGATAATCGTCGGCAGCCCTACAGTGGAGTATTTTTCCCAGAGCTGCTTGATCTTTGGGTCGCTGGTGTTGGTGCAGTCAATTTTGACGTTCACGAATTTTTTCAGCTCTTTAATAACCTCCGGGTCAGCATAGGTAATCTTTTCGAGTTCCATACAGGCGGCGCACCACGACGCCCAGAAATCAATCATCACGGTTTTGTTTTCCGCCTTAGCCTGCCGTATCCCGTCTTCCTCGCTCAACACCCACTGAATCTTTTCTTCCGGAGTCGCCACCAGCGTGGAAGGCATTTCCGTGAGCGGAGGTAAGATAAATCCCCTGATTATCAGGTAGCCTGCAAGAAAGTATATGCCGAAAATAAAACATGCCAGTCCAAACGCCTTTCTGGCGCGCTGGAGATGTGCGCCCTTGTGCGCCTGTCGGCTAAAACCCCAGGAAAATACCGCTGTCACCATTAAAAAAAGTCCCAGGATGATGACAAATGCGCCTTCAGAAATTATGAGTCTCAGATAATAGAGCGCCGCGCCAATCAAGATAATTCCAAATAACCTTTCCACTGTTTCCATCCATGTCCCTGATTTTGGGAGCGCCTTGATAGCGCCGGAAAACGTGCCGACCACGATGAGGAGCACGCCCAGTCCCCAGGCAAACACAAAGAGCATCCAGAACCCCAGGAACTTGTTCCCCGTGCTGGCGATATAGACCAGTAAACTGGCTAGGGCGGGGCCGATGCAGGGCGATGCGACTATCCCCGAAACAAGTCCCATAACAAACACCCCGATAACGCCCTTTTTCTGATCTGCGCCCAGCCGGTCAGAGATAAAGGACGGCATCCGCAGGTAGTACACCCCGAACATACTCATGGCAAGGGCTACAAAAACCGCTACAACGAATCCAATAACCCACGGGCTTTGTAACGCCGCGCCAAACAGCGCCCCGGTTGAAGCGGCGGTTACCCCCATTGCAGAATAAACAATGGCTATGCCAAGGACGTAAATTAGCGAAAGGAAGAACGCCGTCAGTGGTTTCCTGGCGGTGGATTGCCCTCCGGCGGCCTGCCCGCCGATTACGGCGACCGTAATGGGTATCATGGGATAAATACACGGAGTGAAACTGAGCCCGATACCGGCCAGAAAAATGAGGAGGAACGATACAAAAAGCCCCCTGTTTTCAATGGTTTTTTGAAAACCGGTGGGTTTGGGAGTTTTATCAGATTTCGAAATGGGAGTGATCTGCTTTTCTTCCCCCTGTGTTGCGGGCACGCTCCAACCAGAAGATTCTATCTGCACCGGCAGGGTAAAGGCTTCGGTCTTTGGGGCAAAGCAGACTTTGTCGGAACATCCCTGATAGGAAACTTTAAGTTTTATATCGTGCGAACCGATGGAGATGTCCTTTGCCGCGTGAAAGAATACCCTTGCCTCTATCTGTTCTTCGTAGAGTTCCGTTTCTTTTTCCAGAAACGGGTCAAACTTTGTCCTGCCTGCGGGAAGCGTTACAGAAGCGATGGTGAACAGGTCTGGATTCCCGCTCTCTACCTTAATTTGGTCTTTATAGATGTGGTGATTGGGCGCAATGGTGATGGTAATGGCCGCAGCTATCGGATCATTCGCGGAAATGCGGTCTTTTAAAAGCGATGCATTTGCGGTAAAGGGCGAAGCGTCCCCGAAGGCCTTTAAGGGAAGCAAGAGTAGTAATAATATAATCGCAAAAATATCCTTCTTAATGAAATGGGTTTTCATGAGGCATACTCCTTCTCTTTTTGTACTCTCCGTGTCTTTGTGGTTAAACGCATGTTGTTTGATTCTTCGCTTCTCTGCTTAAAGACTCATTGCTCAGGTTGCTCATTACCCTGGGTTTTTACGAGCAATTCCACAATGAGATTGAACTCATCTTTTGTAAACCAGTCCTTTCCCAAATTTTTCCGGGCAAGTACCCGCATATCCGTGACGCATTTCTCCCACTCTTTTTTGGATTTTCTTTCCAAAAGTATCCGGCCTGCTTCGTGACAAGCCAGGCATTTTTCTTCCATAACCTGGGCTGCGGTATCTTCTCGCAGGATATCGCCTCTTTCGGCAAGAAAGCCGGAAATAAGCGACACGTCTTCTTCTAGAAACAATTCAGGCGCATTGTCGCGCATGCGCAGCACGGTTTCCAGCCACTCGTCCCGCGTCTTGGTTTTCTTTAATATTCGGCTTGTCGTGTGGCACCTGGTGCACCGGTCAATAAAGAGCAGCTTTATATCGGCGTATTTTTTCCTCTGCTGGGAAGGGGATACACTGTCTTTTCTTTTCCCGATGATTTCGTCAACGATGCGTTCTGCATCTTCTTTTGTGATCCAGAAGTTGCTTTTCTTCATCATACGCGAGACACAGGTCTGCCATTCACTCTCAGTCTTAGGTTCGGCAAAAACCCGCCCAAGGGTGTGGCATTTTGAGCACTTTTCCTCATACAGAAATTTTGGGGGTTTATAGGGGAGTTTTTCCCTCTCTTCCTGTGTTTGGCCGAAGCCCTGAGAAAAAGGAACCATGAGCGCCGTCAGTAGGAGAAGGAATCCCATCATCGGGTATCTTAATCGTACAGGAATTTTCATGTAAGTTTTGCCCCTCCCGGGAGGAGGTCAATAAAAACAAAACGACCAATTCACCTCTCTGTTCCCCGAATGTTTTTATCAGGTATCCGCACAGACAAACTAATTTGACACCTATAGCATATTATGATATTATCCTTTTGTGAATAAAATAATTCACGCGACAGGTTCTAAAATAGCTCTTGTTTGAGACTCAAAAATTTTAAAGTATTCTATGGGTGAGATGCTTCGCTTTGTTCAGCGCGACAAAACGTCACTCCGGGCGGCTGCGAAGTATCTGATTTTTATTTCAAAACGGGGAGAATGAAAGTTGGTAAAGGAAAAATTAGTTACCGTAGGTTCCAGAGGCAGTAAACTTGCGTTAATCCAGGCAAATTGGGTTATATCAGAACTGAAACGATTAAACCCGGGCCTTGAATTTCAAATCGAAAAGATTTCCACAAAGGGCGACAGGATCACCAACGCCCCCCTGTCGCGACTCGGTGGGGTGGGTTTATTTACCAAGGAACTTGAGGTTGCTTTAATCAAAGAGAAAATTGATATTGCCGTTCACAGCGCCAAAGACGTGCCGACGGAGTTGCAGGAAGGATTAACCATTGGCGCGACGCCCAAGCGGGAAGACCCTCACGATGTTCTCATTAGCAGCAACAACGCCTCCCTGGAAAAACTCCCTGACAATGCGCGCATTGGCACCAGCAGTCTTCGTAGAAAGGCCCAATTGCTGGCCTTTCGGGAGGACTACAAAATCCTGGATTTACGCGGCAATCTGGATACCCGGCTGAAAAAACTTGAATCGGAAGACCTGGACGCCATTATCGTCGCCCATGCCGGACTGCTTCGGATGGGTTACACAGGGCAAATCAGCCAGATTATCCCGTTTGATATCATGTTGCCGGCTGTAGGGCAAGGGTCGCTGTGCATTGAAATCCGCAAGAACGACAGCCGGATACAGAAAATTGTTTCAGCTATGAATGACGAGAAGACCCGCATCGCTGTGGAAGCAGAGAGGGCGCTTCTGAAAAAGCTGGAGGGCGGATGTCAGGTGCCCATTGGGGCGTACGCGGAGGTGCAGGGAAAAGAGGTTGTAATCGAGGCAATTATTTCCACGCTGGACGGCGACCACGCCATACGGGATAAACACAGCGGTCCCAGCAGTCAGGCTGCGAAGATCGGGGACGAACTCGCCCAAAGGATGCTGGAAAGCGGGGGGGAGAAGATTTTACATGAGGTGCGCAAGGAATTTCAAGGGCGCGTTGACCATCTCTAGCCTTACCAGAACGCCTTTTCAACGAACTCCGTTTTGTATGTCCAAAGGGTAAGTCCACATCCTGTTTTTGCAATAAGAAAGGTTCATAAGGTTCATTATGTTACGGGGAATTATATTTGATATGGACGGCACGCTCACGAAACCCAATGTGGACTTTGCGGCAATCGAGCGGGAAATCGGCCAGAAGGTAGGGTTCATTATTGATTATGCGGAAAGGTCGAGCCCGGAGGAACGCGCAAGGGCGCTGGAAATTCTTGAGCGTCATGAGGCAAAGGCGGCAATAGAGTCTGAGCTGAATGACGGGGTGGTGGAGATGCTGAACGCCGTTTCCGGAAAGAAGCTGAAAAAGGCGCTTTTGACNCGTAATTCNCGCAAATCGGTGGATACGGTTCTCCNCAAACACAATCTTCACGTGCATTTTGAATTTATTGTCAGTCGTGAGGATACCAAGCCGAAGCCTGCGCCNGACCCCATNTTTTTGCTGAGTAAAAAGATGAACGTCCATACGGATCATTTGCTCATGGTCGGNGATTACAAATACGANATTATGTGCGGCAAGGCGGCGGGGACAAAGACNGCGCTGCTTCGTTACNAAGAGTATGTTGAGACCGAAGTGACTCCTGACTTTGAGATAAACAGCATCCGGGAGGTAATCCATATCATCGAGCATTTCGANAAAATCGGGACAGGAACTAAAGGCAGCCGCCGTGGATAGAAACAAATCAGCCTTCCTTACGCTTCTGATTGCAGGTATTTTCTTTTTCATCACGCCACTGTTTTCCGGAGAACTTTCCAAGCCGAAAAGCCTCGACGAAGCGCTTGCGGAGATGGAAAAGGCGAATGCGGCGTTTAAGACCTTTAAAGCAAATATTGTCTATACCCGAACGATAACCCTCCTTGAATCCACCGAGGTCTCTGAAGGCGAATTGAGCTACAAAAAACCCAAGAGGATGTACCTGAAATTTTTCCCGCCCCGCAACGAGGTGAATATCGTGGACGGGAAGCATGCATGGGTGTATCATCCGGCAGAAAAACAGGTGGAAAAGTACGAGATGAACGACAGCAGCCAGTCGTCAGGAGCAGGTTTTTTTGAGTATGGATACGGAGAGTCGGTGGCTGCCGCCAAAAAAAATTATACGATTACCCTGCTGGACATAAAAGAAGACGGCAAAAAACGGTTTTATGTGCTGAATTTACAACCCAGAGACACGAAATCACAGTATTCCAATATCCGATTGTGGGTGGAAGAGGGATTCTGGCTACCGGGCGTCATAGAACTCTATGAGAGCGGCGGCGAGGTGATGAACAAAATCGAGCTAAAAAACATCAAGCTTAACAAGGGCATGTCCGACAAACTCTTCATATTTGATGTACCACGGGGAGTCGAAGTCATCGAACCTCTGAAGTGAATTGGCGAATATTACCAAAGAGGAAACCAAAGAAATAGTCATTTGGTTATCAGGCGTTACCTTCGTACTTTAATCACGTTCTCACCTTATTTGAAACAATAACAAAGGTTGCTGCTTTATTTATCACACTGACTACCCCGAAACCAATCTCTTTATTTGCCAGTTAAATTAATATTAACAGGTACAATAATGCCTGTATCCACCATACAAATCCTGGATTTCGTATTCACACACAACAACCATGTCAAAACCCATTGACAGCGCTGCAAGAGAGCAAGCCGTATCCGGGCAGGATAAAAACCTCGTCGTAACGGCCGGCGCCGGCACGGGCAAGACCACGCTCCTCGTCCATCGCATGCTGCACCTGCTCTTGGGTCATGAGAGGCTGCAAACAGAAGAAAGCCCCGTCATTAAGATTGTCGCCATGACCTTCACGGAAAAGGCCGCCTGTGAAATGAAGATACGGCTGACGCAGGAGCTTGAAAAGATTGTATCGTTTATCAGTGGACATGCCTCACAGGAGGACGAGAGAAAAACCGAAGAATTTCTTTCGGACGTCTGCGACCTCTACCAAACGACGCGTGATAAAATCGGACGGCGCGCAAGAAAGTCCCTTGAGGATATTGACAAGGCGCTTATCGGTACTATTCACGGCTTTGCAGCACACATCCTGCGCCTGTATCCTATAGAATCAGGCGTTGTGCCGGGTTTTACGGTTGATGAAGGCGACGTCTTTGATGAACTCTTTGACAAGGAGTGGACAAAGTGGCTGGAAGCGGAACTAGCCCTTGACTCGCCCCATGCAAACACATGGAAGCGCATACTCAAACGACTCAGCCTGGAATCGCTCAAGGAATTCGCAAAGCGGTTATCAGGGTACACCATTCCTCTGAATTCCCTTACGGTTGATGTGGGTAATAAACAGGTAACAGACGACCCCCGCCCTAACCCTTCCCCGCATATCCAGTCCCTGACAGACCCGTTAATGAACAAGATCAATGAGGTTGTCTCTTCCTGTGAAAAGCCCAGGAATAATCTTCTCACGCAATTACGCGAACTATCGCAGATTTTGGAGTCAGTAAAAAAACAAGGCATGGGCTGTTTAAACACGCTGGAGTATGACCTTGATAAGAAACCGTCAGAGGCGAAGGTTGGCTGGACAGACGAGGGTTTTCTGGCCGCGCAGGAAGTTGCAAAAGGGTGTTATTCCCTGCTGAAAAAGCTAAAAACGGTTGACGAATCCTTTATTGCGGCCACGATAGGGCTCGTTCTTCCGTTTGCGAAGGCGTTCCGGCAAACCTATCTGTCCCAGGGCTACGTATCCTTCGATGGTCTTTTGACCCTTACCAGGGATTTGCTGCAAAATAAGGAGCACCGTTATATCCGTGAAAAGTTGAAGGGTGAATTCCGGGCCATACTCGTTGATGAGTTTCAGGACACCGACCCGGTACAGTATGAAATCGTCCTCTTCCTTTCCGAATCCCTGGATCATCATGGTAAAGACGCCCGGAGTGCAGTCCTTGAGCCGGGAAAGCTTTTTATCGTGGGCGACCCGAAGCAGTCAATATACGCCTTTCGCAGAGCGGACATCGAGGCGTACGAGCAGGTGGTAAGGCAGATTTGCGGGAACGACGAAACCCTGAAATTGCGGGAAAATTTCAGGAGTCACGCAGGCGTCATTGAAGTTGTAAACCAATTATTTGACGGAAGGATTATGGTAGAGCAGCCCGGCTTGCAGCCGCCGTATATTCCTATCCACGCGAACAGACCCAAAAGGCATCCTTCGCAAAAAGTCGAGGTGACGCTGGTCTCCGGCAAAGAAGGGGAATCGCTCAAGGCGGACGAGGCCAGAGAGGCGGAAGCGGAATGGATTGCGCGATGGATTACCGATCATGTGGATAATGAAATCATTGAGGATAAGTCGTCTGAGGACGGTGCGCGCAAACTCAGCTACAGAGATATTACCCTGCTTTTGCGGGCATTTACCCAGGTGCGGCCGTATGTCGAGGCGCTCAAGCGATACGGGATTCCCTATATCGTTGAAGGCGAAAAGTATTTTTACACCACGCAGGAAATCCTCGATTTTGTGAACTTGCTGCGCATTATAGAAAACCCTCATGACACAATTGCCCTCGCAGGCGTGCTGCGTTCGCCCATCGTCGGCCTGACGGATCGGGAGATATATGAACTCAAGGAAAACCACCTGTTAGACTACCGCAGGTCTGTTTCGGCTGAAACCCCGGATTTACAAATGATTGTGGAAGCTTTCTACCGTTTTCTAAGGAAAATCCATGCGCGTGCAGGCGCCATACCCGTATCCCGGCTTATTACTGAAATTATTGATAATTCACACGTGGCCGAGATCACTGCCTGCGCCTGGCATGGAGAACAGAAGCTGGCCAACATCTGGAAACTTCATCAGATGGCGTGCGATATGGAACAGACCGACGGCGTTTCCCTGAAAACGTTCATAGAGCGCATCAGGATACGCATAAGAGAGGCGAAAGAAGAAGGCGAAAGCCCGCTTTCTGATGAAACGCTTGACGTTGTGAAGGTGCTGTCCATCCATAAATCAAAGGGACTCGAATTCCCTGTGGTAATTTTAAGCAACCTGCATGGCGAAGTGAAAAAAGACAATGAAATCCTGGACTCGGCGGTATTTGACTGGACTACGTCCACAACGGGTGTCTTGATTGGCAAAGGGAGTCAACAGGTAAGAAATCTTCAGAGCATCGTAATTGAAAAGAAATTAAACGATCGCTCGTGGGAGGAGGAAAAACGCGTCCTGTATGTCGCCATGACCAGGGCAAAGGAACGATTAATCCTTACCGGCGCACTGAAGGATGATGATAAATCCTACATAGGGCTGATTACAAAAGCTGTGAGAGACGCTGCTGGCGTTGAGCTTGGCGAAGAAACATTTTTGAGCTACGGGAAAACAAAGGAAGGCGAAACAGAAGGGGGGAAGTCCCCTTTCCCCTTGCGGGAGAGGGCCGGGGCGGAAGGAAGATTCCCTCTGGGAACTGCAGAGGTCTTTGTTGAGCATTTCAGATTTGACGGGGCGCGCCGTCATCAAAAAACCGTAAAAGCGGGAGAAATGGACGCCGACTGGGCATCATACATCGGGACGTGGAAAAAACGAAAAGAGGCGATGGACGCAGCGGCGCGGACGGAGCTTTTCACCTCTCCATCAGCCATTTCAGGGGAAGAAGCAATCCCAGAAGAGACCCTTGCCGTTCCGGGTGAGAAGTCTCCGGCGGTGAGTTTGGGTCTTGCCGCAGCAGTTGGTTCTGTCTGCCACAGGGTATTGGAAGGATGGGATTTTCAGGGTACAAGAGAAGAACTAGACAGATCGGTTGAATTATCGGCAGCATGGGCAACCACCACCGAAAAAGTTGGCGAGGGGGCGGTTATTCAGCAGCAAGCGGCATGTGTAAAAGCAGAGGCATTGAAGATACTTTCAGGCTTCATTGGCTCAGAGGCTTATAAAGAATTACAGGGTGCGCAAATACTCGGTCGCGAAATACCCATCCTGCTCAAGTGGAACGGACAGATCATGAGGGGCGTCATTGATATTCTTTATAAAAAGGACGATAGAATCGTTATCGCCGATTATAAGACGGGACGCGTCGAAATGTCGGAACTGGCGGCAATTGCCGGAAAATATGGCCATCAAAAGGATGTGTATATTGAGGCCGTCAAACGCGGTCTCGGGATTGACAACCCCGAATTCAAACTCATCTTTCTCAGGATAGGAGAGGCAATATCGGTTTGATTGTCTGACAAAAAGGCACGTCCTGATTCATAGTGCGACGTAAACCAGCGGTGCAACCTTACCGCGTCCGCTTGGTTTGCTTCTTAGCCTGCCTTCAGTAAATATCAAGTTGGATTTTAATCACCTCGTTTATCCTGAGCATATCTTCTTCTGAAATAAGACCAGCACGTTTAAACAGTCGCAATTTGCTTACCGTTGCCAACTGGTCAACCATTGCCTTGCTCTCTTTACCGTCAAACAAAACCAGCGCCTCACTTGAATAAAGACGATCTGTCTTGCTGGTTAAAGGAACAACCTGCACTCGATTGAGAAACTTGTTTGATGCATCGTTACTCAACGATCACGGCAGGACGTTTTTTCCTAATCTCTCCGCCAACCGAAGGATGAAATTAACCCACCAGACTTCACCTCTTTTCACGTGTTGTGTCCTTAAAGGTTATCTCTGCCCAATCCAGGGCTTCCGCCTCTCGTTTTTTGTCTTTCGACATTTGGGAATATGCTAATTCCAGATTTGGGCGAACTACGTGCGGGCGAACCAACTCATCAACAAATTTGCTGATTTTGCGGGAACCGATGGTCTTATGAAGACCTTCATAAACTTCCTCATCAACGGTTATGGTCAATTTCTTTTGCATTTAACCCTCCTTTCGGTGCGTGTAGTATACGTATAATAAACGGCTCTGTCAATAAACCGGTTAATGCTTCATCCAGGGAAAACCATCTTTCTTCAACGCGGATGATCAAAGATTCGGCAATGCTCAAGACTTTGCACAGTGCCATTTCCCGCGCGTTATGCGTTAGCGGCGCAAATCTCTATTCTAAATTAACGGCATCCATGTATTTGACATAGTAATTGTCAAAATAAATACACGATGATTTTACCAACAAATAAAACCCTTGAAATATTGAAAGCATTGTAAGATAATCCAGCCATTGTCTGTGCTTTTGAGAGATTAGACGCTTACAAAAAATATTTTGATGTTTTCAGCAAAAATATTTTTACCAGCGACATGTAGGGCAAACCTTTAGGTTTGCTTTTGTGTAATAATCGCAAGGCTAAAGCCTCGCCCTACAAATCTCCTTCGACGCGTTCGGGTTAGGAATAAAAGAAGAATGGTTTGCAGTAGCAGTAGGGTGGATTAAGCCAAGCGAATCCACCATATCCAAAATATTGAAGGTGGATTCGGCGTAAAAACCAACGCCTTAATCCACCCTACTCATAAACCTGATCCTCTGCTCAATGCTTATCTGCATGAGTTTGTAATCAAATCGCTCGTACATTTTTTCGGCGTCCCCTTTACACTTTCAAGTTCCTTGTGATGCTGAATATTTAAAGAGACCTTTTAAAGTCGGTTCAGAAGGAGTTGGGATATGATAACTACAAGATCAATCAGGCATGTATTGCCTTTTGTGTGTATTTTATTCATTGCTACGGTGTCTAACATATTTGCCGAAGAGGTTCATGAAAGTACGATTCTGAGCCACCATATTGAGATTGAACTGCTCTTGAAAGAGCATAAGTTAAAGGCGATTGACCATCTGCTTGCGCCTTACGGGCATGCCGAAAAGGTTTCATTTTTTATCAACAGGTCATTTCACGTCCTGTCCGTTGGCGCTTCAAACAGAAAGCTGGATTTTAAGACTGCCTCTGCGGGAAATGGACAGCGTTTGGAGATTACGATACCACCGGATTTGAGGCAATCAAAAGGCCTGTCGCTGGATATTGCTTACGAAGGAACCCTTTTTGAAGAGCCGGGTTCTCCGGAAAAAGAGGATTTGGGGGAAACGACCGGCACTATCGGCGAAGAAGGGGTTTATCTGAGCCCTGCCTGCGCGTGGTATCCGGACATCCCCGGTTCCTTGGCGGTCTTTAAGGTAAC
>JGI1356J14229_10003952_pt1 | contig 11141 bp, 12 predicted proteins | sample Subgrocontami58m_FD_14229 | JGI IMG/M metagenome (IMG submission 14229) | reverse complement strand
GAGAGCCGCGGCTTCCAGTATGAAAATGCAGAGGCATCCTTTGAAGTGCTGCTCAGGCGGGCAATGTCCGGCTATAAAGCGCCATTTGTGCTGGTCGATTATATGGTGGTGGTAGAGAAAAAACGGCGGCCGGCTACTCAGCATAACAACCATGAGGAGATGTTATCTGAGGCGATGGTCAAGGTGAATATCGGTAAGGAACTGATTCACACCGTCGCTGAGGGCAACGGGCCGGTCAACGCCCTCGACCAGGCTCTGCGTAAGGCGCTGGTACAGTTCTTCCCCAGTGTTGCCGTCATTAAGCTGGTGGATTACAAGGTGCGTATTCTGGAAGAAAGCACCGGCACTGAGTCCCAGGTGCGCGTCCTTATCGAGTCCAGCGATGGGGTTGATGAATGGACGACCGTGGGTAGCTCGACCAATATCATAGAAGCTAGCTGGCTGGCTCTGGCTGACAGCCTGGAATACTGGTTAGGAAGGCAAGCGAAAAAGAAAGGGAGTAAGGTATAATGGCTGATTTCATTTGTCCTAAGTGTAGCAACAAATCGTTTTTCTCTCTGGTTCAGAACGAATACAAAGGGCCGTACCGCTGCACAGAGTGCAAAACTATTTTTAACGTTGTAATCGAGAACGACGAGTTCAAGTCCTGCCAGCCTCTCGACCAGCAGGCTATTGACAAATTGCCATTACATAATCCGTATAAATAATCGGGTCTGCTAACCCTTAATCACGCCCATCGGCACTGATTTCAGTATCTTTAGAGAGATACCTGCCTGTTGGACGACATCAACAACATCGGAGACATCTTTATAAGCCTCCGAGGCTTCTTCAGCCAGAGAAGACATGCTGCCTGCCTTAACGACAATCCCTCGCGCCGCCAAGCCTCTGGCGACATCTACACCTCTCAAACTTCGTTTGGCTGCTGAGCGGCTTTGCATCCTGCCCGCGCCGTGACATGTGGAACCAAATGTTTCATTCATCGCTATTTCTGTGCCTACAGCGACATAAGAACAGCGCCCCATGTCACCGGGAATGATAACAGGCTGCCCGATTTTCCTGTAAACGGCGGGAATTTCAGGGTGATTAGCCGGGAAAGCCCTGGTGGCCCCTTTACGGTGAATGCAAAGGCTCTGTTTTTTGCCTTCAACAGAGTGTTCCTCTAACTTCGCTATGTTGTGGGCAACATCATAAACCTGTTCCAGCCCCAGTTCCCTCTTGCTCTTGCCAAAAACCTTGATAAATGATTCCCTGGTCCAGTGGGCAATGCACTGGCGGTTAGTCCAGGCGTAGTTAGCAGCGCCGGCCATCGCCACCAGATAGTCCTTCCCTTCAGGCGATTGTACCGGGGCGCAGGCAAGCTGGCGGTCAGGCAGCACAATGCCGTACTTTTTTACGGCGCCACCCATCAGAGCGACATAATCAGTACAAATCTGGTGCCCGAATCCGCGGGAACCAGTGTGAATCAGGACAACCACCTGACCGATTTCGCTAACTCCCATCACTTTGGCAGCGTTATGGTCGTAGATTTCATTCACAATGGCTACTTCCAGGAAGTGATTACCTGAGCCAAGAGTCCCCAACTGGGGGATGCCGCGCAGTTTAGCCTTTTTGCTGACTTTGTCCGGATTCACCCCTTTGATACAGCCAGAGGCCTCGGTAACCTCGATGTCTCCCGGCTCGCCGAACTCATGTTCCACCGCCCACCGGCTGCCCTTCAACATGATTTCATCCAGTTCTTTTTCGCTCACCCTGAGCCTGCCCGTGGAGCCGACTCCAGAAGGGATGTTATTAAAAAGCTCATTAACCAATTGCTCAAGTTTTGGTCTTACCTCGGCTTCGGTAAGATTTGTTCTTAACAGGCGGACGCCACAGTTGATATCGAAGCCGACGCCACCTGGCGAGACCACCCCATCCTGCACCCGGGTGCCGGCCACCCCGCCGATGGCGAAGCCGTAACCCCAGTGAATGTCGGGCATCGCCAGTGAGTGGTTAACGATACCGGGCAGAAAAGCCACATTAGCCACCTGCTCAGCGGCTTTCTCCTCCCAGATATTATCCAGCATCGCCTCGCTGGCATAGATAAGGCCGGGCACATTCATGCCAGCCTTATAATCAGTAGGAATCTCCCAACGATAATCATCTATTTTGTTTAGAATTCCTCGCCACGATTTTGTCATTTATTCACCACCACTAAGTATTTTGTTGTTTAGAAAGACGCTCAATACCTATTTATGTTTATGCCAAACCAACCGTTCGTGGTGAGCTTGTCGAACCATGAGCACTGGCCCTTCGACAGGCTCAGGGCGAGCGGTGCAGAGTCTTTTGCTTCTGATACTACCTATACAATTGATAACTAAATATCAAATATTACCTGAACCTTACAGGGCTTGCCCTTCTTAATTTTCAGCATATGATATGTCGCCGCTTTTATCCCAAGTTTCAGTTCATGTCTGGAGGCGTCCACTTTCTCGCCATAGCTCCCAGCTTTCAAATGAGTGCTGCTTAGCCGCGTAATCTCAAACCTTTTAAACAGGATATTGTCCACATCGAAGAGATATATAAGCTCATTTAACCAGGCTACTAGCAGGCTTTCTCTGTCTGGAGCGGTCAACTCTATATCCCTGTGCTCAATCTCCTCAACATCACTCAGGTCGGTTATCAGGCTGAACATGCCCCTGGCCGCATTGGCAAACGCCTCCTTCATATCTCTGCCGTAAGCGATGATGCCCACATCGGCGGTATGATTCAGGACTTCAAACTCTTTCTCCATATGGTAACATAATTATAGCATCTTTTTTATACAGCTCAGACAATTTACTACCACCAAGGCATAGTGATAAGATAAAGCCGTGAGACACCTGATTTACGACCCCAAGCTGCAGGGCAACAGAATGACAATCGTCTGTTTTGTTTCCGGCTCGGGCACCAACTACCAACGCATCGTTGAGCGCGACCCCAACCATGAGTATGTTGTCTTCACAAACCGACCCGGCTGTGAAGGCGTGCTCAAAGCCAAGGCAAACGAACACATCGTTATAGAACTAAGCCATGTGCCTTATCTCAGAGGGGCGAGAGAAAAGTATGGCAGGGTCGTCCCCCGAAACTGCCTGGAGAGAGAGAAATACGAGCATGATGTCTGGAAATCGATAGAAGACAGGATTCAAAAAAAACCTGATTTGGTGTGCCTGGCAGGCTATGACCTTGTATTTACCGATTGGACTGTGGACAGGTATCCCTTAAAGATATTGAATGTTCATCCGGGAGACACGACTAAAGGTTATGACGGTCTGCACTGGATACCCACCGCCAAAGCCATTCTGGCTGGCGATGAAGGTATCAGAAGCACATTGTTTCTTGCCGATAAGGGACTGGACACCGGTCCCGTATTGGTGCAGTCGAAACCCGTTAACATTTTTCAGTCTCTTGAAACAGCCGGGGCAGAAGATTTGCATAACGTGATTGGCTACGCCATGAGGCATTCCATCACCACATACGAACACTTTCTAAAAGCAGCCGATGAGGAACATAAAGAAACCATGAAACGGGTGTGCGAACGCCTCCAGGCAGCCCTTAAAGTAGCCGGGGACTGGGAAATCTATCCTTTTGCTGTGCATGATTTGATAGCCCGCGGGCGAGTCGCGGTCGATGGCAGGATAATCTACTTAGATGGTAAACAGCTGCCCAAATATGGCTACCGTCTGGACGAAAGACGCTAAGTGTGCTTGTGCTTGTCCGGCGGGCCGAGACTTTTATTACGCGTCAGCGCCCTCAGCAGCCTGGCCCAGGTAACCCGGACATAAATAACCAGGCTCGCTCTCTGCTTGTGGATGATGCCATTTCTCAATGCCTGAAGGAAATCATCCCTGCCATCGAATTCCGGCATCTCGATATATGTATGCCCCAGCTCGTACGGGTAATGAGAATCGCTGCCGGCGCTGCCGGGCAGATTATATTTCAGGGCCAACGCTTCTGCCTTTTTCACAGGACCCGCGAAGGGCCCCCTGGCATTAAACACTTCGATAATATCGGTCTGTTCGGCCAGCTTCGCCAGGCTGTTCTTATCCATCCGCAACCCCCTGAGCGGGTCGAACGGATGGGGCAGACAGACCAGCCCGCCCTGCGCCTTGATTTTGGATACGGCTTCCTCGACCGAAATGCCGCTGGGTATTGTCTCTCTCAAGAACAAGCCCATTATTTCGCCGTTAGGCGTCAGAATTTCTTCTCCGACAATCACCTTGAAGGGCGCCATTTTCTGCATCTGGAGTGCTCCTTCAGCGGTGCCGTGGTCAGTAACGGCGATGCAATTGATGCCCATCTTCTGGCATCGGGCGATTATCGCCTCGAGGGGTGTGTCACAATCTTTGGAGTACTTCGTGTGCATGTGAAAGTCGGCTTTCAGCAATTATCTACCTCATTTCCTTCCCTTGGATAGTATCCTGAGATTACCGTTTTCAATGACGCCCAAATCCTCGATGCGGACGCCTCCCCAGCCCGGCAGGTAAATCCCCGGCTCGATGGAAAAGACCATCCCAGAGGTGAGCAAACCGGGGGAGTTAGGTCCCAAACGAGGCAGTTCGTGTTCCGCCAAGCCTACCCCATGCCCCAGGGCATGGCCGAACTTGTCCCCATAGCCCGCTTCTGAAATAACCGTCCGGGCGAAGCCATCCGCCTCACCGCCGCTCACCCCATCCTTGATTAAGGCGATGGCGGCTAACTGAGCGCCAAGCACGGTATCATACACCTTCTTGAAGGTAGCATCCGGCTTACCCAGGCACAGGGTGCGGCTGAAATCGCTGGCGTAGCCCGCCACTTTAGCTCCCATATCAATTACAATCGGCTCGCCGGCGTTGATTTTACGCTCGGAGGCCTTGTGGTGGGGCAGGGCGGCTTCAGGTCCCGAGGCGATAATAATGTCGAAGGGCATCGATTGGCTGCCATGTTCGCGCTGGAATTTCTCCAGTTCCCAAGCCACCTGCAGTTCGGTCATTCCGGGGACGATAAAGCCTTCTATATGAGCGAAGGCTTTGTCCGTTATCTCCACAGCACGGATAATAAACTCAATTTCTTCAGGTTCTTTGATGGCTCGGATTATCTCTACAAGTCCGTCTGTCGGGATAAGCTGAAGAAGGGATTGACTCTTGCTCAAGGTATCGGATAGTTGCTTGTAGAGAGCAAATGTAACATCGCCGCCCTCGAAACCTAACCGCTTCAGGTTCAGCCCATCTATTAGTTTGGGAAACCAGTCCGCCAGCGGTCCCGCTATCTGAAAAAGCCGATAGTCCGGGGCTTGCACTTTAACCTGCTCGACATAGCGGAAGTCGGTGGCCAGGATGGTCTCTTTCGGGGTAATCAGCAGGAAGCCCGCCGACCCGCCGAATCCGGAAAGATAGTAGCGGTTCTCAGGCTGGGAGATAAAGACGCCGTCAAGGTCTTTTTCAGACAGGGCCTGGCGGAGTTTAGTTACTCTGTTAGTTATATTCATATTTCAACATGCCCCGTATCGACAATATCATTCCCGCGAAGGCGGGAATCCAGTTCTATCCCTCATCTGGATCCCGATTGTCATCGGGATGGCTTTTTGGATTTTAGCATTCCTATTCGTCATTTGGATTTCGTCATTCGACATTCAGCATTTCAGTTATTCTTGCGCCATCGGGTGCGACGCCAGGTACACTTTTTTGGCCTGGCTTTTGCTGACATGGGTGTAAATCTGGGTGGTGGAGAGACTGGCATGACCCAGCAGTTCCTGTACCACCCGCAAATCAGCCCCACCATCCAGCATGTGGGTAGCAAAGGTGTGGCGCAGCATGTGGGGATGCACTCCTTTGCCGATGCCAGCTTTCGCCGAGTATTCTGCCAGCAATTCCTGCACGCTCCGGTCAGTCAGCCGACCTCCCTGGTAATTGAGAAAGACGGCATTGGTCTTTTTAACGCCTTTCAGTTTACGCCTGCCGTCATTGAGATAAGCAGTCAGTGCCTTAGCCGCCGGCTCACCCATCAGCACTATCCGTTCTTTAGAGCCTTTGCCGATAACTCTGACTTCGCGGGTCTCCATATCCACCTGGTCCAGGTTCAGCCCAGCCAGTTCGCTCACTCTGAGGCCAGAGGCGTAGAGCAACTCCAAAAAAGCGCGGTCGCGCTGCCCGTTCTGATTGGTTGTATCCGGGGCGGCCAGCAGCCGGGTTATTTCGTCTGCTGTCAGGAAGGATGGCAGCCGCTTGTCCAGCTTGGGGGATGATGTTTCCTGCACCGGGCTAATAGTCAGTATCTGCTCACGCACAAGGTAGCGGTAAAAGGAGCGGATTGCCGATAGGCGGCGGGCGATGCTCGCCTTGACCAGTCCCTGCTCCATCAGATAGCCCATGTAATCCCGCATCACACGCCTGTCAACCTTGTCCAGTGATGTGATGTCCTTCTCGCCGAGGTAGGTGAAGAAGCCCTTGATGTTTTTCGAGCCAAGCAGGTCTGTAGTGTAATTCCGCACCGTGTAAGGCGAAGCGTTTTTTTCCGCCGTCAGGTACTTGATATACTGGTGAAAGACTTCTTGCATTGATTAACTTTACTAGGTTTTGGATAGGATTGGCAAGGGGATGGGGTTGCGTCGCTCAATGTTTCCGCGTCATTATGGCAAGGCTGGTGCTACCAGCGCGACTGTATTTTGGTCTTGCCACAGACTTTACAGACAGAAGGCTCAAGATTACAGTTCCACCAGTGTCCGCCGGTGGGAGAATCGGGACACTTCCAGTCCCCGGAGGCTAAATATTCCTTGTCGGTAACACCCGTTTGTTTTTTCAATACAGATGCCATTTTGAACCTCCTCTATTACTTTCGTGGAGAGAAACAAGTGATGGTATCAAGTGTTGAATTTGCCCACATGGGGGCATCTATACCTTGTGAAACTGTAGATTCAGGTCGTTAACTTGCTTTCGCTGTTCTACTAAATCTGAAACATCACGGCGAATGCGGGACTTCTCTTTGCGGATAAAATGCCGAATAGATTTTGACAACTCTTTAGTGATCATTGTTATTGTCTCCTCCTGGTCCTTCATAAATGGACAGGCTGGGTAGAACTCTCCGGTTGGAAGGCTCTACCCAGCCTATCGTGATCCACGTGTGGAATTAGTATCTTTTTACGGGGTTGGTCTTGCGGTAGCAATCCGAGCAATAGACGGGCCTATCGCCACGGGGTTCAAAAGGCACCTGGGTGTCTTTGCCGCAAGTAGCGCACTTGACGGGGAACATCTGCCGCGGAGCGGAGCTGTAGCCTCCCTGATTGTAGCTGCCTCTTCTGTTGTTGAAGCTGCTACCACCGCTTGCGTTCTGCTTTGCTTTTCTTGCATCTCTGCAAGTCGGGCAACGCTTGGGCTCGTTGGTATAGCCCCTGGTCGCAAACTGCTCTTGCTCATCAGCGCTGAAAGTGAAAGTCGTGGCGCATTCGGAACACTGGATGGACTTGTCCTGAAAACTCATTGGATGACCTCCTTTTTCAAAATTTAGTTGAAGTTCGGAGTCATCCAACAAGGTAAATACCGAAGTAATCTACTGAATTGATAACAACCTAAACTAGAACCAGATATTATAATTGTACACTAAACAAATGACTAATGCAAATGTTCCATTGTAAGGAGTCTCGATATTATCAGGCCGAAGAAGCGATGTGTTTTCATTAAAATACGACACATTTCAAATCAAATGAAACAAAGGTCCTTTTTCCGACACTCTTTGGGGCTGGGGGCGGGGGACAACCCGTTCGACTACACTCAAGGCAAGCCTCATGAATAAGATAGCACAGGTGTTCCGAGCGGGCAAGGGAGTTTTGTCGGGGTGGAAGGACATTATAAAATATCGTAGTACTTACTTGTGGAGCAAGCTTTCCGTATATCTTCGGCCTTGTCTAAGCTGACCTCTTTCAAGGGTATGTTGAAGTATAGAGCAAAGACCAAATCGTCTATGTAGTCTTTTAGCTTAGCTTGCTTTTCAAAGTCAATCACTTGCAGATCGCGAAGTTCAGACAGAGTGATATTGCGTGTCTCTAACTTCAGCTCTTCCGTACCAAACTTTTGCGTTATCGTGTCGGCAATAAGCTTGGAATCTCCGTTGATTGGTAGTTCTGTTTTCCGGTTACCATGGATTAAAACTAAGGTATTGCCAGACACCTGCACATCGTCAAATCTCTGCATCATGATCGCTGAAAAATCAACGAAATCAGATAAGGTTTTAGACTCAGATGTTAGCAACTCTTCTACTTGCTTGATAATAGTTTCCTTTATTAGTTCATTCTCCCCAGTAATCCTTGGTACTCTAAGCTGTTTTTTCACAATTTGCAGGCTAACAAGAATAGTCCTCGTATCTTCTTGATCTATCTTAACAAAAGTATTAAGAATGTACTTTGTAACCTTAGAATTAAGAATGGCAAATAAATACAATATTTCGAGTCTATTATTTGAGGCTATACCCAACATTGTGTTTCTTGCCCAAATAATAGGTTCATCAGTATAGAAGAATTTGTCCGTCGCATTGTAAGACCAAATAACTTTATATTGAGAATCGAGAAAACTGTAACCTTGATTGCCCTGTCTCAGATCAATATACATTGGATGACCTTCAATTCGTTCATTCGGCCAGTATCCTTGACTCTGTTTTATGCTCCAATACTTACTATTCAATTTGGGGCGTTGATAATATGGCTGTGCTAAAGGAGGAGTAAGTAAAAACTTCTTTTCGTCTATGCTATATCCTCCATCAAAGATGAAAGTGCTATTGAACTTCGGTCTGGCAGAAGTATGGACATAGTAATTAGAGAAATCATCGCTATTTTGTGTGTAACTTTCATAGAATCCCAATTGTTCGGCATTCAACTTGATGAAATTCCAATTAGTAATGTTCTTTAAAAGTATGTGTTGCGGTATTCTTTTTATCGTTACATTGATACCTTTAGACATATTCGCAAACGTATCTTCAATTTGGCTATCAACTCCGTGATAATTAACCACTTCGACCATATGATCTGAAGCAGGAGACGCTCTCGAAGCAATGAGAACCAAACTAGAGGTGGGAATTGGCTTATTCTGTTTGAGGCCACGACCAAGAAACATTTTGCCACTGAACGTAAACATTTTTTCAATCGTTACTGATTTGGAAAGGTGAAATCTAAGTACATCAAAATCGGCATTGATCAAGAACGTTTGAGGGATGATGTAACACAGTCTCGCTTTTTCCTTCAAGAGGGCTAATCCTAAAGCGATAAAGAACGCGTAAAGATTAGGGTTTGGCCGGTATCTTTTAGGATTATCAGGGATACTGTGTAAGTTAACGCCATATATATTGTTAATTTTACTTTCCCGTTTTTTAATTGTTCGAACACGGGCATTCCTTGCTTGGATGATTCATTATAGGAAACATATGGTGGATTTGCCACAACATAGTCAAAACGGCGTCGAGGAAAGGAGTTCATACTTTCCTTCATTTCTGCCAAGTCCTGCTCATCGCGCATGTAACTGGAATACGTAGGCTCAACAATCTTCCCAAAATATGAGGATTGTCCACCATGGATATTAGCATCAGCTCCTGCCGTTTCAATTCCAGAGCCCATAAATTCGGTTATGCTATCCTTCGTCAAGAATACTTTTATTTTCTTTTCCAGCGGATTATTGTATTTCTGCCCCATTATAAGGGTTAGCATTCGCATGAGCATGCTCATCTCGGCAAGGTAGAGAGGAAATTCTTCAACATCTAAGCCGAAGACATTGCTAGTGACAATAGCTTCAATCTGTTTGGACGTCTCATCGGTTAACGTGCTGAAAGACTTGACTATTTCACCAGTCGCGCTATACAGGAATGTTCCGCTACCGCAAGCAGGGTCAACAATGGACAGTTTATCTAATTCACCGCCTTTAGTTTTATTCCGGATTTCTTTTGCTGTGTACCCAACCTGCTCAAGCATGAAATTAACTACCGACGGGTCCGTGTAATATTGTCCCTTCTTTTCATCTTCATAGAGTTCCTTCAGGTAGTTTTCATAGACATAGCCAAATATCTCGTTTTGAATGTTTTGGAAGTTGTATTTCTTGATAAAGACAACAATATCCAGCCAGGGGGATACATCGGACAGCTCGTTCTTTGCTTTACGGTAGAGGTCAAGAAACTTACCACCAATGCGTTCCTGCTCTTTGTTAAAGGGCCGGTAGATATTCTCCGAGATCGAATGGCTCATACCATCAATAACGCCAAGTATGTCCTTGTAGCTGCGGGTTTTAATAGCATTGCGAATAGTTTCTATCCTGCCCTTGTAGTCATTACTAAAATCGTCAAATTCATTATCAACCAGGGTCTTAAGAAGGATAAACTGGATGATATAGGCATAGGTGATTTCGGTGGCTTTCTTTAATGCTTCTTTGCTTTCCAGCCCGTCAAAATATCCCTCGACTCTTAGCTTATGCGTAAAACTCTTTATAAGAGTGGTTATATCTCTAAAGAACAATTGACGATTATCCTCAATATGTAGATCTTCCTTCCCGAAGAACGAAAGCTGCCCTGTTTCCTCAAAGAACGAGAGATAGTAATATTCTGGTTTAACATATTCTTTCCAGAACTCAAGGAAAAGCTCTGTTTGTGAAAGCAAGTGGTCGAGAGTGAATACCCGGTAGAGGGTGTTATTGTAGAAACGCCAGATGTAGCCGTCAGTTAATATGCCATATTTCTTTTCAAGGTCGCTTTGATACTGAAAGAGTTGACCTTCACCCTGCTCAATGTTGGTATATTGTTCGGCTTCAATAGGGATTACAATGTCAGAGTTGATATATATGGCAAAATCAGTTCTTCTCCCGTCCTTAGTCTTCTTCTCATAGATGAATTCATTTTTCCGATTTTCAAGAATAGTTGAAAGCTCTCCCTCTTTGAGATTAAAAATATCAGGACATTCTAGGACATCTTTAACAAAACGCTGGACTCCGGAACCGACTTCCTGAGTTTTGTAAGATTCGTTTTCCTTATTCCACAGGCTTTTAAGCTGGGAAATCGTCTTGCTCACTGGTTTATCCTCTTAAAATCTACCCCGCCCCCACCGCCACCTTTGCTTCCGGCGCTTCGGCGAGCTTTTCTTTGTGGCTGCACTTGATACACTTGATATCGCTCTTACCGGA
>JGI1356J14229_10003947_pt1 | contig 11146 bp, 10 predicted proteins | sample Subgrocontami58m_FD_14229 | JGI IMG/M metagenome (IMG submission 14229) | reverse complement strand
AAGGACCGTGAACGGAGGCTGAGTCCTCGTCCGACCGTCAAAAACCCCGTCCGGACGGCCCAGGGCCAAGCCCGACCACCCCACTCACGGATTCGGGGTCGCCTTTTTAAGGGATCGAGCCGCAGCGCCCGCGGCGAGCACGAGAGCAGCAGGAATCTGAGGAGGTACCGTGTGGACGCCAAGGTCATCGGGTTCAAGCTAGAACGGGAGACCAAGAACACGGTGCGGTACGAAGAAGAGACCGCAGGGCAACCACCTGCAGTCGGTACGCTATATGTGCAAAAGTGGGCGCTCGGCACTCCGGTCCCAGCGCGTTTGAAACTGACGCTAGAGGTCGTAGGATAGGCCGCTGTAGACACGACGTTGCAATAGTGCTTTGTTCGCCCAAGCGAGAGTTCGGTCTCAATGGTGGAAACAAAGGATTCCTTCGTCTTCCTGATCGCTACCTGACTCCCAAGATTCCCTCTCTTTTGACTTTAGTGCTTAGTTGCAGAAGACCGTTCCCTGAGGCTCTCGAAGGGAACGGGGCGTTTCCACGAGGAGCTGAATGAACGCTATTATTTGCCACTTAGCACTAGTTGATCCGTTTGGACCGAGCTAGGACTACGCATCGATTTCCTCATTCGATTTGTCAGCTTTCTTGTTTACGTAAGCGGGTACGCTGTTCTCTGGAAGTGCCTTTCCAAGGGCTGACTGGTTGGAGACGGAAGCCTCAACAGCTGTTTGCTCAATCTTGTCAACCTATGGTATAAGAATGTGCGTTCTAATACCTTTGCATCGTTAACACGGATTCACTCCCAGGACGGCGGTGACCACAGTGGAAAAGGCTGCTGGGCTTATTGCGGCCAAGTTTCGACATAGTGCGGATGGACAGGACACTTACCACCCCCTGCTTTGCCACCTGATTGATGTGGCTGTGGTTGCGGAGGCCCTCTGGGAGGAGTGCTTCGCTAAACGTGCGCGGGAGCATCTGACGGAGAGTCTCCAACTCGACAGCATATCCACCAAACAGTGGGTCGCATTTTTGGCCGGGATCCACGATCTCGGCAAGGCCACTCCAGTCTTCCAGGCGAAGGGCAGCCGGGATCGACGTTCGACACCGCCATGGCTTGTGAACACTCCCCTCGAATTCCGGCCTTTATCTTTAGGAGATAAGGACCCATGGCACGGCACGGTGACGGCCGCCTGCCTCCCAGACATCCTTAGTCGCCAGTTGGACGTTTCCCAAGAGAGTGCAGACCGCCTCGCCGTGATCGCAGGAGGCCACCACGGGGTTTTCCCTTCGGCAACGTCCCGCAGGAACGCGCGCATTCCCACCGCTCGGGGTGAGCCCCGGCGGGGCGAGCCTAACCCCTGGCCGAGCATTCGGGATGAGCTCGCCACTACCCTCGCCAGTCTTCTCGGCCTTGTCGGTCTTGAGAGTTCGCCGCAGCTGCCCTCCAACGCCGCGAGCATGCTGCTGGCCGGATTCATCTCCGTCGCGGACTGGATCGGCTCCATCGATGACAGCGCATTCTTCCCATATGCGCCGGATGGCCCCGACGATCTCCCTGCGTACCTGGCCGACCGGAAGCTGCGGGCTCACGACGCGATCAGGCTCTTGCACTGGGATGCCTGGCCTCGGCAGAGCAAGCTGCCTCGTTTCGAAGAACTCTTTCCCAAAATGTCGCCAAGGCCTCTTCAGGTGGCCACGGAGCAGGTCGCGCCCGAGGTCGTGGCACCCGGTCTCGTAATCCTTGAAGCTCCCATGGGCGAGGGGAAGACTGAGGCGGCCTTCTATCTTGCTGACTACTGGAACGCCTCGGGTTTCCGAGGTTCGTACATAGCCATGCCAACCCAGGCAACCAGCAACCAGCTGCATCAGCGGTTCGAGCGGTTCCTTCGCGGCCGGTACGGGACCGAGGAAAAGATCAACATGCAGCTTCTGCACGGACACGCCGCTCTGAACACGGAAATCAAGCTTTTGGAGAACGGCCATGCCTTCCCAGCGCCATCCGGCATTGATCCCGGCAGCGGCGAGCTGGAAGCGACCGTGGGCGCAGGGGAGTGGTTCACCTACCGCAAGCGAGGCCTGCTTGCTCCCTTCGGTGTCGGCACCGTCGATCAAGCGCTCCTGTCGGTTCTCCAGGTGAAGCACGGGTTTGTGCGACTCTTCGGGCTGGCCGGCAAGACGGTGGTCGTGGACGAGGTCCATGCCTACGACGCGTACATGACGACCCTCTTGGAGCGCCTCCTGGAATGGCTGGCGGCGCTCGGCTCGCCGGTCGTACTCCTCTCCGCAACACTGCCAACCGTAAGGAGGCAGGCGCTCGTGAACGCGTATTTGAGCGGTCTCGGCCGCCTGCCCGTAGCGGAGCTTCCTAACGAGGCATATCCGCGGATCACCTGGACAGGGGTCGTGGGCGTGAGAGTGCGCACGGTCGAGGCTGCTGTGGAGACCCGACGACGGCTCGGCCTCCGATGGCTGCCCTTCGGTATCGAGAGTCTACCGGCACACTTGCTCGGCCAGCTCAGGGATGGAGGCTGCGCCGCGGTCATCTGCAACACCGTCAATCGCGCCCAGGAGGTCCACTGCCCTTCGGGACGCCTATGCCGCCCTCCCGGAAGAGGAGCGTCCAAGCCTTGACCTGTTCCATGCCCGCTTCCTGTTCAAAGACCGCAAGGAACGTGAGGAGCGCTGCCTGAAGCGCTTCGGCAAACCCGATAAAGATGACGGACCCACCGCAGCCAGACCATGGCGGGCTATCCTGGTGGCCACCCAGGTCATCGAGCAGAGTCTGGACCTGGACTTTGACGTCATGGTGAGCGAGATGGCGCCGGTTGACCTCCTCTTGCAGCGGTCAGGGCGCCTTCAGCGCCACCACCGGGCGGATCGGCGCGCCACCAGTGAACCCGTGCTCCAGGTCCTGTCGCCCACGCTGGGGGACGACGGCACCCCCGCGTTCGAGCGCGCCACCACCTACGTCTATGATGAGCACATCCTCCTCCGCACCTGGCACGTCCTCCAGGATCGGGAGGCCATCGCCGTTCCTGAGGATATCGAGGGTTTGATCGAGGAGGTGTACCGCGAATCGGGCGAACCGCCAGACGGCGCGCCAGGACACCTCGCCGCCCGCTGGCACAGCACCTTCGCCGAGATGAAGAGGAAGCGGCAACGTGAGCGTGACAAAGCAATGGTGCCCCGCATTCCGTCGCCTTCAACAGGCGCAAGATTGGAAGACTATACGCGCGACCCGCGTGAAGAGGATGCTGCCGACCTTCATCCCGCTCTGCAGGCGCTGACGCGCCTCGCCGAGCCTTCAGTGGAGGTTGTGTTGCTGCCCGCGAACTCCCCCTTGGATGCGGCAGCGGACGCTGTTCCCTCCCTGGCAACTTGCAGGGAACTTCTCCGTCACTCCGTCTCCATCACTGCCGCTGATGTTGTACATCTATTGCTCGCACTTCCCGTGCCCCACCCGTGGAAGCGCTCCGGACTGTTACGCCGCTTGCGGCTGCTCTCTCTCGATGAAAACAACGAGTGCCGGGTGGGAAATGGGATACTGCGGTATGACACCAGCCTCGGTTTGCAAATCATCCGTCTCTAACGAAGGAGGTGCCCATGTCAGAGTCGTTCTCGTTCAACCTCCTCGATGAACCGTGGATACCGTGCCTGAACAATGACGGGAAGCTCCGTCGAATCGGCGTCAGAGAGGCACTTACGCAAGCGGGCACAATCCGGCAAATCGCGGCAAGCAATCCCATGGATCGGCTAGCGATCCTCCGGTTCCTGCTGGCATTGCTGTATTGGTGTAAGGGGAATCCGCCAACAGAAGCGGAGAGTGCGCCCGATGACTCGTTTCCCACGGAATGGTTCGCGAAGCTGGACCAGAACAGGGATTGCTTCAACCTGCTCGGGGAGGGAAGAAGGTTTTATCAGTACAGGGGAAAACGCGAAATGCCGCTCACGGCAAACTATCTGGTCCACGAGATACCCACGGGCACCAATCTCTGGCACTTCCGACACGCCACCGATGGAGTGGATGGCCTTTGTCCTGCCTGCTGCGCTTTGGGCCTGTTGCGGCTGCCGTTGTTTGCAACGTCCGGGGGGAGCGGCAAGCCTCCAGGCATCAACATGAAACCCCCACTTTATGTCATACCTGTCGGCGACTCCCTTGCAAAGACGCTGCGGCTCTCTTGGTGCTCCGCGCCGAGTCTGGGAACGCCGGCATGGGAGAAGCCGGACATCTCGTTGCCAAAGACTGGCGAGGTGCCGTTGTTAACAGGACTATCGTGGCTGCCCAGGCGGGTATGGCTCGGCAATCCAGAGGAATCCGAAGCCACCTGCATCTCGTGTGGTCGCAAGAATCGGTTGATAACATCCAGCGTTTTCGCCGGCATCGGCAGTATGAAAACCGATGATGAAACTCCCAACCGCCTTTGGCGGGACCCCCATGTCATCTATGATAACAGCGGCAAGAGCAAAGTCACGACCCTACACGCTAGGAACGCCCTGGGCGCCACCGATGCGGGGGCTGGCCAGTGGGCGTCAATCGTAGCTGGGATGTTCCAACAGCAAAGCGCCCCCGCTGCAACGGACTTGCCCAATCAGGACAGTTGGGCCGAGGGTGGCAAATACAGCATATGGGTCGTCGGCTTCTCCACCGTGCAGAACGACAAGTATCTGGAGGCTATTGAGTACACACTGTCTCTCCCTGCCTCAGCAGGTCAATCTGTGACCGCTGTGCAACTCTTGGAACGATGGCAAGAAGAGAACGCACGCCTTGCCCGCAAAGTCTGGCCGCCAGATGAGCAATGGTCTTACCGCAAGCATCCCGAGATTGCGTCAGCCATCGCCGCCGTTCGTCCCCATGTGGAAGGCAAGGTCTCTGCCAAAGTGGGGGAGCTGCTTACCGGCGGCGATGCCGCATGGCTGGAGGCCGCCAGCGAGTATCGCCCCATGATGGAGGCAGTCGCCAGGTCTCTCTACCCAGGCTTTACGACTGCGGCTGTTGAATGGCGGAAGCACATTGCTGACACGCTGCCGGATATGACCACCACAGGGCCTACAAAAAAGGCCGCAAGAAAGAAAGGAGGCGCGCCATGAGCCCAACACCCACGGAGCAGTACATTGGCGTTCTGGCAAAGCTGAAGCCTGGCGACCTGGGGCTGCTACGCAGCCATGCCGGGCAAGGGCTGGACAAATCGGTGCATGGGTTTGACCTGTTCACGGGCCTTTGGTGGCCGCTGCGGCAGAGAAACCAAGCAGCGCCTGAACGCGAGGTGACCTGGCTGATCGTGAAGCTTTACGCTCGCTGTCCGCTCCTCCAGTCGCCTGGCGATACCCTCGCCCGGCAACTGGCCCGTTGCCAGCCAAGCAAGGAGCCAGAGCGTCAGCGCTACCGGCAGCGCTTTGACCGGATGCTCATGCTGCCCATCATCAAGATGGAGCCTGTGCTGCAAGGGGCAGTCGCCATGATCGCCTCAAAGGATCTCAAGCTTGATTGGGTGAAACTCACGGATGACCTGTCCATCTGGGAACGGGAACGTACCCGGCTCAGGTGGGCGGAACAATTTCTGGAAAGCAACGAAAGGACATAGCCATGCTCATTGAAATCCACATCATCCAGAACCACAGCCCAAACAACCTCAATCGGGACGACCTCGGCGCGCCCAAGACCTGCTACTTCGGCGGCGTCCTGCGCTCACGCATCTCCAGCCAGGCCATCAAACGCAGCATCCGCATGAGCGATGAGTTCAGCAAGCTACTTGGCGGCGTTCGCACGCGACAGTTGGCGAAGCTGATCGCAGAGAACGTAACTGGCAAGGCGGATGTCCAGAATCGCGCTGCACGAATTCTCCAAGCATGTGGCATCGCACCGAAAGATGAGTCAAGAAGCGATATGCTCGTTTACACGACTAGGGAGGCGGTTGCCCAAATGGCTGCGCTGCTACAGAACGACGAAGGCAAGACCGATGCACAGCTACAAAGTGATTTCGGGATGCTCATTAGGGAACGGGTGGCTGTGCCGGACATGGCCCTCAGTGGAAGAATGCTGGAAACCGGTGTCCTGAAAGACACAACTGTAGAAGCGGCCCTCCAGGTAGCCCACGCCATTTCCACCCATGAAGCCCGCCCGGAGGTGGACTACTACGTGGCGAAGGACGATGTCCCAGGAGAGGATGCCGGGGCAGGATATGTAGACGAAGCGATGTTCGCTTCCGCCTGCTTCTACAAGTACTTCTCTATCCACTGGGAACAATTGGTCAAGAACTTGAAAGCCTATGGGGACAATCACAAAGAGCTTGCCGCCCATACCGTCGGCGCGTTCATTCGCGGGGCGGCGCTGGTCAATCCCTCTGGCAAGCAGAACAGCCATGCCTCGCATAATAAGCCTGACGGCATACTGATCGAGATAAGGGACTTCCCCATTAGCTACGCCAACGCCTTCGCCAATCCGGTGTCGCACGGCGAGCGCGACGTTATCTCGCAAAGCATCGCCCAGTTGGGCCAGTACGCCCATGACCTGGATACCGGCTACGGCAGACCGCAGAAGCGCTTCTGGTTCTCCCCGAATGGCCGCTACCCGTTAACGGTGCGGGACGATAAGGAGGATAAGGACGTCGCCGACAAGAACCTGACGTCATTGGAGGACCTGGTACGCGCTGTCACCGCAGAGATCGGCTACGACTGGGACGCGGTCCAGAGCATTGCCTTGAATGGGAGATGAGCCGTATGAGCGCCAACACCCTGTTTCTCCGGCTGGAAGGCCCCATGCAAGCCTGGGGAGACCAGGAATCCAAGTTCGTGGTGCGACGAACAGCCGAGGCCCCCACCAAATCGGGAGTGATCGGTATGCTGTGCGCCGCGCTGGGCGTCTCGCGCCCCGATGCCTCCTATGAGTGGCTTCCGAGGTTGAGCGCCCTGCGCATGGGAGTCCGGACCGACCGGCCGGGCGTCCGCTGGTGGGACTACCACACCGTCGGCGCGGGGATGCAGATGCGCATCGCCGAAGGCAAGACCAAAGCCGGCGCGATGCTGACGCGGCGGGAGTACCTCTGCGACGCCAGCTTTCTGGTCGCTCTGCAGGGTGAGCCGACACTGGTCGCCCGCCTCGAGGCGGCGCTGCGAAAACCCCACTGGACACCCTACTTGGGGAGAAAGGCCTGCCCGCCATCCCGCCCGCTGTTGGAGCGTCCCGCCGAGGAGTCTGGCGACCTGCTGACTGCACTTTGCTCCGTCCCGTGGCGAAAGCGGCTCGCAACAGACCGTGTGCCGGCAACCGTGGAGTGTCTGCTCGACTGGCAGTCGTCGCTGGAGGAGCCAGTAGCACCCGCCGACGCCCTCGTCTGGTACGATGTGCCGCTCACTTTTGAGCCTCCTGCACACGCCCCTAGATTCGTCATGCGCCGCCGGTTGCGCGTCGGTATCGGAGGCGAGGTCAGCATAGCCGACAAGCCTGCCCAGAATCGGACGCTATCGCCTCCGCGACCCCGCGCGGACTACCGGAATACCGAGTATCGCAATGCCCGCGCTAAGCGCCTGAACGACGACTATGGCCTCTGCGTGTTCTGCAAAAGTCCCGCCACCACCGTGCAGCACATCACCTACCGTCGGGCGGGAGGCGACGAAACCCAGGACGACCTCCGCTCACTCTGCCGGCTTTGTCATGACGCGGTGACGATGATCGAATACGGCTATGGCATGGGCATGGATCGCATCAACCCTGAGGAGCTACGCTGGCGGGAAGACATTATCCAGAAGCGTCAAGAGATCATCCAATTCCGCTCGCTGGAGACCCGACGACGTCGCCTCAGCCCTGAGGAGGTGTAGTAGCCATGTACCTATCGTGCCTCTTGATCAACGTCGGAGATAACCCGGACCGCCCGCGCCCCGGTCGGCTGTGGCTCCGCAACCTCTATCGAGTTCACCAGCGCCTGTGCATGGCGTTTCCGACTGCATCCAGGGTGTCCGCTGATCCGGACTTCCTTCAGCCTTTCAACCCGGACGATTTCGGGCCAAAGCCAGTACATGCCGCTCGGAGCATGGATGCTGGCTTCCTGTTCCGCATTGACCCTCAACCCAGTGGCCGAGTTGTGATTCTTGTGCAGTCTGCAAGCATGCCCGACTGGGACTACGCTTTCCATAATGCGGACTATCTCCTGGCGGCTCCCCCCAGCACGAAAGCATTTGAACCGTCCGCCACAAAGGAGCAGCGTCTCCAATTCCGTCTTGTGGCGAATCCCACAAAGCGATTGAGCCAGAACTCACGGGAAAAGGACGGCCAACCCGTCAAATCGGAATGGATTGGGAAACGAGTCCCCGTTCCAACCGAAAAGCTAGAGGAGTGGCTAGCGCAGCGAGCTGCACCTGCCGGATTCCGCGTAGAGAAGCTCCTTAGCGTACAACCTGGTTACGTCCACGCCTCCAAGGATGGCGGCGGTGGGGGAAACCGACTTCGCTCCGTCCGGTATGACGGTATCCTCCAAGTCACCGATCCCGCACCTTTCCAAGATACCCTCATACGCGGCATTGGTCCCGCGAAGGCTTTTGGCTGTGGTCTCCTGTCAGTCGCCCCGCCAGGGAGGTGAACCATGAAAGACTTGCACGCGTTACCCAAGATACGGGATAGCTGGAGCTACTTGTACGTGGAGCATTGCCGCATCGATCAGGAGGACAAGGCCATTGCCCTGCACGATGCCCAGGGCGTCACCGCCGTCCCCTGCGCGAGTCTGTCGTTACTGATGCTCGGGCCGGGCACCAGAATCACCCATGCCGCCATCCATGTCCTGGCGGAGAACGGCTGCATGGTCTTATGGACGGGGGAAGAGGGCGTGCGCTGTTATGCCGTCGGACTGGGCGAAACCCGGTCGGCCCGGCGCCTGCTCCATCAGGCCTACCTCTGTACCCACCCTTCCCTGCGGCTTCAGGTGGCGCGGCGACTTTATGAGATGCGGTTTCCCGATCCCCTGGACCCTGGCCTCAGCTTGCAGCAAATACGGGGTAAAGAGGGCATCCGTGTCCGGGAGGCATATGCCCAGGCCAGCCGCGCCACCGGGATCCCCTGGTCCGGACGGGCCTACCGACGGGGGGACTGGAGTGTCGCCGACCCTATGAACCGGGCGCTCTCCGCAGCCAATAGCTGTCTCTACGGAATTTGTCATGCCGCCATCGTCTCTGCCGGGTACTCCCCAGCCCTGGGTTTCGTCCATACGGGCAAGATGCTCTCCTTCGTTTACGACATCGCCGATCTCTACAAGGTCGACTTCAGCATCCCGATTGCCTTTGGGGCTGCCGAAGAAGGGTTTCATCAACTGGAGACGCGGGTGCGGCAGGCAAGCAGGGATGCCTTCCACAAACAGCGGCTCTTGGCCCGTATAATCCCCGATATTGATCGCGCCCTCGGCGTGAAGCCTACCGAGCAGGATGAGGACAGCGCCTACGACGCAGACGACGCCCTCCCCGGCGGCCTGTGGGACCCGGAAGTGGGATCGGTACCGGGGGGAACAAGTCATGCGAGCCTAGCGAGGTGAAATGATGCTGGTGCTAAGACTTGAGCGGGTTCCTGCATCGTTGCGGGGTGAACTGACACGGTGGCTGCTGGAGGCCTCCACCGGGATGTTTGTGGGCAGGGTGTCTGCCATGGTGCGCGAACAGCTATGGACGCTGGTGTGCCGCAGCCTGAAGGGAGGTGGAGCGGTACTTGCCTATAGCACGGACAATGAGCAGGGGTTCGCGCTGCGGACATGGGGCACTCCGTCGCGGGAGGTGGTAGACTTCGAGGGGCTTTCGCTGGTGCGGGTGCCGCGTTCTGTGCCTGAGGAGTAGTGTTTTTCTATGTATTTTCCAGTGTTGTCCCCACACGCGTGGGGGTGAACCGTCATCGTGACTGTTGCTAATTTGAACTTCTACGTTGTCCCCACACGCGTGGGGGTGAACCGATATAGTGCTAATGAGCAAGTCTCAGGTTTAAGTTGTCCCCACACGCGTGGGGGTGAACCGTGGGCCCAGCGCGTCACCGAGGCTGCCAACCAGTTGTCCCCACACGCGTGGGGGTGAACCGGTAAGCTGGTCGGTCAGGTCGCTGGCGAAGCCGTTGTCCCCACACGCGTGGGGGTGAACCGGGGGCACGGCATGACGTGCAAACACTGCGACCGTTGTCCCCACACGCGTGGGGGTGAACCGGGGGCACGGCATGACGTGCAAACACTGCGACCGTTGTCCCCACACGCGTGGGGGTGAACCGGAGTACGCTGCGCAGCACGGGTGGACGCCGCAGTTGTCCCCACACGCGTGGGGGTGAACCGGGCACGACGGTCAACGTAGACGCAAGATCGGCGTTGTCCCCACACGCGTGGGGGTGAACCGAGAGGAAGTCCTTCTTCCGCCGATTGGCTGAGGTTGTCCCCACACGCGTGGGGGTGAACCGGTTGGCCCCTGTAAGATCGGCCCTCAACCCCGGTTGTCCCCACACGCGTGGGGGTGAACCGGACCTACAAACGGAAGCGGTGCGAAACATCATGTTGTCCCCACACGCGTGGGGGTGAGGTAAAATGGAGGAGAGTCGACCATTCACTATCCCCACATAGTGTCGGAGCAACTCACTCACCAGCGCTCTCCCCAACCGGTGACGAAGCGTTCGATTGCTTGTGAGTACTGCCTCCTCAGGGACAAGGCGGACGCCCCTCCTCGGGCCAGCCATTGATGACTCCATCCACGACGACGCCGCTAACAGATGGACGATCCATGGTGCAATCGGACAGACTCTTACCATTAGATAGTAAGATTCTATAGCCGGTGACGCTGCAAACGCCAGAAGGGAATGGTAAACTTTGACGCTTCCCAGTTGTTTGTCGTACTTGCGTACATGTATCAGATGCCATCGGTGCAAGCGTCCGCTGCTGCTCGGTAGTTGGGCTGCACCTGACGTTCCCTGGAACCGTCTTGTAGGTGAGTGTGCCCCGTTCTGGTGCCTGACCAAAGGCAAGTTCCCGCTTTAAGAGTTCACACGGGTCGTTGATCCAGTTGTTCGACGGGCTGTTGTATGCCGGTCGATACCGGATCGTTGCGCCCAAAACCTTGCGGGCTACGTTATCGCCATAGAATACTGCCACTGTCTGGTTGGCATCCGCCAACGTGACGGTGTACTCCCAATTGGAGAGCATGGGA
>JGI1356J14229_10003945_pt1 | contig 11149 bp, 10 predicted proteins | sample Subgrocontami58m_FD_14229 | JGI IMG/M metagenome (IMG submission 14229) | reverse complement strand
AATGTCTCTTCTATGCCTGAATACTTCCACTTGAGGTACAGCATGGCACCACCGCCCTGATCAAAGTATGTTAAGTGAAACCGATAAAACCCAGGCTCAAGAAGTACCGTTTGTGTTTTTTCTTTAAGTCCGTGAGTTCCACCATTGTCGATGATCGGCTTACCATTGAGGAACAGTGCTGAGCCATCGTCAGAGCCTAATATGAAGGTATAATTACAACGATGTTGTATTTTTAAAAAGCCGTCCCATTCTATGGTAAATGGAGATTGGTAAGTTTTTTTACCAACAGATTGCCACCCGAAGTTTATCGGCATTTTCTCAGTTGTTTCTTCTATGAGAGATCCTTTTGGGTTTCCTTCATAAATCCTTTTTTTGAGGCAGGGATGTATTTCTGATAAAGATATATCAATCGGGCGAAGGGATATATTTTCTTCTTCGGGAATGAAAAGATAGTATCCCGTCAATCCATGACTAGGCAACAATAGTTTGATGCCTGTGTATAAGCCTCCTATTAACAGGATAATGAGAAGGGTGATTAAGAGGCCTTTTGATTTAGAGAATGGTGAGTTATTGATTACGATATACCTCTAGATAGCAAAGGCAATTTAAATTCACTATTGTTATTCAAATCAATGTTAATATAATATATATTGTTTGTAAATAATCAAACGATTTATATGGCTTTGTAGAAAAATATATGCACACGAAACCAGAAATATTAGCCTTGCTTAAAGCATTTTTTGAGGAATCGGCGCCGGTTTATAAAACTGAAATGGCATTTCTTTACGGCTCATGGGCACGGGGGTTTCCTAAAAGTTTTTCCGATGTAGACATTGCTATTGTATTTTCGGACGAACCTGGTACTGAGGACGAAGCATTTACGATCATAACAGATATATCTCTTGTTCTCGGTAAGAGATTGAAATTGGATGTGAATGTTCTCCCTATCTATTCTGATTTCAGGAAACCCATGCTTTATTACAATGCCATTGTATTGGGTATGCCTGTTTTTGTTGGAAACCAGGGTAGGTATGCCTCCTTAAGAAATCAAGCGATATTCCAAATGGAGGATTTTACTCTTTTTGGTACAAGGTGGCAGTTAGAGATTGCGAAGAAGAACCTTGAGGATATAAAACATGCCTGAATTTAATTATGCCAGAGGCAGGATCGGGGAATCTCTTCAATTTATTACGGGGGAAATTAAGGAATTTGAGTCGGAATACGCCAGTAAGAAGTTTAATAATTATCAAGAGGACAAAAAATTACAAAAATTAATGGATAGAACCGTCGAGAACATTCTCACAGCCTTAATAGAAGTTTGCGGAACGGTGCTTGTACAAGAAGGCATAGGAGTGGAAAATTACGGAGAAGCGCTTGCTTTGTGTAGCAAACTTCTCGGATTATCTACAGGAGAACAGGAATGTTTATCAAAACTGGCCGTTCAAAGAAATCGACTTGCACATAGGTATCTCAACTTCCGATGGCAGGCAATAAAAACGTATGTTGATAGTAAAGACATTATACTGAAAATAATTGAATCGATTTTAAAAAGAGAAAAAGAAAAAGTTTAGAATAAGGTATCCATGACGTTCGTCGTTCTATTTATTATTATTTCAATTATAACAGGATTTTTGCTTACCTATTTTCTATCAGCAAGGTATTCAATCTTTGAAAGGGTTGCGTATGGAACGGTTATTGGATTAGGATTCCACACATGGGTTGTTTATCTATTCTCATTACTGTGGGGACTTTCTGGTAAAAGCATATACCTCTCTGCTACCTTGCTTGTAGCGGTTAGCTCCGTAATTTTAATATTCAAATGGTCGTCTTTCAAAGAAAAGATCACCACTGAAACAATTGATATAAAAACCGATTTCCTTCTGAACAAGTTATCCTATTGTGCCCATATTGCAGTGTTTTCGTTCTTCACTACAATATTCTGGCGGTTGTTTTACAGGAACAATCATCTGGAAGAAGGATGGGATGTATGTCGGTTTAACAAATAATTACGGCGACCTGCCGCTGCATCTGGCATATATTACCTCTTTCGTGTGGGGAAATAACATACCTCCTCAGGACCCGTCGTTTGCGGGTGAGAAACTGGTCTATCCCTTCCTGGCCGATTTTCTATCTGCGGTCTTTCTTAAGCTAGGTTTAGATTTTAGAGACATGCTATTTATTCCCGGTCTTCTCTTAACCGTTGCTTTTTATTGTATACTCTATTACTTTACCTATCGTCTAACGAAAAGAAGATTTGCTGCGATAATTTCTGTATTTATCTTTTTTTTTACCGGAGGGTTTGGCTTTTATTACTTCTTCCAGGACCTTTCACATACTTCAGGTAGTTTCTGGTCGTTTCTCACACACTTACCAAGAGATTACACAAAAATAGAACCACTTAATTATTACTGGATTACGCCATTAACATGTCTCAACGTGCCACAGCGCGCACTTCTCTTTGGTTTCCCTATTACAATGTTAATCTTTACCCTTCTTTATACGGGCATCGAACATAAAAAGTGGAGAGAATTTCTCTTTGCAGGAGTTCTTGCCGGCGTACTGCCGTTCTTCCACTCACACAGTTTCCTGGCCGTGCTGATGGTCACCATACCATTAGGACTTATATTTTGGGACTGGCGCAAGTGGTTTCTGTTTTTTATGCCTGCATTTATCCTGTCATTACCACAGGTACTGTATCTTTCCGGACACGTGGGCGGTGGAAGTTTTTTCAAATCCAACTTTGGCTGGATGGCGGGTAAGGAACATTTTCTGTGGTTCTGGCTAAAGAATACGAGTCTTTTTTGGCCAGTGCTTATCGGTGGATTTGTAGTCATTTTTTTCAGGAAAAATGGCCGTTCGCCCCTACGGTTGGGATTTTATGTACTGCCGTTCTTCATACTTTTTCTACTGCCAAATCTGATACTTTTTGCACCGTGGAATTGGGATAATATAAAAATATTAATCTATTGGTTTCTCGGTGTTACACCAATAGCGGCGTTTGCTATGACTTGCTTATATGAAAGCAGGCGGTACAAAATTCTTTCAAGAATAGGCTTTTTCATAATTATGTTTTTTTTAACCATTTCAGGGGCAGTTGATATTTTTAAGTATGCAATAGCGCCTGTTGGCGGCTCAAAGGAATTTTCTGTAGAGGAAATAGAACTTGCAAAACGTATCTCTATGGAAACCCCCGCAGAAGCACTATTCTTAAATGCGCCTGTCCATAACCACTTTGTGTTTTTGTCTGGGAGAAAGACATTGATGGGTTTCCCTGGCCATATATGGAGTCACGGTTATCAAGGGTCTTATCAAAGGGAACAGGATGTAAAAATAATGCTGAAAGGCGAACCAAACGCAAAATCACTCATAGATAAATACAAGCCAAGCTACGTAACGATTGGTCCACACGAAAAGCGGATTGGTGCAATCAGTAAATTTTTTGATGCAAACTTTACCCGTGTTATAACAACGAAAAGCTATAAAGTTTATGACCTTACCCAAAAAAAGGACTCCCTTGCCTTATCAAATGAATATGCTCCCGTAACGAATAGGCAAGATTTGACTGACAAAACGTACGGATTATGTGTTTGGTATTACGATAATGCCAATTGGCAAGACGAGGCTGTTTTTCAAGATGTTAATGAACATATAGGATTCAATTGGTCTAACGAAGATGAAAAGCCGGTGTCAAGCCCTTTTAGCGCTCTATGGAAGGGTTTTATCGATATTAACGCGCAGGGTAAGTATACATTCAAGTTAATCTCAGATGATGGCTCATGGCTTTACATAGATGATATTTTGGTGATAGACAACGGTGGCAACCATGCGACGAAATCTGTAACAAGTACGGTTAATTTAGAACCCGGCAAACACAAAATAATGATCAAATATTTTGATACCGGAGGCGGGGCGATGCTCAGCCTGTTATGGATGCCACCGAATGGCAGAGAATCAAAGATACCGATAGACAGATTAATGGTAAAGGACTAGCACAGTATAGTCTCAGACCAATAAAAACGTTTGGAACCACAGATTTTGCAGATTACACAGATGTATGGCAATGCGATCCCGCAGATCGTTTCTGTTTTTATCTGTGAAATCTGTGCAATCTGTGGTTCTCATAAGCATCTTAAATACTTGACTCATTTATAAAGCTGAATTGCGAATAAAGATTTTTAAAGATAAAAAGGGGGAAAATGTTCCATGTCAATGGAATCTAGAGAAGAACAGTATAAGCTGAGAATTCAATTACTCATCACTTTTTTTGTACCCATTTTCATTGCATCATTAATTCGTTTTTGGGACGTTGACCTCAGACCTCTTCATTCGGACGAGGGAGTAAATAGTACTTTCTTGTTGAATTTATATAATAATAATTATTACCACTACGACCCCTCCAATTATCACGGCCCATTCCTTTATTACATTGGGTTAATTCCTTTTTACATTCTCGGTATCTCAGACTTTTCATTCCGGCTCATGCCAATACTGTTCGGTATTATGGTGGTTGCATCGCTGTATCCTTTACGGAGAAGGATTGGCAAAATGGGTTTACTGACAACAGGATTACTTATTGCCGTCTCTCCGGCAAATTCTTTTTTTTCGAGGGATACCATCCATGAAACCTATCTAGTCTTCTTTTCACTCGCCGTTGTTGTCTCCTTTTTTCTTTACTCTGAAACGAGGAAATCAAGGTATATCTATTTTGCAGCGGCAAGCATTGCAAGCGTTGTTACCATAAAAGAAACATATATCATTACCTTTAGCATTTATGCAATATCTTTAGCAATTGCATATTTGTACGAGATGGTTTCCTTATCAAAGGGTTCACGATTACCCTACTTTAAAGGAATCTTCAGCGCCTTTACGAGTGATTGCAAGAAATATAAATATGCCATTGTCATCAGTGTGGGAATATTCCTGCTTATCAATTTTCTGTTTTATTCCTCTTTTCTTACCTATTATAAAGGTATCCATGGTATTTTGACCACCCTTGCGATATGGTCGAAAACCGGCATGCACGACAAAGGCGGCCATGCCAAGCCTTTTATTTATTATTTTAAGGTGCTGTATAAGTTTGAACTTCCTATTCTTGTGCTTGGAATCGCTGGATTTTATTATGCATTCCGGCGCGGGAACAAATTCACCGTATTCGTGTCACTATGGGCAATTCTTGTCTACATCATTTATTCCTTAATACCATACAAGACGCCGTGGTTGATTTTGAACATCATACTTCCCTTCTCCATTCTAGCCGGGATTTTTGTAAATGGCATATTTGGAATACTAAAAAAAAGATGGCACTACGCCATTTTTTATCCAATCTATATCGGTATTTTTGGTTTCACTTGTTATCAGTCCATTATGTTAAATTTTAAAAATTACGACGATGAACGATACGAACTTGTTTATGTGCAGACCAAACGAGATGTTTATAATTTATTAGACAGAATGAAATCACTCTCAAACTCTTGTGGCAAGAATATGGTCATCAATATTGTTTCTAAAGAATATTGGCCATTACCCTGGTATTTCAGAGAGTATAAAAATGCACGGTTCTGGGGCAACGTTATTGATAATCCCAATGCCCCTGTTATTCTTGTTGATAAGAGTGGAGAAAACAAACTAAAGGAAAAATTAAAGGGAAACTACAAGAAAGAGCGGTTTGTATTCCGACCGGGTGTATGGCTTGTAGCTTATATACAAGAAGGTCTGTATAACGCCGTATATGGTAAAAAAGCGGAGTCAAAGGCTGCAGCACTGCCAATTACCAAAGTCTCAAAGGATGAGCTAGAATCGGGTTTACCAGGGAAATATTATTACAACATTGAATGTATAGGAACACCTTTTTTATCCAAGGTGGAAAAAGATTCCATTTCCTTTACCTATAATGATGAAACACAAAAACCCTACAGATCTCCTTTTGGTATTGAGTGGGAAGGATATCTACACATAACACAAAAGGGNGTCTATCAATTTGCGACAAAATCGGATGATGGTTCCGTTGTTTATATCGATGGGAACCTGGTCGTCGACAATGACGACCTTCATGCAATGCGGCATATTTCAGGGGTTGTGTCTCTTGACGAGGGATTCCATCATGTCAGAATAAAATATTTCGACGGAGGGGGAGGGGCAGTTATGGAATTTTTATGGACTCCGCCTGGTGGAAGCGAAGCGCTTGTTCCGGTTCATGTCCTATTTCATAAAAAATGACATCACTTATAATCGCCTTTTAAATCTTTAATTTTTATTCCTATCAGGTCTTTGAACATTTGAAGGGAGTGTTTTATAGGGCTGACCTTACTTAATGTAGAGTTTTCCCAGCGAATAGGGATTTCCTTGATCTTGAAATTATACTTTCGTGATAAATAAAGAGCTTCCACATCAAATGAAAATCCATCGATTTTACATTTGCTAAAAATCGTTTTAACTGCCTCTCGTTTGAATCCTTTAAATCCGCACTGTGTGTCAATTATCCCTTTCAGCAAAACCATATTTACCATGAAATTAAATATCTTCCCCATCTTTTCCCTGTACCACGGTTGATGAACAATAATATCTGCGCCAGGCATACTCCTTGATCCAATGACCACATCGTAACCATTTAGAAGGTACGGCAGGCATTTGTCTATTTCCTCAATGGGGGTGGAAAGGTCTGCATCAGTAAAGAAAGCGTATTCACCCCGTGCGGACAACATGCCTTTTCGCACTGAATAACCTTTTCCGCTGTTCTGTTCATTTGTCAAAATGACCAAGTGGTTGTTTGAACTTGCAAAATTCTTTATTATTTGTAAGGTGTTATCCGTGGAGCCATCATCCACTACAATAATTTCGTAAGGAAAGTCTTTTGCGGAGAGATACGCACAAATCTTGCGAAGGGTAGGTAATACCCTTTTCTCCTCGTTATAGGCAGGAATTATTACTGATAGGAAACATTCTTTCATGTATACGTTTTATCGTTTCTGACACAGATGAACCCACATTACCTCGATTTAAAACATGAAAAGACAAAATTATTATCTGAGGTATCTGTAAAATCTGCGTCCTAATTAATCAAATTAAAACCGTAGGTCGTTTACACTAAGGATTGCCGTGAGCATAGAGATTACAATTACACCGATGACAGCACCCATGAGCAATATAAGTACGGGTTCTACCATAGTTACCAGTCGCTTCATTCGCTGTTCTGTGTCGGCATCAAAATTATCTGCAACTTTAAGGAGCATTTGATCCAAATTTCCCGTTTCTTCTCCAACTTTTAATAAGTGGACAGCAATTTCTGGTAGAAATCCTTTTTGTGCGAGTGAAACGGTAAGGCTCGCCCCTTCTTTCACATTAGACTTTACATCACCGAGAATGTCAGCAAGATATTGATTGGACAGCACATCTTTAACGATATCCATTGATTTAAGCAGCGGTACCCCGTTTTCCAGCAATGTACCGAGCGTTCTCGCAAATCTGGATATTTGCATCTTCCATAGAAGATTACCAATGAGTGGTAATTTTAACTTTTTTTGATCTACTTTTATTGATGTTTTCTTATCCTTCATCGCTTTTTTATACAAAAAGAATGCAATCACGGCGACAATAATAGAAATCCAGCCGTATCTAATGGAGTATCGGCTCATACCCATGAGCATCATGGTAGAAAAAGGAAGAGAAATTCCCATCCCTTCAAATATCTGAGCAAACTTAGGGATAACGTAGACAATGAGAGCACCCACTGACACGAGACCAGTACTGCTTAACAGGAGTGGATAAATCATTGCAGAGATAATTTCACCCCTGACTTTTTGTATGCGTTCCTGAAACGCCCCCAGCCTCTTAAGTACTTGTGGTAATACTCCCCCCTCTTCTCCTGCACGTACCATGTTTATGTAAACACCGGTGAATAGTTTAGTATGGTTTGCGAGTGCTTCAGCAAAGGATTTTCCGGATTTAATCCTATTCAGCAAATCTTCAACAACATTTTTAATTGTGTTATTATCCTGCCCTGATAATAAAATAGACATGCTTCTGTCAATGGGAATACCGCCTTCAAGCAGTGTTGCTAATTCTTGTGTGAAAGGTAAAACGGCTTTCTTGTTTACACGATTGAAAGATATTCCAAATTTCTTATTCTTATCTACTTGTTGAATATTCAAAATGACATGACCAGATTTGCGGAGGTCATTAATCAGTTCTAATTTACTGATTGCCTCTTTTTCCCCTTCAAGAATGCCACTGGATGTCGTTAATAACTTATATTTAAAAGTACTCATAAATAGCTATTTTTTAATGTTGGATCTCATAATAACAATATGTTCTTCCCCGTACCAATCAAGTTTTACTTGATCTTGTTCTATATTTTTTACCTTGTATTCTGCAACCTCTTCGCCTTCTTCGATAAAAATAAAATTATTTTTATTTTTTGTTTTATCGGGATTTTCTATTAATGCCTTTCTGGTATCCCCAAGAATCATGATACCTCGTAAAGTAATCTTTTTAGGGGTGCCCTTTGGCTTTTGTTGATTTTCTTCAGGTTGCGCAGCACCTTCTTCATGTTTGGAATCCGTTTTTGTTTCTGGGGGATTCCAGGCGGTGCGATTGGGAGAAAAAGGGTTATTTGACAGTATGAGTTCATAGTAATCTGTCGTTTTAGCATCCGGGGACAGAGGAGGTAATGAATTTTTCTTTCCCAGGGTTTCTTCTCCCTGCTTTTCTGGTTTCGTTATGTTTTCAGGAGGATGATAAACTAACAGCACACAAGTGATTGCCAGGCAGGCTACTCCTATCAGTAAAGCTAAATTTATTATGGGTAAGTAGTGTTTCCATTGCTTTATTTTTTTACCAAATGTTTCTATAACAAACTGTAACGATTTCGTATTAATGTTAATAGGCTTCATATACGTTACAACTTCTTTCCAATAGAGGCAATTGCTGTTAAGGTAGAAGAAATAGTCGCCCCTTTTACAACATTTAGACCTAAGGTTTTTATTCGCAAATTATCGATAAAAAGTAGTTTGCCGTTATTGTATTCTATATCGTAAAGAAAATTTTGAAGTTTTTGAGAACTATCTAAATCACTTATTTCGAAATTAATTGACATGGCAATAAGATATGGTTTTTTGTTAATTACCTCTTTTTTTAGTGCCGTACTTCTGGACACAACTAATCCATTCTTAGTAGCCAGATTATTTATCATTTCCTGTAATTTAGCAGAGGCAAGTTCTTCCGTTTCTTCTGACAGGAATTTTTCCTGGAGTTTTGCATAATATTGTTCCAGTTCAACCAGCCTGGTCTCATATTGTTTTTTATTAGCTGCAAATGAATAATATTTCATAAGCAGTTTCTTTTGAGTCTCTAATCGCTCTTTTGTTTCATTAATTGATTTAAAAAATGGTGTAATCACAACCCTATCAAGGCTCATATACAAGAGAACGATAAGGGCAACAACCAACAGTATCCTTTCTCTTATTTTGAGTCTGTAAAATAGTTCTAAGAATCGTCCCATATTCCCTATTTTTCTACGTTTCCTTTAATTCTGAATTTTTCTCTGCCACTCTGTGTTTTTGTTACAGGAGAAGTTAAACCCACACCTGAAAAAAGAGACGAATTCTCTAAAATTGGTATCAAATTCGTCGAAGATACAGCATCTCCCTCTATTTCAAATGCATTGTCCATGATTGTAACGCCCTTTGCCCAGGCGTCATTAGGTAACGTCTTTGCCAACTCTAGGATCACGTCAATCCTGGGAATATATTTTCCTCTTATAGCATTGACCTTGTTAACGGCTTCCTCTAACACTACTATGCGTTCTTGTAATTTCTCAACGATTACAACATCTTTTTTTATTGATTTAACTTGTGCATTTACCGTTTTTAGTATTGCCAGATTATTTATCTTCTGTATGTAAGGAATAAGGAACGAGAAAAATATCAAAACACCGATAAGAAAACATATTAATACAATTTGGGGATTTAGCCGCTTTTTATGTGATTTAACAAGACTCAAATAGCATGGATATTCAGCTAAACCGTAAAGTGCTGCTCCATAGGATTCAGAATTATCATCTAACAATTGATAACGAGTTTTATATGCATCTGGCAAAAATCCATCGGTAACATGTGTTAACAGTATTTCATCCGTGTGCCTTGATTTAATCTGATTAGTTAATTCAACCTCATTTTTTGCAATCGAAGATAAAACCAAATGGTTATTTTCAAATACATTATAACTGTAATTGCTTGTGTTTTTACTGACTACTACGACCGAACCTTTTCTTTCCTCAAGGATAGGAAGAAAGGCGAAAGGTGAAATAATAACTCGAGAAGGAACAATTTCAAGGGCTTTCAATTTTGATAGAATATTATCCAATTCTGTTTTCTTTATTGCAACAATCAGGATTTTCGTGTCGTGTCTATTTTGCGATAATGAATGAATATCAAAATAAACGTCTTCATTGCTGAAAGGAATAAAACTATCCAGTTGATATCTGAGTGCTTCTCTTAATTCTTTCAAGTTCGAATATGGACAAGTTGTTTCTCTGATAATAGCAAGTTCCCTTGGTAAGGAAAGGATAGTTTCTCCCACAAAATTCTTTTTCTGTATTAGTGCATGTTTTAATTGCAGGGTGTCCTTAAGCATAAAATCTTCTATCTTGAGCGTCTCGTGTGAATATTTAACCAGTTTTTTGCTAACAATTGTTATAATAAGGTCATTCCCATTGATAGACAAGCCAGTTGAACTTTGGGAAAATAAATTGACGAACGGTATTTTATTCATAATGTCAATATGTTAAATACTATTCAGGATATGCTGCAATAATTCTACAATGATCCACGCTTTTGAAAACAACTATTTTATAGGAATTTTTTATTTTGTCTGACGAAGAAATTGAATTGATCGTCATATAGTTTGAGTCGTATACGGTTAAATAATTCATAATCTTTTGGAAATCCGAACCGATAATGCCGAAGTATCTAAAGATTTCTTTTAAATCACCGATTTTTGCAATTTTTCCTCTCTTCCCTCTATATTTAATCATTGCCTTGGCTATCTCCTCGGTAATTGTAGGCACATAAAGAAGAACTTCCTTAGATGCAAAGTTGACATTAATTTTGCCTGATCCGTAAACCGTCAGGCGATTTCGTATCAATTCAAATAT
>JGI1356J14229_10003942_pt1 | contig 11157 bp, 10 predicted proteins | sample Subgrocontami58m_FD_14229 | JGI IMG/M metagenome (IMG submission 14229) | reverse complement strand
GGGGCGACGGAGATGGTGACGACAACCTCCGAGCCATCCTTCCGGCGTATTCTCCTGACGGGGGCGACGTATGAGCGGCCCTGCTTGATTTTCGCGATACACGCGGGGAAGAGTTCTGGTCCGTAGTTGAGCAGGCCGGGCAGAAATTTGCCCATGACCTCTTCAGCCGTCCAGCCGTAGATGCGTTCCACCGCCGCGCTCCACACCCGCACCTGCCCTTCCAGGTCCAGCGCGATGATGCCTGCGGGAGATGCCTGCGCCAGGGCGCGGAAAAGCCCGGCGTCGTCCACGGCCATGCCCTGAGGCGGCTCGACAACACGTATGTTGCTATTCTGTGCTGGCGTCATGGTCGTCACCTCACGACATCACGGCGTAACGTCGTGATGTCGGAACAGTCAAAGACCGGAGCATGCCGAAATGACCGGACAACGACGATGAGTGGAATGAGCCGCGCCGGGCGCCTTGCCCGACCCATGAGCCGAGGGAGCTGACCGAGGTTGAATGTTTGCCGGAAGCGTCTTGAGAGAGAGCGTCACACCCACCTCCCGGGCGATGAACGCCCCGGAGCCGAACGCCTCCCCAAGCAGACGGTTGCACCGAGACCAGGCCCGCCTATTGTAGCACAACATGCCTCTGGACGGGCAAAAGAAATGGGAGCGTATGCAAACCCTGGCTGCTCCGCCCGGACACACTTTCGCTCGCCTGGCTGGAGCACGCATGGCAGGCATTCACATGGCTCAGACCCGGACGTCCTGCCAGGCTTCGCTAATGCCCGAAGGGACGTTCTGGAGCACCAGGCGTGCGGGGCGTCATCGGCGGTGGCTCACCGGACAGAGCTCGACGCAGCTCCAGTAGCATCGCCTGCGGGTCACCGGTTTTGACGATGTACCCGCGAGCGCCCGCGCGCATCGCCTTGAGCATGTCTTCTTCCGCTTCCGACACCGAGACGACAATGATCTGGGTGTCCGGAAGGTCATGGCTCAGCACGTGTGTCGCCGCTATGCCGTCCATCCCTGGCATGAACAGGTCCATCAGGACCACATCCGGCGCCAGCTTCCGCGCCTTGTCCACGGCTTCAAAGCCATCGGCCGCCTCCCCCACCACGCTGCAGCATACCGACCCCAGCAGCATGCGCATTGTCTTTCTCGCCAGCACACTATCGTCCACAATCAGGATCCTCTTGCGCACTCTTCTCCCCACTTCCTGTTCAGACTCGACTTTGTGTCCGGTAACACCACGCCGTCTTCACGAGCACGGCTTCACGTAAGTCACCCTGATCGGCTGCGCCCGCGGTTGCCCGGACAAGAAGACAGGGAGGGAAGTCAGACGTCAATTCAGTGGAGGGTCTGGGAAGCCGGGCTCCGTAGGTCATGTTTTCCCGCGCGCCACATAGACGGTGGCCAACATGCCAGAGACTACCGGATGCATTTGAGCACGTCATCGTCCGAAATGATTAATCAAGAGGCATGGGATGGGACCGCAGCACGAAGAAAAGAAGCCGTCCGGCCCATGGGGACAACATTGGCCACGGCGGAAAAGGCGAGTCCGTTCCTCTGGATCAAGCGCGCGATGTCCGCGAGAAAAAGAGCCTCAGCGCGGGGCCGTGGAAGGAGATGCTTTTACCCCACGCCAGTCGAGCGGGAGCCTCGGAACGGCAGCATCCAGCGAAGCAGCACCTTCATTTTCTCTCGCCGCCTGCCCATGAGGACAAGACTGGGCACCATGCCGCGCCAGGACTCTTCCACGTTGAACTGGACGGCCCGGCGGCGAGTCCGGCCCTGCAGGTTCAGCACAACGTCTTCGGGCCAGATTCGGGCAAAGACCCATCGAGTGGGGAGACTCGGCCTGAGACCGGAGGCTATCTCCCGCGGCACGGGCGTGCCCAGCATCCGCTGCAGGAAGTGCCCCGTGTACCACAGAGTGGACGCCGCCCCCTCCGCCCGGGCCGTTCTGGCGACCTCATCCCAGTCTATGTCCCGCTGGAAGCGTCTCATAATGAGGTCAATGTCTTTGAACCAGATGAGCCTGCTGAACCCATGACGGTGCAGGTGGACACTGAGCATCAGGACCTGATGTTCAGGGCTGAGAGCAAGAGCGCTCGCACCGTCAATCCGCAACTGCATCGCCCTGCTCCAGAGGGCTTCGGTGTTTCGAGGCTTCATCCCCAGGGTGATGCAGTCCAGATGGAGATCAATTCGCGCCATGCCGCTGCGGTGTACGAAGTGACGCTCATAATAGGCTTCCAGAGTTGTGCATCGACGCGGCAGAGGCCCCTCCTCTTGCATGCAAAAGCCCTGAGAGAACAGGACTTCCCGGACTTTCTCGAATTCCTCCTCCCTGCATAGCAGATCGATGTCCCCTGAAGGGCGGAGGAACGCGCCATCATAACAGAGAGAGGCCAGAGCGGCCCCTTTGAGGACCATGACTTGCAGCTTGCTCTCAACGAAACCAGACAGGACTTGCTTCAAGGCAACCCGCAGACGCATTAACTTGGCGGCCTGTGCATAGGCCATCCCCTGCGCCTGAGTCGCCACGAAGGCGGGCATTATGCCCCGTTCCGCAAGGTCCGTCCACAACGGCAGCAGAAGAAGCGTCACGCCCTGCTTCCCGGCGAGGCCGACGATGTTCTCCCAGTCGTGCACCCTGGAGGCGCGCAGGAGGACTCCCTCTGGGTTCCGCGCGTCGGCCTCGCGGCAACAATAGGTGAGAAAGTCGGCCGTCGGAGATACCGTCATCCGGTCCATCTGCACATTTCCCCTGGGCCCATTTTCGCGAGATGCGTGCGCCTGGCGCGCCGCGGTCGCCGACGCCGGACGTCCGGCGTCGCCCCTTCAGTAATGCCCCAGACTGGCGTCACGCCTGGCCTTGTTCACAGCGATATGGAACAGAAGAAGGCCGGCGGGTACGAGCACCACGGCAAACGCGGCGAGAATAAGCAGATGCGGGAGTGTTTGCTGCAAGGACGCCCCTTTGAGTAACACCAGGCGCATGGCCTCCACACCGTGGGTAATGGGCAGAAAAACCGACAGAGACTGGAGGGCTGGCGGGAGAACATTCACCGGATAAATCACCCCGCTCAGCACCATCGCGCCGGCGTTGAACAGCGCAGTCACCGGGTCTCCCTTCTTGATGACGACAGCGATACTGGCTGCCACCAGACCTATGCCGGCCGTGCTGAACACGGTCAGAAGCAGGACCAGCAGGGCCGAGAAAAGGTTGGCCGTGACAACGCTGACCCCGAACAAGACGACGCCGGCGCCGAAGTAAGCAAGCACATGGAGCGTCCCCAGCAGGAATCCATACAGACTGGAGGACAGGACGATGGTGGACAGGCTTGTCTGAGTGCCCAGCATGACCTCGAGCGTCCCCGTCACCTGCAGGCGCCTCATGGACTGCTGGAATACGTCGAGGGACACGGATGTGTAGGTTGCCAGAGACACGCCTATGAGCACAAAGGAGAAATAGTCGCCACCGTACGGCTCGAGCTGCGGGAGCATGGTTNTGCCCACCAACTGNGACAAGAAAAAGGTTACGAGCAGCAACATGAAGATCCCGCCGAACTGGGACACAAACGCGAAACGGTAACTGGCGGCCTCCATCACATCAACAGCCAGAAAAGCCAGGGGCTTCAGAGCTACACTATACCTGTTCATTCGGAAACCTCGTGGCTCGTGATTCAGCGGAGCAACTGGTAAGCAGCGTCAGTCACTTCCGCATCCACAAGCTCGGAGCGACTCACCTTGACTCCCGAAGCAAATATGAAAGACAGCAGACCGGGCAGCCGCAGCCCAGGATTATCCAGAGTTATCTTCAGAAGCCGGGCGCCGTCGCCCTCCGCCTTGCTATCCAGGGCAACTTCCATCACTCCCGGAAGGTTGACCAACTTCGCTTGCATGTGGGGCGGCAGGGAGTCACAATACAAGCTCACCTGACCGGCGTGGCCGTAGCCGCGGAACAGGTTTGCCGGAGTGTCACAGGCCACGACTTCCCCCTTTCGAAGCACGGCCATCCTGTCGCACATTTTGACGGCCTCAGGGATGTTATGCGTCGCCAGCACCACCGTGATCCCCTCGTGTCCAACCAGCTCATCCCTTATGAAACGACGGACTTCCTGGGCAGCCGCGGCATCCAGACTTCGCGTGGGCTCGTCGAGAAGCAGCACCCTGGGAGCGTCCACGAGCGCTCTCATCAGGGCCAGCTTGTGCCGCATTCCGGTGGAGAAATAAAGAACGCGGATGTTCAACGCCTCTCTCATCCCCAGCAGTTCCGCCAGCGCTTCTGATTTCTTCCTGATACGGTCAACAGGAGCGTTGTTCAGAATCCCAAAGAATCGAAGGTTCTGCCATCCCGTGAGTCTCCAGAAAAAACTGCGCTCATCGTTGGTCGCATAGCGGACCAGTTTTTTCGCGGACGCGATGTGGCGCACAACGTCGCATCCATAGATTCTTGCTTGACCTTCATCGGGCAGTACAAGACCTGCCATGAGCTTGAGAAGCGTCGTCTTGCCCGCGCCGTTGTGCCCCAGAAGCCCGAAAACCTCTCCCCGTCCTACGCGAAGGCTGACGTCATTCAGGACAGTCCTGGTAGCGCGCCTCCACGGCGTCAGCAGCGCCCTGTATCCCACGCTAGTAGGAAAGCGCTTGGTGATTCCCAGGACTTCTATCGCAGGTCCTTCCTCCGGACACATGTCCGGCCCGGGGACAGGACCCTTCACTTGCCCATTTCTTCGGTCATGATACATTTCGGTAACCACCTCAAGTGGCTTTCAAGCAGCGATCACACAAGCATGATGGGGTCAGGTCGGCGGTTCCCTTTCACGCTGGACAGCGCCCGCGCTCCATCACCGCCTCTACGACTTTTGGCACCTGGTTCATGTCACGCGGAAAGGACAATCTCAGGATGCGCGTCCTGGCTGTCAGTTCGCAGATTCTCTTGAACTGTTGGTTCAGGAACTCCGGATGAAATCTGGACGTGATGAACGTGCACCCCATCAAGGCCCACGGGGCCTCTCTTGGACCGATCTCGCTGACCTCAACCCTGTTACCGGAGGACGGGTCCCTCCTCTCCAGCATGTAGATGCGGTCCAGAGGCATGCTGTCCCAACGGGGATCGAAGACCTCATCGCCAAAGAAGACGGCCGCCTTGTCTTGAGACGGGCGCACGGACGCGCGCCGCGCAGTGAAGATGGTCTCCAGATGGCGGAGCGTCTCTAACGACACCCGAATCTCCCTGCATCCGGGCATGGTGTAGATGGCATCGCTGCGGCCTTGGAAGGCAAGCACTTCATCGCCCAAGACCGTGGCTCCTGCCAGGCCCAGGGCGGCCACCAGAGTGGACTTGCCTTCGCCCGAGGTTGCCGCTACACCAATGGCCTTCCCGTCAATCGCCACGGTGCCGGCGTGCAGCCCGCCCACGGACCTGAGGGCCAGCAGCAGAGTGAATACCCATCCCGTCAAGACCTGCCTCACCAGGTCAAGTGAAGTGGGGCGCCGCTGGAAGCAGAGGACTCTATGTCCATTGATAGATACCCAGAATTCAAGGGAGTCCCGAAAATTGATAATGTAGTAGCGAGGCGAGCGGAACAGCTCAAGAAGCCGTTGTCCCTGGCCACCGCAGACAGCGACGAGTCTCTTCGTAGCCAAATGGTCCCATACAGGTCGTTCCCCAAAATCCAGCATCTCAAAGACTGTGTCAGCCTTCTCCGACTTGAATGCTGGCGGGATGCCTGGTATTTCCAGCTCGCTTGCCAGGCGCATACCATGAACTCGGTAGATCACTGTCTTGCACCTCAAAGGATGAGCGCCCCCCACCCCAGAGAGCGTGGGCCCTTCAGGAAGCCCCAGCGCTCTCCGGGGTGGTCTTTGGGGACACGGACCCCCCACGCCACCTGCTTCCTTTACGCCGGGGAGACGTTCTCCAGGCCGGTGCCGTCCTGCAGGATGAAGCCGTCGGATACGCCTATGGTCTTCACCCCCTTGGTCAAACCGTAGATGGTCCCGTACTCGGTGAGCACTGGGGTTTCGTACGCCTGTCGGGTCATGTGGTCCTTCCTTTCTACTCCGCCTTGTGCTGGCCGCTCAGGTGACGTGCAAGTGCCGGTAGTTCATGCTCCCGGCACCGGGGTCCCAAGTTTGTGTCTGGCCGGGCTGATGTGGTGGTCAAGGGAAGTGACCTGTCTGAACCATTGCTCCGCGACGAACACAGCCCAGAAGTGGTCTCTATACGTAGCGTCGCCCGCCAAATAGCGGCGGTACTCTGCATTGAATCTGTCCTGGTCCACGACGGCCACCCGAGCCAGGCGCAGGTCGGATGACATATCGAGAAGCCGGTCCCTCTCCATGCCTCGGGCTCCCAAGTCAAAGAGAGCGGTGAAATGGGTCTTGTCTCTGCGCCAGCAGACGTCCGGAGGCAGCAGGCCGTTCATCGCTCGTCTCAGGATCAGCTTGCCCCAGCGCCCGTCAAAGTTCCTCTCCGGCGGCAAAGACAGCATGAAGTTGACCAGTCGGACGTCCCACAAGGGATGGCGCATGTCCAGTCCAAATTCGGCTCCCAGCTGATCGCTCCACACGGGCCACAAGGACTGTCTAGTCAGTTCCACGCTTGCGCACAGGCCGCTGAAATGCCTCCAGTCAGGTATCCGCTGGGAAGCGTTCTTGACTCTTGACTTGTTTCCGTCTTGCGCGGCCAGAAGCCGGTGATCAATCCACGGGGGGACAAGACCGGCGATCGCCGGGACATTCCTTCGTCCTGGAAGCCATTCTTGAAGACAGCTTTTGCAAACTGTCCGCCGGCCTCGGGGAGGAAGCGCTTTGATATGGCGCAGAAATGTCCCCCATCGCCCGTCAGCCAGCAGGCCCACCACGTACTCTGGCCCGACAGTGAGAATCTCGCCGCCCTGACCCGTGAGCAGTACACGAGCGCCCAGGCCGGCGGCCTGTTTCACGGTGGTGCGTATCAGGGCCTCATATGGAGCTATCTGAGGTCCGTCCATGATACCCACGTGAGACCTATCGAATTTCAACCCCCAGTAGCCATCACCGTTTACATAGTGCGTGCTCAGCCCGGGCTCGCCTGTCACTTGGCGTATGTAAGGCGTTTCATCCACCTGATGAATGCCTGGAAAGACCCACGAAAAGCTGTGCAGCTTACCCGTCGGCACGCCCTCACGCTCTCTCAAATATTTTGCGGTCACGAACACCGACGTCGAATCCATTCCTCCGCTGACCGTGGCGGCCACGGGGCCCGTGGCCCTCAAACGACAGCGCACTGCCTCCTGGAAGGCGTCCTTGAACATTTCCACATAGTCGCTGCTCGAGGCAAGACTTTCGGACGGCGTCGGTTCCGGCTTCCAAAAGGCTCGGCTTGTCAGACCAGAACGGCGGACTGTCATCACGTGTCCGGCAGGCAACCGATTGATGTACTTGAAGAACGTACCGTCGCCCGGCACTTCCTTCAGGGCAAGGAACAGAGCAAGCCGGTTGAGGTTGAGGGCCTGAGGAACTCGCGGGTTGGCGAAGAGCTGCCTGCACTCGGACCCAAACACGAAGGTGTGGCCGTCGAAATAATAGTGCAGCACCTTGATTCCTATGTGGTCCCTGGCGCAGAAAAGCTGCTCTCTCAACTGGTCCCAGATGCCGAACACGAAGTCGCCTATCAGATGGCCCGGAGCGCCTTCGCCCCAGCGGAGGTACGCGCGGATAGCCAGTTCAGCATCCGTACAGTCTGGACGGGTTGGATTCAGCAGACTTTTCAGTTCAGGCCTGTTGTCCAGACGTCCGTCGAACGAGATGACGCTATTCCCCAGTTCCAGCGGTTGCATTTGTGTCGCGTCTTCGGGAGTGACTGCCGTCAGAGCGTGCATCAGCCCGACGCTCCCGCCTATCCACATATGAGAGCCGTGCACACCTCTGTGGGCGGCGGCCGTCACCATGGCAGCCAGTTCCTCTTGCCTGACGCGACCACCATCAATGTTCCAGATTCCACCGATGCCACTCATTTGGCTCCTCCATCCGGAGCAGAGAACTTTTCCTCGCGCTTTAGAAGTCGAAGGGTGGCGAACAGGGTGGGGGTGTGTGGACTGTCGTTCAGCACTTCGCCGCGATATTCCACCCAGGCGTGGGCGTCCAGTCGCGCTCCCTGCTTTCTGGCTCCCAGTCGGACGTGCGAGTGGACGCCTCTGGCTTCGAGCCACCAGAAAAGGGCGAGGGAGCGCTGGAGACATACCGCCCAGGAATAGGGATGTCTGGACGCGATATCAATGAGCCACACCTCCTCTGATAGTTCTTGCCTCTGTTTCTCCGTCAGGGGAAGTGCGGCTTCGGGCTCGATCTGATCATTGTTCGAGAGGACAAGCGCAGGAAATGCCCTCCCACGAGTCCAGCTCTGCAGCAACAGCCAGTAGGCCTGCGCCAGGCGAAGCCAATAGCGCGGCCGCGTCGCGACCGTCCTAAGGACTGCTCTCGACATAGGGCACGAGCAGCCTGGCGCTGACTAGCTGCTGCATCAGTTGGTCAAGGTCTTCTCTCAGCCTGCGACCGGGCACAGCGTACTCATCAACCAGAGTCTGTATGACAGCCTCGTCCTGGCCGTGCCTCAACAGAAGATGCCACATGCGCGACGCAACCTTGTTCAGACCGTAGTACTTGCCTGTGTCCGTGTTCAGCAGGACCACCTCTCCATTGACTTCCTGAACGAGCACGTTGTGCGGAACGCGACACCGCTTCGCACTGGTCACCCCGTCAAATGGTCCCGACCCTAATAACATAGTGCTCACCCCGACCTTTGAAGCTGCGAAGGCACGGTCAGCATAAACTTGTTGAACCTGGCCATCCATCGTTGCTTTCGCCTATATGAACAAGCATCTAGAGACTAGTCTGCGAAACCCTGCAACGCGTGCGTCCGAGTCACACATGCTGCCACTGGCGGCGAGTCTTGCTCTCGGCTGGCGTGGCGCGTCCACGTTCGTGAACGTGTTGCCAGAATAAATCCCGGACGAATACAGCCAAGCCCACACCCTGTGCAGAGCAGGCGAGCCGCCCTCGTCCAAATGCCTGCTGACGCACTGGCAATGGCAAGCACGATTGTGCGATCGCCAGAGATAACATGGGAGATGCGCGCATGACGCTTGAACGGGCGAGAAAAGCCGTGCGGGTGACCGGAGCAGACGGTCACCCGCACGGGAGAAACCACCAAACATGGTTGTAAGAACCCTGCCTGGTCAATCGGCAGTCCTATGCCATACTCCCAGATACGCCTTTCCTGACCACAACTGGATCAGGCTCGCGTCCTCTCGGACGTCAGCCGTTATGGGAGCTTGTAGCGTATAACGAGCCGCGCTGCCTTGCCTGACCCCACCTCGAAGGCGTTCCAGGCGTGATATTGCCCCTGGGTTACTCCCTCACCGTCTTCAAGAAGCACCAGGCTGTTGAGACCACTGTACTTGTTGACAAGCTCCTGCACTCCGCCCGCGAGCGACGGCGTACGGACCCAGCTGTCGGGCGCCGAACTCTGCCACATCCACTGAACATTGAATGCGGTCCTGTTCTGCCATCGGTTGTACGGCGTGGACCCCGAGGAGAACGATGCGGGGCTGGCGTTGTTTTCCAGTGCGAGCCTGGTCGTCACAGCGTACCCCCACCCGGACTGGCCGAGCTCCACATACGCGTCCAGTATGGTGGCGCCGGCCGGAATGCCCAACCCTGTCCACCTCCAACCACCCCACACCGGCCCGCTGGATCCCGGCGCTCCCGCGTAGACACTTGTGCTTGTGCTGCTGAACCCAGGCCACCCGGCAGGCGTATGGTGCGCATCGTCAGCTCCAGCGGCGATCTGGGCCTGCACCGTGAGGCCCGTGGCCGGCGCTGGCGTGGGCGTCGCCACGGGCGTCGGCGTCGGCGTCGCTACCGGCGTGGGCGTGGGCGTGGCCGTCGCCACCGGCGTCAGTGCAGGCGTGGCTGTCGCCACCGGCGTCGGCGTGGCTGCGGGAGTGGCCGTCGCCAGCGCCACAGGGTTCCTCATCCAGTTGATGACATCGTAGTGGCTGACGACGCGGACCGCGGGCTTACTCAGGGCGTAGTCCCGGAAGTCGAGCAGAGCCTGCTGCCGCGCCAGAGTCTTGGCGCCAGGTGCGCCCGCCCAGGAGGCCGTGCTCCATTCCTGGCTGTGTACGCAAAGGCTCAAGGGGGCACGGTTGCCGTTCAGGCGCTGGTCCAGGTTGTAGCTCAGGAGTGTCGTTATATCCGGACCCTCAACGCCCGCATCGAACCAGTCCTTGTCACAGTAGCCGATTTGGGCGCCGATCCCCAGCTTTGTCTGCAGGGAGGGCGGCACATTCATGTAGTTCTGGGGCACCTCCCAGAAACCGGGCTGGCTGCCCGTCTGAGGCGCCCACGAGGCGAGCGGGAAACCGTTGTCGAGAGTCCCGGGCCAGTAGACACTGGAGCCATCGTAGGAGTTCCAGCCCGTCGCGGTGCTGGCCGCATAGGTGAACCCGAGCTGCTTCAGGGCCTTGTACATGGCGTCGTTGTACGCATCCATGGGCGCTCGAAAACCGCGGATGTCGGAGGCAGGGATGCCCAGGCCCGTAATACTCGCGCTGCAGTTGGCAGCCCGTGTCATCCAGCTAGTGGCCTTGCTGATCTCGGACAGCCACCCGGTCAGCGTGAGGCCGCCGACGTGGTTGTACGTATGGTTGCCCATCTCGTTGCCCTGGAGATAAGCGCTCCGCAGCGCGTTACAGAGGGCGCTGCCATACGTTTCGTGGACACCAATCAGGTAGAAGCTCCCGTGGATGGGCTTGCCATCATACGTGGCGGAGTTGCTCGTGCCGGGAGGGTTTGACTTTCCGGCGTACAGCTTGTTCACGAACCAGTCCACGCCTTCGGGCATCCAGTTGTCGTCAGAGCCGAAGGTGACGAACTGAGGTGTCTGGGCCGGCGCCAGGCCACCCGGAGGAGACTTAGACGGAAGCAAGTAGTTGCTGTAGGCCGTTGAAGGCGTCGGCGTGGGCGTGGCCGTCGCCACGGGCGTCGGCGCGGGCGTGGCTGTCGCTACGGGCGTCGGCGTGGGCGTGGCTGTGGCTACGGGCGTCGGCGTTGGCGTGGCGGTCGCCACGGGCATCGGCGTCGGCGTGGCCGTCGCCACCGGCGTGGGCGTGGG
>JGI1356J14229_10003936_pt1 | contig 11165 bp, 9 predicted proteins | sample Subgrocontami58m_FD_14229 | JGI IMG/M metagenome (IMG submission 14229) | reverse complement strand
ACGGGAAGGTTTTCGCCATAGAGAAAAGCCCATCAGATATTAAAAATATTGAGAAGAATATTAAGAAGTTTAACGCCAGTAACGTAGAAGTTATACCGGCTATTGCTCCGGATAAGCTGGACCTGTTGCCGGACCCGGATGCAGTTTTTATCGGAGGTAGTGGCGGTAGATTAGAGGGAATTCTGGAAAAAGTTTGCCGGCGGTTGGTTCCACGAGGTAGACTGGTTATGAATGCAGCCTCGGTGGAGAATCTATCAACAGCATTGGAAGTCCTGAAAAAAAATATGTGGCAAAAAGAGATAACCATGGTTATGATAGCTCGCAGCAAGACTACGGGAGCATTAACTCGCTTTGAATCGTTGAATCCCGTTTTTATTTTGAGTGCATGGAAATTACCCTTAAAGGCGGCGAAAAAAGGTGGTGGTTAGCGAACAAGTCCAAAAAGTCGGTATGTTATATGGGGTTGGGGTTGGACCGGGAGACCCTCAGCTTATTACATTGAAGGCCTACAACGTACTCCGGCAGGCGCCGGTGGTCTGCGTTCCCCAGGGAAACCCCGGTGAGGCAGGCTATACCTGGAATATCATTAAAGACCTTCTTAACGAAAATGTACAGCTCCATTCCGGGAGCAAACAGGAGATATTAAACCTCCATTTCCCAATGACCCATAACGTTCAGGAGCTACATAAATACTGGGGGCAGGCATCAGAAGCGATCTGGCAAAGGCTTTCCACCGGCCTGGACTGCGTATTTGTGACGGAGGGGGATCCACTCCTGTATGGTACGTTCATACATGTTTATCGTTTAATACGGGAGCGCTACCCGCAGGTAATTATCGAGATTATTCCTGGTATTTCGTCCATACTGGCAGCAGCAGCCAGGGCTCAAATCCCTCTCGCTGACGGCGATGAAAGTATAGCTATATTACCGGCAACCGCCTCATATGAGACTCTTAAGTTAACTTTATCCCGGTTTGATACCATAGTCCTGTTAAAAGTAAATCGCGCAATGGGCGTTATTCTCGAATTGTTGAAGGAATTAAACCTTTCGGACAAAGCAGTATTTATCAGTAAAGTTACCTCGCCAGATGAAGTGGTAGTTAGCCATGTTTCTCTTTTGGGACAAAGAAAGATAGAATATATGTCCTTGATTATTGTAAGAAAGTAGAGCTATGACCGATAAGGGTAAGGTATATTTCGTTGGCGCCGGCCCCGGCGATCTGGAATTACTCACTATTAAAGCCGGGCGACTTATTGAGTCGGCTGATGTAATTATTTACACCGATTCGCTGGTCAACCCCGGCATAGAAAAAATGGCCCACGAAGGGGCTAAGATATACCGCAGTTCAACCATGGCCCTCGAAGAGATTGTCGGCTTAATGGTGGGTGCAGTAGAAGAAGGCAAACTGGTTGTCCGGTTGCACACCGGAGACCCTGCCCTGTTCAGCGCTGTACACGAGCAGAGAACGCTTCTGGAAGAGAAAGGCATCGACTACGAGATTGTACCCGGCGTTAGCTCGGTTTTTGCTGCTGCCGCCACGCTCAAAGCTGAGCTTACCCTGCCGGGAATATCTCAGACTGTCATTCTCACCCGGCTAGAGGGCCGCACTCCCATGCCCCCAAATGAAAAAATAGCCGATTTAGCAAGGCATCAAACTACAATTGTCCTTTTTCTCAGTACACCCCAGTTATCTGTAGTTGTTAACGAGTTGATAGAAGGCGGTTACCCGCCAGAGACACCTGTGGCTATTGTTGCCAGGGCGTCCTGGGAACAGGAAATGGTTATCAGAGGCACACTGGCCGATATTGAAAATAAGGTCAAAGGTGAGAACATAGACAATCCATCTCTCGTTTTAGTAGGCAAGGCTTTAGATCCCATGATACACAAAAGCGGCATTGCCCAGAGGTCTCGATTGTATGATAAGAGCTTTGCTCATGGCCGCCGCCCGGCGAGGAAAATGTAGGTTGGGTTAAGCGAGGCGCAACCCACCAGTTGTTCTGCACCTATGCTACATGCTTAATAAACAAACAGGACTTAGATACTTGACATACAGACAAGTATATGATATGGTAAATCCAGATACACTGGCACGACCATTCCGAACCCGGTAGCGGACCACCAGTAGTAACTATGCCTAGGGAGGTATGGCAGTGTCAGTTTATGAGTGTCGTTTTCTGGTGCCAATCCATGAGGATACCGATATTGGAAGTGGTGATTTACATCCACGTAACAGATGGACAAAATTAAAAAGAGATTTATTAGTCAAGTTTGGTGCATGGACACGAAATCCCGGGTTTCCAGAGGGGGTATATACTGACCCGGATACCCGCCTTCCCGTTGCAGATAAGAGTAGGGAATATAGAATTGCATTAAAAGAAGAAAATATTCCTGAGCTTCGGGAATACTTAAAGACAGTAGCGGTAGAATTCCGACAGAAAGTTATATACTTTTTTAACGGGAAAGAAGTCGAATTCATTGAAAATCCTGAAAGGTAATTCAAATAGTGGTTATATTATTTAAAAGATTTTCGAGAGAAAGAATATGAATTACTATAAGACATTAGATGGTGAGGTTTTTAACCTCGATGAACTAACGAAACAACAAAAGTTAATATACTCTGAGGTAAAGTCATTTTACGATATAAATCCTGATTGGAACCAGTTTTCAAATGTGTGGACAGATAGGTTAAGGGAAGCCTTTGCTGGTGTAGACCCCCGTACTGTAGTGGAGGAACCTATATTCGAGATTTGCCAGGACCTGGATTCCAGACTGGGCGTCCGGCAAGGATATATGAGAGAACCAGATTACCGCGATTTACTTGCAGATATTATAAGCCGTCATTTTAAGTCACGATATCAGTTTTGCAAAGAAATGGGAATAGATGAAGGGTATTTATCCGCTGTTCTGGCCAGGAAAAAACACATGTCCATAGAGAAACTACAGGAGATTCTTGATAAATTAGACCACCGCATTGTGTTTGTAGAAAAAGTAGGAGCAACAAGATAACCCAACAGCTCAGTATTTTTGATATATTTGAGCTAATCGTGATGAAAATAAACGGGGCGAGGCCAGGTATTCAACCTCGCCTTTTCTTTTTGGTTAATTTTTGCTAAAGTCTGTGTTCGTAAGTAATTTTTGGGGAGTAACTTTGTCTTTTATACCAAAGGTTGCCATCGTCGCCATAACCAGGCCGGGTATGCTAACAGCACGAAAGCTACTAGCCCAAATGCCAAATAGCCAGCTTTATGTGCCGTCTAAACTGGTTGAAATTAGTCAAACCGGTGGTGAAGTAATACCTTTCACTGAACCACTCTCAGAAAAGCTGCATTATCTGTTTCAAGATTACGATGGTCTGGTATTATTCATGGCCCTGGGGGCTGCTTTCAGGTTGTTAGCCCCTTGCCTGAAAGATAAACGGACTGACCCCGCTATGGTGGTGGTAGATGACGCGGGTAAATTTGCCATCAGCGCTTTGTCGGGACATAAGGGTGGCGCTAACGAGTTGTCCCGCCATGTAGCAAAAATCCTGAATGGACAGGCAGTGATAACAACAGCTTCAGATGTAATAGGAACTCTGAGTTTGGACTTACTGGGAAAAGAGTGGGGGTGGCAGATAGAGAATGAGGAAAATCTAACACAGGCCAGCGCCGCCCTGGTCAACGGTGAATCAGTGGCTATCTTTCAGGATGCTGGTGAGGAAACGTGGTGGCCTCTGGGAAATATTTCAGGGGAAAATGCCCCTCTGTCCTGGCCGGAGAACATCACGTTATTGTCCAGTTTGGAGGAAATGTTACAGGGTAATTTTGCCGCCAACATTATTATATCTGACAAAATATTATCGTCAGATGCAGTAAGCAGGATGAAAAACACCGTAGTATACCGGCCAAAAAATTTGGTGGCGGGTATTGGCTGTAAGCGCGGGACCCCGATGGAGGGAATAGAGGCTCTGGTTACAAACGTATTCCTGCAATCCGGATTGAGCTATCTTTCCATTCGAAACCTGGCTTCGATCGATATCAAAAACGATGAGGTTGGCTTGCTTCAGTTTGCCCAAAAACTAGGCGTTTCAATAGCGTTTTATAGCAAAAAAGATCTCGATGCTGTGGAAGGTGTATCACGCGTATGTGAACCCGCAGCTCTTATAAGCGCAGGTATGGCCAAAGGGCCGTTATTGGTAGCAAAGCACAAAAGCCATACGGTAACGGTGGCTGTAGCCCGTATTAACCCATCAAAGCCAGCAATCTCCAGGGGTAAGCTTAACGTAGTCGGACTGGGGCCTGGTGACCTTGAAAATTTAACCTATCACGCCAGAGAGGCAATAAAGCAAAGCCGGATTATTATAGGCTATAAAGTCTATATAGAGCTTATATCAGAGATAATTACCGGCAAGGAAGTCGTTGCCACGGGCATGATGGAGGAAGTAAAGCGGGCCGGACTTGCGCTGGATTTAGTCCGCAATGGAAAGATTGTAGCCCTGGTTTCCAGCGGTGATGCCGGTATCTATGGCATGGCCGGTCTGGTCTGGGAGTTGATGAGGGAGAGAGGTTGGAAAACGGGAACGGAACTGGATTTGGAGATAGTGCCCGGCGTGTCAGCCCTGAACGCCTCAGCTTCGTTGCTGGGAGCGCCATTATCCCAGGATTTCGCCGCTATCAGCTTGAGTGACCTCTTGATACCCTGGGAGACCATTGAGAAGCGTCTTAAAGCTTCTGCCAGGGCTGATATGGTGATAGTTTTGTATAATCCAAAAAGCCAGCAACGTACTCGTCAGATAGAGAAAGCCCAACAAATACTTTTAACTCGCCGTTCGCCACGGACTCCTGTGGGAATAGTAACCAATGCGTACCGGAAGGGACAGAGGGTAATAATCACAGATTTGGCTCATTTTCTGGAGCAGGACATAGATATGCTCACTACTATTATCATCGGTAATTCCCAGACGTTTGTTTATATAGACAAAATGGTCACGCCGAGAGGCTATAAAGTAGGGAATTTAACGAAACCTTAAATGAAAAGTTGCAATATAGTTTCCTCTCCCTTGAGGGGAGAGGACTAAGGTGAGGGTGACCGATAAAGTGGAGCATGCAATACCTGTAATTTAATTTACGGAGGTCTAGCTTGTCTGAAGGACAAAAAATAATAGTTCTTGGTGTAGGTCCAGGTCACCCCCAGTATTTAAGCGTTTTAGGCAGCGAGCTTTTATGGCAGGCCAATGTTGTGGCTGGCTTTGCCACCGTTCTCAAGTCGGCAGAGCCATGGATAAGAGGTGAACAGCTCGTTATGGACTACAAGAACCAGGAGGAAGTTCTCAAGGTAGTTGCTACGAGGGCATCTGAAGGGAAACGGTGCGTCGTTTGCGCTGCCGGTGACTCCTGTGTTTCTGCGGGAGAGCTTATAGAGAGGGTCCGCTGTAAATGGAATAACGTCGAAGTTATACCTGGAATTAGCTCTACACAGGTGGCTGCCGCCAGGGCAGGCATCACTCTGGAGGAAAGCCTTATCGTTAGCTTGCACCAGAGGGCAGGGATAGATACCGATGTGGCTGAACTGATATCCGAGTTGAAACGCAGTCGGCGTCACCTTATTGTGTTGCCGCGTCCGTGGGAGCTGATGCCGGATACTGTAGCCCGGAAGTTACTGGACGGAGGTATAGTTCCATCAATCCGGGTTTCGGTTTTCCAGGATTTGACACTGGAACAAGAGAAACAACAAACATTTTCTCTCGGAGAACTGGCAACAAGCAACCAGACTTTTAGCGACCGCTCCATTCTGGTCTTTCCTAAGGACTGAAATATTGGAGGATATTTGATGGGGTGTGTCGTTATCGCTGGAGTCAGCAGCAGTGTTGGAAAAACTACGGTGGCCGTTGGTATTATGGACGCTTTACGTCGCCGCGGACTCAAAGTTCAGCCTTTCAAGGTTGGACCAGATTATATAGATCCCGGTTATCATACATTAATAGTAAAAGAGGATAATCGCCAGTCCAGGAACCTGGATAGCTGGATGATACCGCCCCAGGCGCTTCTGGAATTGTTCAACCGGGCTATGCGGGGAGCCGATATAGGATTAGTTGAAGGGGTGATGGGGTTATATGATGGTTACTCCAGCGCCGATGATACCGGCAGCACCGCACAGGTAGCAAAACTCCTGGGATCCCCTGTGATACTGGTAATAGATGTAAGTCACACCTCCCGTAGCGCCGCCGCAACAGTATTAGGATTCAAAAATTTTGACACTCAGGTTGATATTGTGGGTGTCGTGCTAAATTTTGTCGGCAGCACGAATCATTTACAATCGGTTACAGAGGCAATTACAAACAGCGTTGGAGTCCCGGTTGTTGGCTACTTGTCGCGCCACTCTGAGCTTGTTTTACCGGAACGACACCTTGGGCTGATTCCCACCGCTGAAAAGACACTTCAACTCGAGTTCAGGAGTAGGCTTGCTTCAGTCATAGAGGCTAATTTTAATATAGACTATATCGAGACCTTAGCTAAACGTCATTGTTCTATCCCGAACGTACCGCCGATGCTTTTCCCTTCCACGAAAATCACACCTCGTATTGCCATTGGCGTAGCCCGCGACGAAGCATTCAATTTTTATTACCAGGATAACCTGGACTTATTAGAAGCCTGGGGGGCGGAAATTATTCCCATAAGCCCTATTCACGATACGAAACTTCCCGCACGTATAGGCGGGTTATATTTTGGCGGTGGTTTTCCTGAATATTTTGCCTTACAACTAGCGGAAAATAAGTCGATGATGAGCGATATTAAGTCGGTAGCTGGGAATGGAATGCCGCTGTATGCTGAATGTGGCGGGTTGATGTACCTCAGCCAGGGTATTACCGATTTCCATAAAATCCGTTATCCTATGGTTGGTTTAATTCCGGGGGAAACGGTGATGACAAAGGAAAGGTTATCGTTAGGTTATGCTGAGGTTGAAGCCCGTTTCCCTAATTTTCTGATGGATGTTTCTGAGCGGGCACGCGGCCACGAGTTTCACTACTCACGATGGGATATTGAGGTGCCAAAAAAACAGGCGCCATACAAAGTGATAAACAAAGGGAGCAGGCTATCCGGGTTTATTCAAGGAAACATCCTGGCTTCTTACATCCATCTTCATTTTGCCAGCAATAGTAAGATAGCTCCCCGGTTCGTGGAGAGTTGTTTCAAAAGAAAGGCTGAGGGTGGGGGAATTATTTAGAAATCAAAGCTGCCTTAGATGGCGTATAAACTCCGCTTTTATCAAAATCGCCGATCGGAAGCGAGAAATAAAAATGGCTCCCTTTTCCTGCTTCACTTGTTGCCCATATCTTACCACCATGTAGTTCTACCAGAGACTTGGCAATTGCTAAACCTAACCCTGAGCTTCCTGTGCCAGCAGCCTGGCTATCCCTGATTTCGTAGAACGCATCAAAGAGATGTTCGAGCTTCTGACTGGTTATGCCGAGACCACTATCGCTTATCTCTACAATCACAGCGGAATCCGATCCATCCAGAGATACCTCTAATATTCCCTTATCTGGTGTGAACTTAATCGCGTTCCCGATGATATTAAGCAAAATAGCCTCCACCTTAGACTGGTCAACCTGAGCTAAAACCGGGTTTTCAGGCATATTCAGCTTCAGAGTTTGCCCCTTACCTTTGATGGAAGGTAAAACCTGATCGAGGGTTTCCTTTATTAGCTCCTTAACATCATAAACACCCAGATTAAGTTGGACGGATGAAGTCCGCAGTTTTAAAAATTCGAGTAGCTTTCCAATCTCTGACTCCAATGACCTGGTACCCTTATCCACGTTGGCCAGTAAACGTTTCTGGCTGGATGTAGCCTGGTCGCCGATAACCTCCTGTAACATTCCTGCAGAAGCCTTTACAGCGGCGAGCGGAGTTTTTAGTTGATGAGCCACAGTCATGAGAAACCCTGTTTTCATTTCGGTTAAGGTCTGTAGTTCAGCCACCCGTTCTTTTTCAGCCGAGTATAAACGGGCATTTTCAAATGCCATGGAAGCCTGGTTGGAAACAGTAACTAGAAGATTCACATCTTCGTTGCCGTAAGGTATTTCGGATACCCTTGGTCCCAATATTAGTAAACCCACAAGTCGTTCTCTGGTTTTCAAGGGTATAAAGACCTCGCCATTCAGTTGGGTGAACGCCGTTAAAGAATCTTTTGACAATCCCTGAAGCAATGGCATATGAACAAGATCTTCCAGGTGCAGCGGGTTATCCCATTTTTTTAAAGATAGGAGCAATGGACTGCTTTCACGGAAAACCGGATAGTGTTTAGGGTCCATCTTCGTAGAAACAGCCATCGAAAGCGTACCCTTGTTTGGATCGTAAATCAGCAAATGGATAACATTTGTTCCCATGGCGCTCGACATAAATTTAAGCAAAGATGAATATAATTCCTGACTATCCAGGGTATATGTTGAAGTACGGCTGAATTCGCGAAGTGTTTGGAGAGCATTATATCTAGCCCCAATGAACCACCGGTCAACTATTTCCTGAAAGCGTCGGAGCAGGAAATGCAANCCGATTGCGAGGCTAAGTATTAAAAAAATATCGGCAACGAGGGGAATCTGGCGTATTCCAAACAGCCGGTCCAGTATCAAAATAAGGACTGTATATGGCACAACGACCGTAGCGCCAACAAGAACATAAGCCAGACCGCGCCTCAAGTAAAAGTGGGCGTCCACTAACTTGTGACGGACNACTGCGACTGTAGCTAAAGTCGCGAAAACGATGTTCCCATAAATGCCACCGGGATGAGGAATAATACCTAGCGCNGCTACATAATCAGAGGTTCCACCCAGGAAGGTAGCCACAATCCCGCCCAGAACATATAAAGCCCTGTTTCTTTCATCAGCAGTTGGCGCNGTNCGGTAAAACTGATATAAGAAATAGAAACTGATAAATAGCGCTACNTATATTGATCCTATCCATAGTGCCCATAAGGGTCCCAAAATAGGAGCATAACCGTAAGAACGTACTTGCATACCCTTTAGCACAACAGAAGTGGGGCTGATAGCAATTAATAAGCCAACGACAATAACAAGGATAATAACCGTTAATTTGCGTATAGGCCGCTTTGTAAAAAGAATTGAGAAAATAAAAAAAGAATAAGTCGTCAATACCAGGATTGGTAATACAAATTTCTCCCATATCTCGGCTATCTGGAGGGTAGGGCTGTTGCGCATCCCGAAAATCAAAAATCCCCAAAGGGCCATCGTGCCCAGAAAAGAAGCAAAAGCCCAGTGAACAGAGGTTTTGGAGCGGACCCTCAGCACAATTATAAGAAGGATACTCTGGAAGACGAAAGCGACTAGAGGAATATAATCGTAAAAAGGCATCTTACTTTAGACCTTTGAATTGGTGTTTAATAGCAGCAACCTTTCCAGGGCTGATTGGGGAGGGTTGATGTGGGGTAGCTGCGCTTCAATTAAATTTTCTCCCAGGTTTTGCCTTTCCTGATAGTAGCGGCGGAATGTGCCGGCAGATAAAACGCTCAACTGCAATGGCATCTGGCCAAGTAAGGATTCCAAATCGCTATAAGCGGGGTCAAGATTCTTCAGGTTTTGGTGCAAATGCTCGAATATTTCAGTTTCCTTCGTTTTCCCATTAGTTTCGAGATATATATGTATAATAGCACGGTTATTTGAGTATTCCTTAGCGGCTACCCAATCCGCGGAACCGGGTTGAGACTGAGAAATAGCTTGCCAAATAGTCTTCTCATCAAGTCTGGTAAATCCTGCTATATCGATTACATCATCCGACCTTCCCACGTAGGCGATCTGTGGTAAAAGACAACCTGTTTCCTTGTCATCCTTGGAGATAACTTTAATAAATTGTCCCAACCTATAGCGGATGAAGGGCATGCCGTGCAAGCTGGTTATTACCAATTCGTAGCGGCGGTCTGGTTCCAGATTATCAGCGAGGACCGTAGCAGGTTGATATTTTGGGATCCTTCCGGTTCTGAATCCACTCTTCTTCCGGTATAAATTCGTAAAAAGCAGTCAAAGGGGCTAGAGTCATGCCTTTTTTGTTCCAGGCTTGGAGGGCTATGACACCGGCCTCGGTGCAGGCATGAAATTCATAGGGCGCTTTGCCCCAATAGTATTCTATTTTATCCCTGTATAAGGAGGTATCCATTCCCCATCCGATTATGGCTTTTGGTTTCCATAAGTCTTTAGGTAACATCTGGCGTTTTTCGAAACGGCTGCCTATATAGGCCCGTGCAAAACGAAACAGGACTGCAGGTTGAAGATAGGAGAACGAAAAGTGGGCATGAGTTTGATGCTCCGTAAGAGTCTCTCCCATTTTAACTAAGACACTGGATAATGAGCATAAAATATCCACGCCGCTGCCCAACGCCATCTGGAATCCCTTTTTTGTACGTTCAACAATATCCAATTTGTCGCCAACCTCAAGCGGAGGTAAAATGCGGAAACCAAAGTTGCGGATTCCCTCGCCTATATATCCGGATATAAAAGGACGGGGAGCTACATTATAAATAATAATATCCCGTTTATTCACCCGGGAATGGCCTGATTCATTGCTGGACGCGAGGATAAAAGAAGTCATAATATAATCTAGCATTACCTGTTGTGCACCGGAGGTGTAAGGGATATGTTTACCTCGGCCACCGCTTGTGGAGGTAAAGGCCCAATAGATTGGTTTTTCCGGCAAAACGCTTTCGTCTTTACGGTCAAAATAGGAAGAATAGTCGTCGTAGGTTGTAAGTGGAACGACCTTTTTAAGTTCTTTATAGTTCTGCGGTTTTTTTCCGTTAAATAAGGTTTTACCCAGGGGTGAGTTCACTACAGCTCTTAGAGACTCTTCGAGTTGTTCGTTCTGGATGGCTTGAAATTCTTCGACGGAAAGTTTAAGAAAATTGCAATACTGTTGCCATGTTTTGTCCTCCGGGACGTTACTGGAAGTAAAAAATGGTTTTATGGTTGTCATATTATATATTAAAACGGTTGAACAAGTTATTTGTCACTAATTTCTATTAAAGATATTTTATATTTTTCAAGACGGCCTTTTCCCCTTTACTGTTATCTTTATCTGAAAAAAAACACAACAGGGGAGTGAATATCACGAACCGTCAAGCTAAAAACAAATAGTGTTTAATATTACATAAATATGGTAAGCAATATTAAAGTTAATGTC
>JGI1356J14229_10003928_pt1 | contig 11180 bp, 8 predicted proteins | sample Subgrocontami58m_FD_14229 | JGI IMG/M metagenome (IMG submission 14229) | reverse complement strand
GCGGGCGGGCTCTCCGGCCGGGCGGCGGCGGACGACTCTTTCACCCCATCGCGTTTCTGCTGGAAACGATAATCAGGGAAGATGGCCGTTTCCCCCTGGATTTTATCAAGCACCTGCGCCAGCCCCGATGACTGCTCCGGCAGGTCGCTTTTGCCACGGGTTTTCGTAATGGCCCATTCCAGTCCATCAGGATAGGCAGAGGCAAGCCAGGAAAGAGCGCCGCCCATAAGGATAGCCAGTACCAAAAATGTCGCCAGCACTTTTTTCAGCGAATACGCTGCCCCCTTGGAAGGGGTGGCAACGAGACTGTCCAGAAGCTCCGGCCTCGCACTGCGCACATAGTTGATGACGCCGGCGGTTACAAAACCTTCGATGATGCCGATGGCCAGGTGAATCGGCTGCATCAGCAGCAGGAAAGTAAGGAAGGGCAGTTCGCTTTTCCCCGAAAGCCATGTTTGCAGCACGACGGATAAAGCCCCGAGCTGCAGTACCACAATGGCGCTCAAAAGCGCAGCGGCAAAGATGCGGGGCGGCCTTTGGCTGCCGCCCAGCAATGGTTTGTAGATAAAGGGATAGCCTAGAAAGCAGGCGTAGAAACCCATGTTCCAGATATTGCAGCCCAAAGCCATCAGCCCCCCATCGGCAAAGAAGAGCGCCTGGACCGTGATGACGGAAGCGATGACGAGAAAGGCGGCATAAGGACCAAGAATGATGGCCAGGATCATCCCGCCGGCCAGATGACCGCTGGAACCCGTCCCGGGGATGGTGAAATTAATCATCTGGGCCGCGAAAATGAAGGCGCCGAGAACTCCCATCAAGGGGACCAGCTTGTCATCGATTTGTTGCTTCAACTTCCTGGAAACATAGGCAATTGTCGCGAACGTGCCCACCCAGAAGGTCGTCCCTACGGCGGGGGAAAGCAAGGCGTCCGCCATGTGCATAATGATCTGTCCTTCGCGTTTGTTGTTGGCTCACCTGAGAATTATAAAGATGCGTCACCCTCACTGTCTCCGTAATACCACAGAGGAACGCTTGTCAAGCAGATTCCTGCATCGGTGGCAGCGATTTGTTTTAGAAGCTTGACTGAAAATGGGCAAAGTCGGAAAATGTGTTATAATGGAAAACATGTTATAAAGCACGGCCGGGCAATAAAGGTGAACTACCCAAAAATCATATTGAAGGGACAATATCATGACTAAATCATTAAGCAGCGCCTCGGGAAAAACGGGCTTGCCGCCCGGCTCGCTGGTGCATGTGGGAAAAGTGCGGGATACGGCAAGTCGCGTCTCGGTAATCCGCTACAACAAAGAAGATGTCGAGACGATCAATATCGCCTCCCTCGACGAACTGCAGCGCGACAGGGGCAAAGCAGAGATTACCTGGGTCAACATCGAAGGGTTGCAAGACACGGAAATCATTGCATCTTTAGAGCATGGCTTTGCCATTCACCCTCTGGTGCTGGAAGACATCTTGAACACGCACCAAAGACCTAAGTTTGAAGAATTTGCCGACTATCTCTTTGTCGTCCTGAAAGCCCTTGCTTTCGAGCCCGATCAACCAACCATCAATCACGAACAAATCAGCATCCTCATCCTCAAGGATTTCGTCTTTACCTTTGCGGAAAAACCCGATGACCTCTTCGATCAGATCCGGCGGCGCCTCGAAGATGCCAAAGGGCGCCTGCGTTGTCTGGGGGCGGATTATTTAGCCTATGTCATCATGGATACCATCGTGGATCGGTACTTCACCCTCCAGGATTCCCTGGACGAAGCGCTGGAGTCCCTGGAGGAACAGTTACTTTCCAATCCCACCTCCCAGACGCTGGCAACCATCCAGCGCTTCAAGCGCGAGCTGATTTTTGTGCGCAAATCCATTTCTCCGGTGCGGGAATTGCTGTCGGTTATCCAGAGGAGCGAGTCAGCCTTGATCCACGAAAAGACAGTGGTCTATTTTCGGGATGTTTACGACCACGCCATCCGGGTCTCGGAGGCGGTGGATTCGAGCCGCGACCTGATCACCGGCATGCTGGACATCTATCTCTCCAGCGTCAGCAATAAAATGAATGAAGTCATGAAAGTACTGACGGTCTTCGCCTCCATCTTCATTCCCTTGACCTTCGTGGCGGGCGTTTATGGCATGAATTTCGAGTACATGCCGGAGTTGAAGTGGAGATGGGGCTACCCGCTTCTCTGGATTGTTTTCATCGGCATCACCGCCGGGCTTTTGAATTATTTCCGCAGAAAGAGATGGTTATAGATATTCGCCCTTTTTTTCTTCGGCAGCACCGCTGGCGCTGCGGCCTGGGCGGCAATCCGGCGCGGCTGAAGCGAGCCTTTTCCCCTCAGACTTCTTCAAGTTGATAACCCTGCTCCCGGAATACTCTCAGACATGCATCCACCGCCCCGCTGTCGTAAAGCCGTCCACGGTGCTTCTCAATCTCCGCCAGGGCAGCGTCAAGGCCCAGGGCCGGGCGATAGGGCCGGTGAGAGGCCATGGCTTCCACAACATCGGCCACAGCCAGGATACGGGCCTCAATGGTGATTTCCTCTCCTTTAAGCCCCCGGGGATAGCCCGAACCGTCCAGCCGCTCATGATGTTGATAGACGATCTCCGCCAGGGGCCAGGGAGATTCCACGTCTTTTAGAATATTATAGGCTAGCTGGACGTGCTCTTTGATTAAAGAGAATTCTATGTCCGACAGCTTGGTAGGTTTGCTCAGAATCTCCGTAGGCAGGGTGATCTTGCCGATATCGTGGATGACTCCGGCCATGCGGAGACCTTCGATCTTCTCCGGCGACAGGCCCATCTCCGCGGCCAGCGTCCGGGCCAGGTCCGTCGCCCGGCGTTGATGTCCGGCAGTGTAGGGATCTTTCGTTTCCACGGCCATGACCAGCACCTGTATGGTCGTCTCCACGGCCCGCCGCACTTGTTCCAGTGATGCCCGTAGTTGTTCTTCCGCAGCCAGTCGTTCCATTTCACCGGCGGCACGCATGGCCACCAGTTGCATAATATCCTCGGTCAACGGGCGGTTCGCAAGCGGACGGCGCCCCATCGCCGCAATCAGACCGATCGCTTGTCCGGTGTGGCCCCAGAGCGTCGCACCGGCGTAGCTCTCCACCCGGAAATCCTGCAACACCTGATCGTGGGGGAAAAGCCGACAGACGTTCGCGGGAAAGCAGCAAACCGCCTTGCCCACTACCTCGCCGCAGGGGGTGTCCTTAAGCGCGTATGACACATTGTCCTCGAACTTGCCATTGCACCAAGCGGCCAGCGACCGGGCGGTAAGTCCGTCCCCTTCCAGGCGACCAATGAAGATAAATTCCATGTCCAGTTGCTCGGCCAGATAACGCGCCAGCATTTCAAAAAACCCCTCGCCCTGCGCCGGACCGCTGTGTTTTGCCAGGAAGTCCCGCATCTCATCCATCTTTTTGCGCGCCGTGATGTCGCTCATTACGGCGCGGCAATGCTGCCCGTCCGCCGTCATACTGGCTTCGATACGCACCTGGCGCTGGCTTGTTTCATCAAAAAAACTGCGGCCGGCAGGTTCGGGAAGAACTGGGCTTTTGTCCCCTTTGCAGAGCGCCACCTCACAGGCTCCTTTGCTCCGCTCTGCAAACACCCTCTTTAGAAAGACGTTGAAGGCGGGACGGTCGGCCCCGACAACGAAAGTCCCAAAAGGGCGGTCCAGCAGACATCCGCGTTCCGCGCCGAGAAGTTGTGCGCCGACGAGGTTCAACCGGCAGATTTTCCCATTGTGGTCCAAGGTGAGATAGCCGACAGGGGCAAAGTCGTAGAGTTCGGTATAGAGAGCCAGCCACGCCTCTGTCTCTAACCGCGACGTCTTAAGTTCCTCGTTCTGCATTTCCAGCTCGATCTGGTGCACTTGCAGTTCATGAACGAACCGTTGCATTTCTGTTTTCGACCGTTCCATTTCCGTCGCTCCCCCCCGGCTGCGCGGCTGCTTTTCCTGCAGCCGCGCAGCCGCCTGTTTGCGCAGTCCGACAGGTTCTTCAGCGTTGACCCTTGCTGATGCCATGGCCTTTCCTCCTGTCCTCCCGTTCTTTATTGCTTAAGCTGCTTTTCCAAGGCGGCTTGCGTTTTGCGGAGCTCTGCTTCCAGCGTCTTGGACACGGTGATGTCCGTAAAAGTAATCACCACACCGTCAATCCGGTTCTCCAGCGTGCGGTAGGGCATGATGCGCACCCGAAACCAACGTCCCTCGGTGGCGGCGACCTGTTTTTCCATAAAGATCAGAGTTCGCAACACCTCCTTCGCATCGGCTGCCAGCTCCCCATAGAACAGGTCTGAGGCGATATCGGTGACGGGCCGACCCATGTCGCCGGGAATCAGCTTGATGATCTGGGCGGTGCGGCGCGTAAAGCGACGCACGTGGAGCGCATCATCCAGAAACAGGGTGGCGATGTCCGTGCTGTCCAGGAGGTTCTTCATGTCGTTTCTGGCCAGGGATAGATCATCCACCTTGGCCTGGAGTTCGTTGTTGATCGTCTGGAGCTCTTCGTTCATGGACTGCATCTCTTCCCTGGAGGTGACCAGCTCCTCATTGGTGCTCTGCAACTCCTCGTTGGTGGACTGCAATTCCTCATTCATCGATTTGAGCTCTTCCAGGGAACTCTGCTTCTCTTCACGGGTAGTCTGCAAGTCCGCACGGACCAGCTCAAGCTCCCGCTCCAGCTCCGTCACAAGGGCGTTGGCGGCGAAAGCCTTCGTGGTCTTGCGCGCCGCCACCTTTGCGAAGGACATGACCACATCCGTAAAGACGATCAGCACCATCCCCTTCATGGCTTCCGGCTCCTTGATGCGTAGGATGGTCACGTCCACCGCCTGCATCCCGCCATTCACCTCCACCTTCAGACCCCGCAAGGTGAGCGCTTCCTGTTGACCAAGCGCCTTCGGGAAAGCCATCGTCAGCTCGTAACGCAGTCCCTCGCGGGCCATGACGAAGAGGTTCCAGTTGGCCTTGCCGGCCGCCGGCTCGAGATACTTGCCTGTTCGCCCGCTGATGTAGAGGATGTCGCCCTTGTCGTTCGTCAGCGCGGCCGCCGGGGCATAGTGTGAGAGAAGCAAATGATCCACGAGCTCCTGGAGGTTGGTGGCAGTATGCAGCGCCACGGTCTGCGGCGCTGCATACTGCCTGCCGGGGAAAAAAGATAAGGGGTGCTCGATGGCTTCGCCCCCTGACATCGCGTCCAGACGACGATATATCCTCAATTTGCCGGCCTGCGGAGCAAAAAGATCGGTAAAGCTGCCGATGGTCTCGGCGCTCCCGAGAAACAGAGCGCCGCCGGGATTGAGGCTGTAATGAAAAAGTGGCAAAAGCTTTTTCTGGAGCGCTGGCTCCAGGTAAATGAGAAGGTTTCGGCAGATCAGGATGTCTAACTTCGTGAAGGGCGGGTCCATGATGACATTCTGGGGGGCAAAGACCACCGTCTCACGGATTTCCTTGCTCACCTGGTAGCCGCCGCGCTCTTCCTGGACGAAGAACCGCTGCAGACGCACCGGCGAGACGGCGGCGGCGATGTTGGCCGGATAGAGCCCCGTCCGGGCCTTGTCGATGGCGTCTTTATCCAGGTCCGTGGCAAAGATCTGAAGCGAAAAGCTCCCCGCTGGCCTCATCTGTTCCAGTGCCTCTTTAAAGACAATGGCCAGGGAATAGGCCTCCTCCCCCGTGGAGCAACCGGGCGTCCAGGCCCGCAGCCCCCCTCCCTTCGGACGAGCGGCCAGCAGCGTCGGGATAGTCCTCTGCTTGAGTTCCTCCCACGTCTCGGGGTCGCGGAAAAAGCTGGTCACGCCGATCAGCAGCTCCTTGAAAAGAAGCTCCGTTTCCTGGGGGTTCTCCTGCAGAAACCGGACATAGTCGGCAAGCCGGTCAATCCGGTGGAGGCCCATGCGCCGTTCGACCCGACGGTAAATGGTAGTTTTCTTGTAAAGCGAAAAGTCGTGGCCCGTTCGCGCCCTGAGCAGGATAAATATCTTCTCCAAGGCACTCTGGGCCTTCTCCCCCGGAGGCTGTGCCCTCTGGTCGATGGGTGGAACGTGCTTTAGATAGGCAACGATCCGGCCGGGCAGTTCTTCTGCCGGCGCTACGACATCGGCCAGCCCCGCATCGATCGCGCTCCGGGGCATACCATCGAATTTGGCCGAGGCCGGGGTCTGGACGAAGACCGCTCCGGCCTTCTCCTTCATGGCCCGGAGGCCCAGCGTGCCGTCGGAGCCCATCCCCGAAAGGATAACACCGACGCTCCGGTCCTGCTGGTCGTCCGCCAGCGTGCGGAAGAAAAAATCAATGGGCAGCCGCAAACCCCGGGGCGCCGTCGGTTCGAGGAGGTGCAACACCCCGTGCAGGATGGAAAGGTCTCGATTGGGGGGGATCACATAGACACCGTCGGGCTTCACCGGCATTTGATCTTTGACCTGATAAACCGGCATGGCGGTGTCGCGCTGGAGCAGCTCCACCATGATGCCCTTGTGCGTCGGGTCCAGGTGCTGGACGACGACAAAGGCCATGCCGCACTGTGCCGGCACGTTTCTCAGAAATATCTCCAGCGCCTCCAGGCCGCCAGCGGAAGCGCCGATGCCGACGATGGGAAAGGGGCTAACCGTAGGGGAGAGAGCGGGTATAGCTTGCAAATCCGTCCCCGGAGTCTGTTTTTTCTGCCGCGCTGCCGGTTTTGTTTTGCCTTTCATGGTAAATTTCCCCTTCCTAACATGTGATAATTGTACAATCGATGGCAGACAAATGCAAGATTGTTATTATTTCAGATTGTTATTATTTCTGGCGAAAACCACGGTGCAAAAGAGGTGCACTAACATGCCCATGAGGTGCAAATCATTGCACCGTTCTTTTTGCACACCGAGACACTAAAAAAATAAACGCAGGAAATTAAGCCGGTTGCTATCCATCTTTTTGTTGGCATGAAATTTGATCATGTCATCACCAACAGAACGGATTTACTCCGGAAGGAATGGCAAGACACATAAAATCATTAGCAAACAAGGAGTGAGCAATCCTTAGCTCGCCAGTTGCAGTTGATAGCCGCCGTTCCGAAACAGCTTCAGGCACACAGCGACAATTTCCGCATCATAGAGAATCCCCCGGTTTACGGTAATTTCTTCCAGGGCGGCATCGATGCCCAGTCCCGGACGGTATGGACGATGGGAGGCCATCGCTTCGACCACGTCCGCTACGGCAATAATACGGGAAGCAAGGAGAAGCTTGTCGCCCGTTAACCCCTGGGGATATCCTGAGCCATCCATCTTCTCATGATGCTCCAAAACCATGCGGGCAATGGGCCAGGGAAACTCGATATCCTTCAAAATTTCATAACCCTTTTGGGAATGCGTTTTTACCAGGCTAAATTCTAATGCCGTCAATTTTCTCGGCATGCTGAGAATTTCCGCCGGCACGGATATCTTGCCAACATCATGAATGGTGCTAGCCAGCCGGAGACCGTCTATTTGCTCAGTTGGAAGGCCGATCTCAACCGCAATGGCGCGGGCAAGATCGGCTACTCGCTGCTGGTGGCCGGAGGTATAGGGGTCCCGGGCTTCAGAAGCCGTTGCCAATGCCTGAATAGCTGCCGACAAGGTCCTCCGCAACCGGTCAGTGGCCTGCTGACGTTCCTCTTCCATCTGTTTTTTCAGCATGATGTCTTCAAAGATTCCCTGATTATAGAGCCATTGTCCCTGTCTATCCCGGACAGCCTGCATGCTTAGGGATACCCAAATACGACTGCAGTCTTTTCGATACAGCTCTACCTCAAAATTCTGCACGTAACCACGCGCGGCAAGAACCTCTGAAAGCTTGGCATATTCTTCCGGACATACAAAAAGCTGGGCTGCCATATTTGTTGTGACGGTTTCTATAACTTCTTCAGGACATTCATAGCCCAGGATGTCTGCAAAAGCCCGGTTTACGGTGAGGAAGCGCTCGCTCTGTCTCTGGAAGATGCCTTCTTTTGCATTTTCCACAATGTCCCGATATTTTTTTTCGCTTTCCTGAAGGGCTTCTTCGGACTGCTTGCGGTCGGTGATGTCGATAAAGCTCTCCACGCCTCCCGTAATTTCTTCGGCAGAACCGAACAACAAGTTAAAATTTTTCAGGGTTGTCAGTTCCTTACCATCCTTGCAGATAATGATACATTCTCTATACTCCCCAGGTTTTTCAACGCGGTCATCAAACAACCGGCATCCTTCTCCGCAAGTTGGCGAATCAATTACATTACATTTTTTGCCCAGAACCTCTGCGGCGCCGTAACCGGTGATTTTTTCCGCCATGCGGTTCCAACTGGTAATGATGCGGTCCGGATCAACGGTAAACACCGCGCTAGGCGTCGTCTGTAAAACGTCGCGCAAAAAGCGCTCGGATTTCTGCGCTTTCAGGCTTTCCTCTCTGAGTTCCAGCACCTTGCTTTCCAGCTTGCTAACGAGGACCTGGTTGTATTCTTTGTAGAAAACCGCATCATCTTCTTGCGGCGCCAAGCTGGTGGGGAGTTTGCCTGCCCGATGGAGCTCGGAGACTTCCTGCAGCAGGGCCAGGAACTTATCCGGTTCTGACGGCTTGACGATAAACCGCGCGGCGCCCAGGCTGAGAGCAAATTCCTCATCTTGGGTATTGGTGTAGGTGGCGGTATAGAAGATAAAAGGGATGTCCTGNAGGCGCTTGTCCGCCTTCCAGGCGCGGCAGAGGGCGAAACCGTCCATTACCGGCATCAGGATATCGCTGATGATCATCGCCGGCGGGCGGCGGCGGGCCAGCGAAAGCGCCTCGACGCCGTTTGCGGCAGCTTCCACGGTGAAGCCGCTGGTGGTAAGAAGCACCTGCAACAGGTAACGGCTTTGCTGATTGTCGTCAACAATGAGCAGTTTAGTCATGGCACGCCTCCTCGCTACAGTTTGCTTTGGAGATTAGCAGATACCTCTCAATTTCAGCGGTAAAGGTCTCCGGGTCGATGGGCTTTTCGATGCACCCCGTGCAGCCCGCCGCCAGCGCTCGTTCCCGGTCCCCGGACATGGCATAGGAAGTGACGGCCACAATCGGGACGTTCCTCAACTCCCCGTTCTGCCTCAATTCACGCGCCACGGCATAACCATCCATGACCGGCAGTTGGATGTCAAGCAGGATCATATCCGGTTTCGATAGCCGGGCCAGGGCAATCCCCTCCCGGCCATCGCGGGCTTGTGTAACCCGATAGCCGTTTTTCTCCAGGAGAAAGGTCACCAGATAGATATTCTGTTCGTTGTCCTCAATGATGAGAAGATGCGCTTGCATACTCTCTCTCCTTTTCTTGGAAATGCTTGCGCTCGGTGATCACTTCCGAGAACAAAATGATGCCGCCGATTTCGCCCGGAGTTTCATACCAGGGGTGGATTTCCCAGCGCACCCAATCCATTTTTCCATCCGCGCGCGGGAAGGGATCTTCTCCTGATTTTTCAACCGCTCCCGCCAGACAACGCCTGTGGATTTCTCTCCAGCGCTCGGGAATATCCGGAAACACTTCGTAATGCGACCGACCGATGATATTCTGGTCGCGAAGTTCATAATCCGTGAGGAAGCGGCGGCTTGCCACGATATACTTCATATCGCGATCGAACATGGCGATCGCCGCCGGAGAATATTCCACAAAAAGTTTAAGTACCTGCTCGTTTCTTTGGATCGTCTCTTCGGCCCGCTTGCGGTCGGTTATGTCCCGGATGAATCCCAGGGCGGAAATAAATTTCCCGTCATCGTCTTGTATGGCAACAGCCTTGACTTCAACAGGGGCAACCTTTTTTTTGAGCATTTTGGCCCATACAAACGCCAGCGCTGCCAAGAATATCAGTGGAACCACGATCCACAACGAATAGCGAAGCACGTACCAAAGCGTAAGTCGCCGCGGCTCAATTTCGCCGAACCATTTACGGGAAATCTCTTCGTACCGCCCGGTTTTCTTTATGATGGATAGTCCCTGATTGAGCTAATCGTGCATCAAGGCATCGCGTTGCACGATCACTTCCAATCCGTTCATTTCATCAAGCGATCGAACCGGCTGCGAACCGCGACGGATAAATCTCTCGTAGTAAATCATTTCGAATGGGTCGGTAAAATCCACCACATCAAAACGTTCCTTGGAGCTGTACATCGGCAGAACGTCGATCTTACCTGTTGCCAAATTTTTGCGAACCCCAGGCCATGGCCCTAAGTGGAACGTCACCTCCCAGCCCATCACCTCGGCAACGGCGCGCATAAGGTCAACATTAAAACCGGCAGGCTGACCCTGTTTATCAATCCATTCATAGGGCGGATAATCATAATCACCCCCCGCAACGATGTGCCGCTTTTCAGTTGACAAGGGCTGGGCGTTTGCTATCGGTGCCGCCTGCGGCTCAGCAGAAAGGGGCTTCAAGAAAAAGAAGCCGCAAACCCCTGCCAGAAACAGCAGGACAAGAGCAGCATAAACAGCAACACGTCCCCGGTTGAGAAAATGTTTATAAGGGCCCATACTCCCCCTAAATCCTGGCACCCAACTCCTTTTCCAGAATCTCATTGATGTTCGAAAGCCCGGTGATGGAAGTGATAATGCGGTTAATGCCGAGGAGGTCTTTGTTTACGGCACTTAACTCATTTTCCATCTGCTTGCGCTCGGTGATGTCTTCTCCGATACTGGTGGTGCCGAACTTCGGGCACAAAAGTCGAAAACCAGTCCATACCGACCACTTCATCGTGGCTGTACCCGGTCAGTTGGAGCAGAAAATCGCTGCAGAAGGTAACGCAACCATTCAAATCGAGCAAGACCGAAACCAGTTTAATGTTTTCCAGTGTCTCGCGGAAACGTCGTTCAGTTTTTTGCAGCGCTTCTTCCGCTTTCTTTCTCACTGTAATCTCTTTTTCAACAGTCTCCGCCATGTTATCAAATATTCCGGCAAGGCTGCCCAGCTCATCTGCCCTACCTGCGTAACCTGTGCGCGCGCCGAAATTACCCCTCGAAAGGTTCTCTGCGGCGTTTTTCAATGCTTTGATCGGACGGAGGATAACAGTATTGCTGAAGAGAATCGCAATCACCAAGCCGGCGCCAGCGCCGTCAGCATCAGCCTTGACTTCAGGTTCGAAAGCCTGCGCATAGCAATCCCTCTGAACGCTTCCCCTATATCCTAGTCCGACAGCATATTCAACAGAGAACTGG
>JGI1356J14229_10003924_pt1 | contig 11184 bp, 7 predicted proteins | sample Subgrocontami58m_FD_14229 | JGI IMG/M metagenome (IMG submission 14229) | reverse complement strand
GAGCGGTGGACGGACGCTTATCAAGGAGAAAACTGAACGCTTCACGCGTCATGATGTGCAAGAAAGTCTCGTTGTGTTGTTGTTGATGTTGCCTTCGGCGAACCGCCAGAATCAGGACACGCTTCGCATGTTCAAAGACGCCGGCGGCTTTGAAGAATTCTTTCCGCCTGAAGACAATCTTCTACTCCACGAGCAAATGCTTTCGCTCATTCCCAATCTCGACACGTTCGGCGAAGAAGGTGACGTGTTCAGTAAGCAAATCAAAACATCGCTTGGCAACGTTCTCAAGACATTGAAGCCAATTGTTGTTATGGATGAAGGGCATAAAGCATACGGCGAACTTGCGCGCAATACAATTCGTGGTTTCAACCCGTCATTCCTTCTCGAACTCTCCGCAACGCCGCCCAGGGGAAGCAATAAGCTGGTGGAAATTTACGGAAAGCAGTTGAGCGATGAAGACATGATAAAGCTCGACATCCACCTCACAAACAAAACAAGCATTGATTGGAAAGACACGATGCTTGCGGCGTCTGAGAAACGAGAAGAGCTTGAAAAGAAATCGAGCGAATATGCTCAAGAGACTGGCGAATATATCCGTCCAATTGTGTTGATTCAGGTAGAGCGCACGGGCAGAGACCAACGCGCAAGCGGTTTGATTCATGCTGAAGATGCGAAAGAGTATCTCATCAAGAAATGCAACGTTCCCGAAACGCACATCGCCATCAAGAGCAGCGAGAAGGATGATATTGAAGGGATTGATTTATTTGCGGAAGGGTGCGACATACGCTACATCATTACAAAGCAGGCGCTGCAAGAAGGATGGGACTGCTCGTTCGCGTATATTCTCACAATTCTCACCAACCCGACGACGCCAACGGGTGTAACACAACTCATCGGAAGAATTCTCCGCCAACCGTTTGCACGGAAGACGCACGTGAAAGAGTTGGATGAATGTTACGTGTACACGTTTCGCCAGAACGCTGCGGAGCTTGTTCGCGGCATCAAGTCCAATCTGGAAAGCGAAGGCTTGGGCGACATAGCCGGGCGCATGGTGATGGACGACGGAACCGAAGACGACGATTTGGTTTTGAAGGAACGAACGCTTGAGTATCGAGAACAGTTCAAGAAGTTCGAGGGAAGAATTTATTTGCCCAAGTTTGTCATTCAGGAGAACGACGGTTGGCGCGATATGAACTTTGATGCAGATATTCTCGGCGCTATTCCGTGGTACGATATTTCGCTCGACAAAGTGAATGAGCTTGTCTTGACAGAACAGAAGATGAAGGAGCTCGAACACATTCTTGCCATGTCGGAGAACAGGTATGATGTGATTGAAGAAGTGAACCGAATTGAAACGGTCGGCACGCTTGAAGTTGATAATGTGTTTTTGGCGCGGCATCTCGGAGAAGTCATTCCCAATCCGTGGATTGCTTTTGAGTATGGACAAAAGGCGCTTGGAATGCTTCGGCAGCGTTACAACGAAGAGATAGTCGCGAGCAATTTCGTTTTCATCGTTGAAGAGTTGAAGAAGATAGTTGACGACGAACGGCATCGGCTGGCGGAACAGGTTTTTAGAAAACTCATCGAAGAGAAGCGGCTTCATTTCTTCTTGATTACAGGCAAAGGCGGTTTCGTGTTGCCGTGGCGCATCAAAGTGAAAAGCAACAAAGCCCTCATTCGAGACGACCATTCTCCGATTCAGGGGAGCTTGTTTGATTACGTTCCAGAGGAAAATCTAAACGATGATGAGAAGAAGGTCGCAATCTACTTTGATGAGCAAGAACAATTGCTTTGGTGGTATCGCAACATGAGCAAGCAGGATTACCACATTCAAGCATGGAAGCGTCACAAGATTTATCCCGACTTCATCGTCTCCGACAAAGACGCGCCAATGAAAGAAGATTACGGAAACATCTACGTTATCGAAACCAAAGGCTCGTTCTTGAAGAACGAAGACACGGCGTACAAGCAAAGCGTGTTTGAACTCTGCAACAAACTCGGGGCAAAGAAAGCATGGAAAGATCTTGGGTTGGATTTCCCGGACAGAGAGTTTGAGTTTCAAGTCATATTCGATAAAGATTGGAAGAATCGAATTAACCAGATGTTGTCGTAGTTCCATATGTCTGCCACAACAAACAAGCCCCTTATGACTAGTTCCTTGCGGAAGGACGGCACGACGCCGAGTATCATCATAAAGGGCTTAAGCTCACACACAATATACGAACAGCTTTCTCTGTTGCCGACGCGATGACTGCTGTTACCGTGTCGCTTTTGCGTTAGGCACCCGGAAGGTGGCGCTGTTGTTCTTCTAAGGTGTCTTACGGACAAGCGCCAGTCTCGCCGTCGCTTTTTGCGGCGAGACCGAAACGAAGTGGAGCCTGGAGTAGCCCGACCCCGAGAGATAGCTTCGAAGAAATGTTGAATGCTTTATGATTGCAGAGCAATGTTGGATATCGACACTGTTTTAGAATCCGCTATCTCACGGGGGAACGTCCGCCTACGTAAGAGGCACTTCGGTCGAAGACTCGACTCGGCGGGCGGGCAAGCCAAACATAATTGTGAATGGTGAATTTTGAATTGATAATTGGTAATGAAACCCGAACCTTGAACCCGTTCCTCTTCTAACCGCTCCAAAACCCATCCTCAAAACACCTTCTTCGTGGGTGAAGAGGGGAAAACTCGACTTTTCTCCCCACTTTCNTTTCGCAGAACTTTTTGGCTAAAACAAGCGAAATTCTCAATTATTCACTTGACTTTACATTTGTTTTCCGTATCTTATCACACACGGTGGGTAACTGTGGGGAAAATGGGTAGTTCGTATTTCGACTCCGCTCAATTAGTAGTGTTCACTCACGTTCTCTCACCGAATTCTAATCTCAGCCTTCTCCCGAGGGGATGCCTTCGGCAGACTTCGTCCCGATAAAAAGCATCGGGACTGCTCAGGGTGACGCGTTGTTCATTTTGAAAAATCTGCAAGGGATACGTGTCCGCATTCAAGGGTTCATACGAGTACTCCATTGATAGCAAAGGTCGCATCAACATTCCGGCGAAGCTGAAGAAGTACGTCTCGCCCGAAGCGAATGACACGTTTGTGGTGACGCGTGGGTTTGAGAAATGCGTGTACGTGTATCCGGCGGACGAGTGGAGTAAGTACGAACAGATGATTCGTGCGCTTTCGCCCACCGACCCGCAACATAGATTTTTTATCCGCGTGTTGTTGCAACAAGCGGTCGAGTCGCAACTGGACGGACAGTCGCGCATCACGATTCCGAAAGACCTGTTGCTGTTTGCCGCGATTGACAGCGAGGTGTTGATACTCGGCGCGCTGGAACACATCGAGGTGTGGAACCCGAAGGAGTATAAAAAGTATTTAGCCGCGCAAGAGAACAGCTACGAAGATGTCGCGAAGAGCGTGCTGAACAAAACGTGAGCGCATCGTATCACACGCCGGTGCTTCGCGATGAAGCGCTTCGCTTTCTGATGACGGATGTGGATGGCGTGTATGTTGATGGAACGCTCGGCGGCGGTGGACATGCGGAGGCGATTTGCAAACAGCTTGGCGAGCGCGGTCGGCTGATTTGTTTTGATGCGGATGACGATGCGATTCGGTTTGCATCGGAGCGGTTGTCCGAATGGACTCCTTCGGAGAAAGAGTTTGCGGGGCGCGTAACGTTTGTTCACTCGAATTTCAGAAATATCAAGTCGGAGCTGCGTGCGCTCGGCGTGAATGCAATCAACGGGCTGTTGCTGGATTTGGGTGTGTCGTCGTTTCAGATTGATGAGGAGGCGAAGGGCTTTTCGTTTCGCGGCGACGAGAGAATTGATATGCGGATGGACCGGAGGCAGGCGTTGAGCGGTTGGGATGTTGTGAACATGTATGATGAAGCGAAGTTTGCTGATGTTCTCTGGAAATACGGAGAAGAGAGAAACTCGCGGAGGATTGCACGACGAATTGTTGAAGCGAGGACGATTGAGTCAACAGGTGAGCTTGCTTCAACAGTTGAATCGGCGGTCGGCAAAAAGTTTTTGGTGAAGACGCTGGCGCGGGTGTTTCAGGCAATACGCATTGAAGTGAACGACGAGCTGAGAAGTTTGGAGCAAACGCTCGACGATACTATAGAGCTGATGGCGCCGGGGGGACGCATGGTGGTGATTTCCTATCACTCACTGGAAGACCGCATCGTGAAGACTTTTTTCAAGAGTGCGTCCGCTGATAAGATTCCCTCGGGGCACAAATACATTCCGGATACTGTGCTCGTCCCAACGCTCCGCATATTGACGAAATCTCCACTTGAAGCATCGGACGAAGAAACGGCGCGCAATCCCCGAGCGCGCAGTGCGAAGATGAGAGCCGCTGAAAGAATTTGAACCGCCCCGCCTGCCTGCATAGTTCAATGAGGCGGGCAGGCAAGACGCGGAGACGCCAAGAGGAGTGTCGAAGTGGTGGAGTGTCGGAGTGTTGGAGTAATGGAGTAATGGAGTGATGGAGTGATGGAGTGTTGGAGTGATGGATAGCGTTTTCAGTAGAGAACTCATTTACCGAGAGTTCTCTTAATGAAAGAGAAGGGGGGATTGAGCGGACCTGCCTGCAGCAGGCAGGGATTCGAAAGCCCCTCTCTTCTCAAGAGAGGAGTTGGGTCTACGACCTCGTAGAGGGTGAGTTCCTTGAGGAACAACGAGAAACTTTTATGGCACGAAAACTTGCAAGCGATGTTGCTGAGCTTTTGAGTCGAGCGGAAGCTGATATGAAGCCCAAGAATGTTCCGGCTCAAACGTTCTCGCGTACAGTGACGCAAACGCCTCAACGTCCCGTGCCGCAAGCGCGTCGCGATGTGTACAACGGCGACCCGCAGGCGAAAACGCCTGGTTACGCAGTTCGTCCCGCGAATAAAAGAGTCGTTCCGAAAAAGCGCCGCTCGACGTTCAATATTGTTGCGGTGCTGTTTCTTTCTGCAATCGCAATCATTGCGTACATCGGCAACATACTTACGGTAAACCAGCTTGCGGTTGAGGTTCACCAACTGCAAGCGCAGTATGGTAAGATTCAAAACGCGAACAGCGTGTTGAAGGCGGAAATCAATCGGAAGTCTGCGTGGCAACGGATTGGTAATACCGCGAAGGAACAAATCGGCATGACGTACGCGAAGGAGCGTCCGCAGTCGTTTGATGTTGATGAAGATAAGTTGGATGAGTTCAAAGACAAATAATGATGTTCAGCAAACTCAAAAATATTCCAGCACAAGCAAAGACTCCAGCGAATCCAGTTGAAGAATCGCTGAAGCGTGTACTTTGGCTAAAGATTGGGTTGCTTGTCTTCTTCGCCGTCGTTGCGGGGCGACTTGTGTGGATTCAAGTCATTCAATCACCAAAGTACAAAGAGATTGCGAAGCGCCAGTACGAGGTGAAGGTGCCGCTTCTCTCAGAGCGCGGAAACATCTACGACCGGAACGGAAAGATTCTCGTTTCAAGTTCGAGGGCGGTCTCGTACGCGGCTGACCCGAAGGTTGTTGGCGATGATGCGGAGAAAATTGCTGAACGGTTTGCAACTGTCTTTCGTGAGTCAAAGAAAGATGAATATCTCGCAAAGCTTCGCAAGAAGGATTCGCGGTACGTTTATCTCGAGCGCAGGGCAAATCCGCAAACAGCATTGCGCATCAACGCAAAATATTTTGATGGGTTGATTCAAACGAACGAGCCGAAGCGCATTTATCATTACGACCACGTTGCAGGACAAGCGCTCGGCTTTACCGACATCGACAACAACGGTTTGAGCGGCATCGAGCGTGAGTTCGACAAACAACTCAAAGGGACGGACGGCTTCATCATCATGCAACGCGACGGTCTCGGTCGCAAGCGTCCGACGGTTGATTATCCCACCGTCGAGCCGGTGAACGGCAACAACATTGTGCTGACAATTGACCTTGACTATCAGTCGGTTGCTGAAGAAGAGTTGCGTAAAGGCATCGAACGCAACAACGCGCAAAGCGGTTTGGTAGTGATGCTTGAGCCGAAGACTGGCGAAGTGCTGGCGATGGCAAGTTATCCGAGCATCAATCCGAACAACTACACACGAGCTGACTCCGCGGCATCGAAAAATCGTGTCATCACCGACATCTTCGAGCCGGGTTCGGTGTTTAAGCTTGTCACGGTGTCCGCGGCGCTTGAGAATGAGATCATCAAACCCGAACAAAAGTTTTACGCCGAGAAGGGAACGTATAAACCCAAAGGACGACCGAGGCCGATTACCGACGTTCACAAATACGGAAACATAACATTTCGCGAAGCGGTCGAGCTTTCGAGCAACATCGTGATGGCAAAAGCATCAGACTTGATTGGCGCAGAGAAGCTGTACACAACCGCACGNAACTACGGCTTCGGCATTCCAACCGGAGTTGAGCTGCCCGGCGAAGTGAGCGGACAGTTGAAGAAGCCGAGCCAATGGTCTCGCACAACCCTCAACGCGATGGCATACGGTTACGAAGTCGGCGTAACGCCGTTGCAAATCGCTGTGGCATACGCTGCGGTCGCAAACGGCGGAGTATTGATGAAGCCGTACATCTTGAAACAAATTCTGAACGAGCATAACGAAGTTACGTTTGAAACAACTCCGCAAACAATTCGAAAGGTGGTTTCGAAAGAGACAGCCGATACAATCCGTTCTTTTCTCCGAGGCGTTGTTGAAAGGGGAACAGCACCATCAGCCAGGAGCGAAGCGGTGATGATTGCCGGCAAGACAGGAACCTCGCGCAAGATTGTGGACGGAAAGTATTCGACGTCGAGCCACACCGCGTCGTTCGTCGGCATGTTTCCTGTGAACAATCCGCAAGTTGTGTGTTTGGTGATGCTGGATAACCCGAAGGCACTGGGCTACTACGGTGGCGTTGCGAGCGCGCCAATTGTCAAAGGGATTGCAGAGAAAGTTATCGCAACATCAAACAACTTTGCTCGGCAACAGAGCGCGCCAACTGTAGGCAAAGAGTTCCTTGCTACGCCGGATGTGCGAACGCTGGAAGTCGAGTCGGCAACGAACACACTCTCCTGGCTCGGCTTCAAGGTTGAGACGACAGGCGAAGGTACAATTGTGCTGAAGCAAACGCCTGCGCCGGGAACGAGAATTCCAAAGGGAGAAACGATCCGCCTCGCGACTGCCGGTATTGCGACCACAGTCGCGGGCGGCTATACAATTGTTCCCGACTTGAAAGGGCTTTCGCTTCGCCGCGCATTGAATCGTTTAACGATAGCTCGACTCGATGTTGATGTGAACGGCTCAGGCGTTGTTGCGAGTCAATCGCTCAAAGCCGGTGAACAGGTAAAAATCGGCACGCGCATCTCCATCAATTGCGAGCCGAAGCAGCTTTCAGTGATGACGTCGTTATGAAGTTTTCTCGTGTGCTCGACGGCGTTCCCGTCATCAAGATGTCTCAAACGATGTACGGGAAAATGGTTGTCACTCACGACGTTGCGGTCAGCGGCATTCAATACGATTCACGCAACGTCGGGCGCGGCAATTTGTTTGTCGCAATCAAAGGCGTAGCAGTTGATGGGCACAAGTTCATTGACAATGCAGTAGCGAAAGGCGCAAAAGTTGTTGTGCTCGAAGACGACGCGGCATTACCGGATTCGTACTTCATGCACGCCGGCGTTGCAAAAGTGGTCGTCCAAGATTCACGGAAAGCGCTGGCAATGATGTCGGCGAATTTCTTCGAGCACCCATCGCACAAGCTGAAACTGGTTGGTGTAACGGGAACGAACGGAAAAACATCAACAACGCATCTTCTCAAATCAATTCTCGAAGCAAATGGCGAGAAAGTCGGACTCATCGGAACGATTGAGTATAAAATTGGTGATGAAGTGATTCCAGCAACACACACGACGCCTGAGTCGCTGGAGCTGAACCAGATGCTCACAACCATGGTTCAGCGGGGTTGCAGCGCAGCAGTGATAGAGGTCTCTTCGCACTCATTAGCGATGAGCCGGGTGTACGGATTAGAGTTTGCGGCGGCGGCATTCACGAATCTTACGCAGGACCACCTCGACTTCCATCGGACGATGCTCGAATACTTTAAGGCAAAGAAGATTTTGTTTGATGGTTTGGATGCTAATGCAAGCGTGGTGACAAATGCAGATGATTCCTACGGTTTGAAGATTGTCAGCGACACGAAAGCAAAAGTGCTGACGTACGGAATTGGAAGTGGCGACATCAGCGCAACGAATGTGAGTTTAGGCTTGACGGGAACGAAGTTCACAGTCAATTATCAGAATTCAGCCCAGCAAGTTGAGTCAACGCTTATCGGAAGATTCAACGTTCAGAACATTCTTGCCGCGTACGCGACGGGAATTACGTTAGGAGTTGAGCGGAACAAGATTGTTGATGGCATCGCGAATCTCAAAGCGGTGCCGGGTCGCTTTCAGCAATTCGTTTCGCCGGACGGCTGGATTGCAGTCGTGGATTACGCGCATACGCATGATGCGATGGAGAGCTGCCTCCGTGCAATTCACGACGTTCTTCCGAAGGAACAACGCGCTCGCATCATAACTGTGTTTGGCGCAGGAGGCAATCGTGACAAAACAAAGCGACCAACGATGGGGCGCGTTGCAACAGATCTCAGCGACATTACGATTCTGACATCAGACAATCCGCGTTTTGAAGACCCTGCGACGATTGTTGAAGAGATAAAATCAGGCACGCTTCCCGGGAAAACTGTGTACGTAGAACTTGAACGACGCAAAGCTATTGCGATGGCGCTACAAATGGCTCAGCGCGGAGACGTTGTGCTGCTCGCCGGCAAAGGACATGAGCGGTATCAAGTCATCGGCGACAAGAAAGTCCATCTCGATGACAGAGAGGAAGTGGAATCATTCATCCGGGAAAAGCGATGAAACTTTCCCCTGACGAATTGCAGCACATCTCGCACATCGAGTTTCGCAATGTCGAGAAGTTGAAAGGGGAAACTATCATCGGTGTCTCTACCGATTCGCGTACCGTACACGAAGGCGAGTTGTTCGTTGCGCTGCGCGGTGAAAATTTCGATGGGCACAAGTTTCTTGCTGAGGCGTTTGCACAATGTTGTGTTGCGGCGGTCGTCGAGTCGTCTGCAAATGTTGATGCGGTAAAGACCATGCCGCTTCTCGTTGTTGAGAACACGACGCGTGCGCTCGGGGAGCTCGCTCATTACTATCGTCTGAAGTTTGATATTCCCGTCATTGCCATTGGGGGCAGCAATGGCAAGACGACGACGAAGGAAATGGTGACAAGAGTTCTCGGCATGAAGTACAACGTGCTGAGCACACAAGGAAATCTCAATAATCATATTGGTGTTCCGCAAACGTTGTTCAGGTTAGAGAAGAAACATCAAATCGCGGTTGTTGAGATTGGAACAAATCATCCGGGTGAGATACAATATCTCTGCGACATTCTAGAGCCGACGCACGGGCTGGTTACAAATGTTGGCAAAGAACATCTTGAGTTTTTTAAGAATCTCGCCGGTGTTGCGAAGGAAGAGGCGGCACTCTTTGAAAAGTTGAGAAAGCGAAAAGGCTCAATCGCCTTTGTGAACATTGACGACAAGCACGTCGTTGCAAAGTCGAAGAAGTTGAAGAGTAAAGTCACGTACGGTTTCACTACGAAGAAAGCTTCAGTTCACGGAACTCTTCTGGGGACAAACGAATCGGGGTGCGGAAAGATAGGCTTTGCTGTGAAGAGGGCGAAGCAGGAAACCAAAGTGCAACTTCCGATTGCCGGTGAGCATAATGCGCACAACGCGCTGTCCGCGGCGGCAGTTGGATTGACGTTCAAAGTTCCTACAACGAAAATCAAGACGGCGCTGGAGAAATTCACTCCGGCAAGCAAGCGAATGGAAATTCTGAACATCGGCGACATTACGATTTACGACGACACGTATAACGCAAATCCCGACTCGATGATTGCAGCGTTGCGAACGCTTGCATCTGCGCAAGTATCCGGAAAGAGAATTGCTGTGCTTGCAGATATGAAGGAGCTGGGCGCTACATCGGTTGACGAGCATTCGCGTGTCGCGAAAGAGGCATCGTCGCTTGCGATAGATTACCTCCTGACGTTTGGTGAGCAAGCGAAACACATTCATGCAACAGCGACAGTACCATACAAATTTCACTACGAGCAGAAGAACATGCTGGCAGAATATCTTTCCGAGCTTGTATCGCCGGGCGACGCCGTGCTTGTGAAAGGCTCTCGCGGAATGAAGATGGAAGACATTGTCATCTTCTTGCAAGAACGTTTGAAAGGCACGGGCGCGACGAGCTGAAATGCTGACGTATCTCTTTGATATCATCGAGAAAATGTACCATCCGCCGGGCTTCGGTGTTGTTCGGTACATTACGTTTCGTGCTGCGGCTGCGGCAGTTACTGCACTGTTGATCGCATTCTGGCTGGGACCGAAAATTATTGGAGCGCTGAAGCGTCATCAAATCGGTGAGTCGGCGAAACTCGAAGCACCGAAGACGCATCTGGCGAAAACAGGCACACCGACGATGGGCGGACTGATTGTGCTCGCATCTGTATTGATACCGACATTGTTGTGGGGAACGCTGACAAACTTGTATGTCATCCTCATTATGTTCGTGACTGCAACGCTTGGTCTCGTTGGTTTTCTGGACGACTACCTGAAAGTCGTAAAGAAGAAACCGAAAGGTCTTATTGGCAGATACAAAATTATTGGGCAAGTTGTCGTCGGACTTATCGTCGGCGGGATCATCTATTTTTATCCTGAGTGGATCGATGCGGACCTCTGGAAGATCAATTCATCAAGTACAGTTCCGTTTTTCAAAAACAAAGAAATTGATTTCGGTTTGTTCTACGTGCCCATGGTTATCCTGGTCATCGTTGCAACATCAAATGCGGTGAACCTGACGGATGGACTCGATGGGCTCGCGATTGGAACATCGGCAATTGTTGCTCTCACGCTCGGCGTCATCAGCTACATTTCTGGGAATGCTCTGCTCAGCAATTATCTGACGATTCCGTTTCTTCGCGGCAACGGCGAGCTGGTTATCTTCTGCGCGGCACTGTCGGGAGCGGCGCTGGGGTTCCTGTGGTTCAACGCGTATCCTGCGCAAGTGTTCATGGGCGATACAGGCTCGCTCGCGCTCGGCGGCGCAATCGGTGCAATGTGTGTGTTGATAAAAAAGGAATTGCTTCTGCCGACG
>JGI1356J14229_10003895_pt1 | contig 11239 bp, 11 predicted proteins | sample Subgrocontami58m_FD_14229 | JGI IMG/M metagenome (IMG submission 14229) | reverse complement strand
GCCGATCGGCTATCAGCTGCGCCAGCGCGGTGGCTCCGGGCGCAATCGTTTCGCCGCGCCGGATCGCAAGGCGTGCGGTGACGTCCGCGGTTCCCAGATGCAGGTGAACCGGCGTCCAGTGCCTGAGCGGCTGCGCCTCGCTCGCGAGCACCTCCAGGCGGACATCGATGCGCTGGGTCGGAGCATGGAGCGCCGGTGCGACCAGCCAGTCGCCGCGGCCGATTTGCGCCAGTTCGGCGCCGCTCAGGTTGAGCGCGCAGCGCTGTCCGGCTACCGCCTGCGTCGCCGGTTGTCCGTGCTGCTGCAGCGAGCGTACCCGCACCTCGATGCCGCTGGGCGAGAGCATCAGCTTGTCGCCGGCCGCAACCGCGCCATTGAAGACAGTGCCCGTGACCACCGTGCCGCTGCCGGCGATAGTGAACGCGCGGTCGATCGCGTAGCGGAAATTCCTGCCGGCCTGCTCGCTGCGCGCATGTGCTTTGGCCGCTGCCGCAAGCTCGTCGCGTAACGCCGGGATTCCGTCGCCGCTCACTGCCGACACCGGGATTACCGGAATCGATGCGAGCGTGGTCGGTGCGAGCAGATTGCGCACGTCGTCAGTCACCTGGGCTACGCGCTCGGGCGCCACCCGGTCGGTCTTGGTGATGACGGCCACGCCGCGCACGACGTTGAGGAGATCGACGATATGCAGATGCTCGATCGTTTGCGGCATCACCCCGTCGTCGGCGGCGACGATCAGCATCACGTAGTCGATTCCGCATACGCCGGCGAGCATGTTGCGGATGAAACGCTCGTGGCCCGGCACGTCGACAAAGCCGAGGGTATCGCCGGCAGCGGTTTGCCAATACGCAAAGCCGAGGTCGATCGAGATGCCGCGCGCTTTTTCCTCCGGCAGCCGGTCGGTGTCGACGCCGGTCAGCGCCTTCACCAGCGAGGTTTTGCCGTGGTCGATGTGGCCCGCGGTGGCAACAATCATGGCGATGGGCCGGGCAGCTTGAGCTGGCTCAGTTGCGCGACGAATTCCTGTTCGTCGTCGAGGCAGCGTAAGTCGAGAATGAACGCGCCGTCGCTGATACGGCCGATGACCGGTACGGGCAGTGCGCGAAACGCGTCGGCGAGCGCCTCCGCCGCCGAGCGCCTGCGCTTGTGAGTGGGGGTCACGGCAATCCCGGCGCTCGGCAGGGCATCGACCGGCAGCGCACCGCTGCCGATCTGGCTTGCGCAACCGATCACCTTCACCTCAGCCCATTCCACCACTGCAGCTGCGACGGCAGGCAATACGCGCCGCGCCTGCGCTGCTATTTCGGTTTGCGGGCGCGTGAGCAATCTGAGCGTCGGCAGTTCGCGCGGCAGCCGCTCGGGATCGGCGTACAGACGCAACACGGCTTCGAGCGCGGCCAGCGTTACTTTGTCGACGCGCAGCGCGCGTTTCATCGGATTCCTGCGGATTTTCGCGATCAGCGCAGCGGTGCCGACGATCAGCCCGCATTGCGGGCCGCCGAGCAGCTTGTCGCCGCTGAAGGTCACGATGCCGGCGCCATGAGCCAGCGCTTCGCGCGGCGTGGGTTCGTGCGGCAGGCCGTAGTTTTCGAGATTGACCAGCATGCCGCTGCCGAGATCGACAATGAAAGGCACACCGTGCTCGCGCGCCAGCGCGCCGAGCTCGGGTTCTGGAACTGCGGCGGTGAAGCCCTGGATCGAGTAATTGCTGGCATGCACCTTCATGATGGCGGCGGTGCGGGTACCGATCGCGCCGGCATAGTCTGCCGCATGGGTGCGGTTGGTGGTGCCGACTTCGCGCAAGGCGCAGCCACTGCGCGCCATGATGTCGGGGATACGGAACGAGCCGCCGATTTCGATCAATTCGCCGCGCGAGACGATCACTTCCCTGCGCAGCGCGAGCGTGTTGAGCACGAGGTAGACCGCCGCCGCATTGTTGTTGACGACGATCGCGGCCTCCGCGCCGGTCAGGCGTTTGAGCCACCCTTCGACGTGACTGTCGCGCTCGCCGCGCGTGCCGCCGTCGAGGTCGTACTCGAGATTCACTGCGCGCGTCATCACCGCGAGCGCTGCGTCGGCTGCGGCGCGCGGCAGAAGCGCGCGGCCCAGATTGGTGTGCAGCACGGTACCGGTCAGATTGAATACCGGCTTGAGGGAGGCGCCGGTGGCGGCGCGCAGCCGCACGGCGCACGCGGCGATCAGCGAGTTTTCGTCAAGATCGGCGGTGGCGTTGCGGTCGAGCGATGCGCGTTGCGTCTCGAGCACGCTGCGCAGGATTTCTACAACGAGCGGACGGCCGTACTCGGCAATGAGGTTTTCGGTCGCTGCGAGCTTGAGCAGCCGGTCGACCGAGGGAATCGCGCGACGCGCGGTTGCGGCGGAATTCAGCATCGAGGCTGAAGCGCGCTACGCCGCGCGGAGAAATAAGGATATTGCATATTCAAGTATGGGCCGGGCCGGATGTAGCAGGGATCAACGTAAAGCCGGGGGGCCAGTTTAGCGTAATTTCGGGCATGCATGCCAAGCGCATCACGGAAACCGGGGTCCAACCGCGCTGGATTTCTTCGCGGCACTGGCGCACCGCGACAAAAAAACCGCGGCGTGACCGCGGCCTTCCTGCGCATCGCGCTGGCGCTATTCCCAGAGCCGTTCCGGCAGCGGCAGCCCGGCCAGGTCCGCGGCGGTGAGGCGTCCGTCGGGCTCGATGCCGAAGCGCTCGAGCACGGCGGTCAGCTGGCGTGCATGCTGCGCCGAATGCCAGGTCGAGCGCTCGTAGAGCATGTGTATCGGCTGCATGCCGAAGAAGGTTTTCACCTTCTGCCGGCACGACTTGTCGGCAAGCCCGTCCCACCATTGTTGCAGCCGCGCGATGACCGTATCGCCGTAACGCGCGATCTCCTCCCCGGTCATGAAAGTGCCCTCGGCGGGCGGAATGTTGGCGAGCTGGACCGCGTATTCGACGCCGTCGACCGCCGTTTCGAGAAATGCCTCGCCGATGCGGAACACGTGGTGGCCCATCAGGCGCAGCGAGCGGTCGCGGTTGGGAATCACGCGCTCGTTGATGCGCTCATCCGGAATCTGACGCACATAGCGCTGCACGGCGCGCAGCACATTGATCCATTTCGTGATCAGTTGCCCGGGGGGCAGCGGCGTGTGGCCGGTGCCATGCAGACCGACGAACTCGGCGACGTCCTCGAGGTTCTGCCCGAATACGAAGGCGCCGCCTTTCGCGACCACCGGCACGTTGCGCACGCCGAGCGCGAGCAGCCGGTCGCGGCCGCCGGCGTCGTTCAGCACGTCGACCGCGACGAAATCAATGTTCTTTTTCGAAAGAAACTCTTTCGCTCTGAGGCAGCTGCTTCACCCGGGCTGGGTGAAGAGTATGTATTTTTCGGCGATGGAATCCATCAGCGCATCTCGATGTAAAGGTCCCGCAGCCTACTACCCGTTGCGCCGATGCGTCAAGCATTTCCCCGACGGGATTGATCCCGCACCCGCATGGGGAACGCGCGTCCGAATGATATAATTAGCGGGATCGAAAACACCCGGAAAAGCGCAAAGCAATGAAGTTGATCGCAACGCCCGCCAGCCCGTACAGCCGCAAAGTGCGCATCGTGCTGGCGGAAAAACGCATCGAGTACGATTTCGTAAGAGACAATCCCGGTGAACCCGCCACGCACGTCCCGGAATTCAATCCGCTCGGCAAGATTCCCGTGCTGGTGCTCGATGACGATACCACGCTGTATGACTCGCGCGTGATCGTCGAATACCTCGACAACGCGAGCCCGGTGGGCCGGCTGATCCCCGACGATACCCGTCATCGCATCCAGGTGCGGCGCTGGGAAGCGCTTGCCGACGGCTGCACCGACGCCGGGGTCTCGATCGTGATGGAAAGGCGCCGTGCGGCGGAAAAACAGAGCGCGGAATGGATTGCGCGCCAGCAGGGCAAGATCGATCGCGCCTTGCAGGCGATGGCGGAAGAACTCGGAGCCCGGACGTGGTGCAGCGGCGAGAGTTACAACCTGTCCGATATCGCGGTCGGCTGCACGCTGGGTTTTCTCGACCTGCGCCAACCCGATCTGAACTGGCGCAAACCGTATCCGAACCTGGCCAGGTTATGCGAGAAGCTCTCGCAGCGCGCGTCGTTCAGGGATACGGTGCCGTCCAAGAGCTAGTCTCACGCCTCATTGAATGATTCCGCCCCCCAGGCACACGCGGCTCTCAAAGATCACTACTGACTGGCCGGGCGTGACTGCCCACTGCGGCCCGGCGAACTCGATATCGCAGCTGCCGGCATCGACGCGCGCGACGGTGCATGGCGCGTCTTTCTGCCGGTAGCGCGTCTTTGCGCCATAGACCCAGTTGCAGTGCGGCGCGGCGCCGCTGATCCAGTTGAGGTCGATGGCGGTCAGCCGGTTTTTCAGCAGCGCGTCGTGGTCGTGGCCCTGCACCACCAGCAGCCGGTTGTTGTGCGGATCCTTGGCGGCGACATACCAGGCATCGTGGTCGCCGTCGCGCTGGCCGCCGATGCCCAATCCCTGGCGCTGGCCGATGGTGTAGAACGTGAGTCCCATATGGCGGCCGAGCATGCGGCCATCGAGCGTCCAGATCTCGCCCGGATCGGCCGGCAGGTAGCGGTTCAGGAATTCGCGGAACGGCCGCTCGCCGATGAAGCAGATGCCGGTCGAATCTTTCTTGTCGTGATTCGGCAACCCATGCTTGCGCGCGATTTCGCGCACCTCGCGCTTGCAGATCGTGCCGAGCGGGAACAGGGTCTTCGACAGCTGCGCCTGGTTCAGACGGTAGAGAAAATAGCTCTGGTCCTTGGTGCCGTCTTCCGCTTTCAGCAGCTGAAACAGTCCGTCGATCTCCCGTACCTGCGCGTAATGGCCGGTCGCAATGCGCTCGGCGCCCATCGCCAGCGCGTGATCGAGGAACGAGCGGAACTTGATTTCCGCGTTGCACAGCACGTCGGGATTCGGCGTGCGGCCGGCCCGGTATTCGCGCAGGAACTCGCTGAATACGCGCTCTTTGTATTCGGCGGAAAAATTGACGGTTTCGATTTCGATGCCGATTTTGTCGGCGACCGACACGGCGTCCAGCAGGTCCTGGCGCGAGCTGCAGTACTCCTCGTCGTCATCGTCTTCCCAGTTTTTCATGAAAAGTCCGATGACTTCAAANCCCTGCTGCTTGAGCAGCAGNGCCGTNACCGACGAGTCGACGCCGCCNGACATGCCGACGACTATGCGNTNNNTGGNCATGAGNTATTCACCGTAACGTTCGGTTTTCGGATCCCGGGTTCGGAATTCATGGTCCGATTTTAGCCCTGCTGCGTCAAACCGCACGCTGACGGCGCGCGTTGCGTGCATTTGCAAATAAAAAAGGCAGGGTATAGACCCTGCCTTGTTCGGAAGAACGAAAGATTACTTGTCTTTTTTCTTGCCGTCGCCTTTTTTGCCGTCTTTTTTCTTGTCGTCTTTCTTGGCTTCTTTTTTGGGCTCATCTTTTTTCTTGTCAGCCGCGAAAGCGGAAACGGTGCCCAGCGCGAACATAGCGGCGAAAATAGCTGCAAACAGTTTGCTCATTCTGATTCCCCTGTTGAAAGTTGATGAAAGTCGATTTTTTAATACCCGACCGTTTCTCCGGTCACCGTTTTTAACGTGTTGGCTAAAAAACCGTTGACAAAAGTAACAATTTTCAGCGGCGTTTGCAACTTAAATCCATGATTTTTCAGGATAAGTAATTTAAGATTCTTAAAATCAGGGGCTTACAAATCGAACCAGGCAGGGAGCGCCCCTGCCTTTTTACGTAAGGACTTAGTCAGTCTTCGCTTTTTCCTTGCGCGATTTCTTGGCGGGTTTCTTGGCCTTGGTGGGTTTCTTGGCCTTGGCGGGTTTCTTGGCCTTATCCGTTTTCTTTGCTTCCGCCTTCGGCGCGTCACCTGCCGGCGCCTGGGCAATGGCAATCGAACTCATCGAAACCGATAGGAACGCAGCGGCAATCAGAGTGGCCAGCAATTTAATCATGTTTGTTTCCCCTTCCTTTGCAAAGTAGGTTGATTTCTTCGAGACCCGTGTCGGTATCTCTTTGCGAATAACGCGTGGTCCGGTAACGCGTTGACGGGGCAGGTTACTTTAAAGCGCCTACTTGCCCCAGGGTTTGATCGCGTCCTTGAGCTTGTTGTACCCCTCGATGTAGCGGGGCCGCTTGCCGCCATAGATCTTGTCGAAGGTCTCCAGCTGCGCGTCAAGCCAGCGGGCGAGCTCGGCATTGCCCGGATTCGCGGCCTTGTATGCCTCGTTGATCAGGACGAAATGGATCCTCGGATCGTAGGGCTGCTTCTCGCCGCCGACCGTCTCATCCCCGGCCAGCAGGCGCAGCAGCATCGCGTCGGCGGAACCCAGCGTCTGTTCGAAAATCGGTTCACCCTGCATGCGGTACATGACGCTGGTCATGTCCTTGCCGTTCGTCATGGTAAAGCCCATGTCCTTCCAGACCTTATTCATGTCGACGCCCGCCTTGACATGGTCGAGGATCCGCTGTCCCCACCCGCGCAGGACGTCGGGCGCATCGGCCATCAGGTCGGTCAACCGGTCACCGTCGAGGTCCGTCGCGTAGACGATGGCCTTGCGCTGCTGATACATGTCGTGCAGCAGGATGCCGAAATTGGTGTCGGAGATGTGCTCGTACACTTCGCCGCCCCAGTTTTCCATGCCGGCTTTGAAGTCCTTGGGCAACAGGGCAACGATGGCATCCACGTTTGCCTTGTGCTCCGCATAGGCATCGACGGCGTAGCTTCGTTTGAGATTGAACTTCGTGCCCTGCATGAGCCAACGCACGATCCCTGCATTGACCGCATCCTCCTGTGCCTGAGTTGGCTTGGTGGCGACACGCCCGACTTGCCCTGTTTCGTGCACCATCTTCAGGAACAGGCGCACTGCGTAGGCCATCCTGACCCCCGGGGTATTCATCTCGGAGTGGATGTTGCCGGTGTCGCGATCGACGCGGAACTTCTTGCCGTCCTGCGAATAGGGCAGGCCGGGCATGAAACGCACGCTGGTGATCGTCCCGTAAGGCCGGACATTGCAGTAGACACCTGCCGCGGTGCGCAATGGCGCATTGGCGGACTTGCCGCGGACCACCACTTTCTTGCCGTTCTCGTTGACCATGAAGTCGCCGGCGGTGGACCACTTGAGCGACGTGTAATCGAGTTTGCCGAACCATTCGAGGGAAGCGAGCCGGGTGTCGTGCCGGAACTGCGCCATCATGGGTACGCCGAGAAACGGCAGGCCCAGCACGTCGAGCGCCATCAGCGTGCCATTGAGCGCAAACATATCCGTGAACGCGTGCGCGACCGGCTTGACGTTGCCGTGCGGGTTTCCGCCTTCCCAGATGATCGCGTCGGCAATGCCGCGCGGCTTGATACTGGATCGCTGGTAGATACCGTCCAGCAGCTTGAACAGATCGCCGCTTTGTTCTTCCTGGGCAATCTTCAGCAGGTCGAGTTTTTCAGCCATGATTTTCAGTCTCCGTTGGAATGTGATTGGTCACGTAATGGGGATATTGCGGCGATCAGTCGGGGCGTACCGAGGGGCGCTTCGGGCGGATCCGTGACGGCTGCGCCCGCGGCCCTTCCGATGTTGGTCCGTGGCGCGATTATCTCATTTAGTCAAAAAAAAAGCCCATCCGGCATGCGCCGGACGGGCTTTTATTTTCGTATTCTGGAATGCGCCGAGTGGTCAGGCAGCCTGAATATTGGAGGCCTGCTTGCCTTTGGGGCCCTGGGTTACTTCGAACGTAACCTTCTGTCCTTCCTTGAGGGTCTTGAACCCCCCCATCTGGATCGCCGAGAAGTGCGCGAACAGATCTTCACTGCCGTCATCCGGCGTAATGAAGCCATAACCCTTCGCATCGTTGAACCATTTCACAGTACCTGTTGCCATATTGCAGTTCCCTCAATTAACAAAAAATTACCGGACAGAATTTCCGGAGACTGTTTGAGTTTCAAGGACGCATACGGCAAAAGCGGTAACGCGATCGAGCTTGAAGCCAAACACCTTTTCGCTTTCTAGGCTATTTGCCAGAGGAAGTCAAGTTTTTGTTAAAAAAGGCTCCTGTTACCACTTGAAAAATCTGGCATTATGGTCAAAATGAGCATTGGGAGCGGGTAGTGCATGGCGGTGCGAAGCATGGCGACACGGGATCGCGAGGGAACGGTTCTGGAGGCGAAAAAGGCCAAGGTCAAAACGCCTCCGATGTTCAAGGTTTTGCTGTTGAATGACGATTACACACCCATGGATTTTGTGGTCCTGGTATTGCAGAAGTTTTTCTTACTCAGCCGCGAGAAGGCGACTCAGGTTATGCTCAAAGTTCATCGCGAAGGTACCGGAGTCTGCGGGGTTTATCCGCGCGACGTTGCAGCGACCAAGGTCGAGCAGGTGACCGCGTTCGCCCACCAGTATCAACACCCGCTGCGCTGCGTGATGGAGGAANACTGATGATTGCCCAGGAACTCGAAGTCAGCCTGCACATGGCGTTCATGGAGGCGCGCCAGAAACGGCACGAATTCATCACCGTGGAGCATCTGCTGCTGGCGCTGCTCGATAATCCGTCGGCCGCCGAAGTGCTCAAGGCGTGCGCGGCCGAGGTCGACGATCTGCGCAAGCTGCTGTCGGAGTTCGTCACCGAGCACACGCCGATTCTTGCCGCCGATGACACCGACACCCAGCCGACGCTCGGATTTCAGCGCGTGATCCAGCGCGCGATCCTGCACGTGCAGTCCTCGGGCAAGAAGGAGGTGACCGGCGCCAACGTGCTGGTCGCGATTTTCGGCGAGAAGGATTCGCATGCGGTGTATTTTCTGCACCAGAAAGGCGTGACGCGGCTCGATGTCGTCAATTTCATCTCGCACGGGATCAGCAAAGTGCCGCAGGCGGCGCCCGGCAAGGCCGAGGGCGAAGCCGAACCGGAGCAGGAGCACTCGCCCGGGGGCGCGCTCGAGAACTACACGCTGAATCTCAACGCGCTTGCGCAGGCCGGCAAGATCGATCCGCTGATCGGGCGCGAGCGCGAACTCGAGCGCGTGGTGCAGACGCTGTGCCGCCGCCGCAAGAACAATCCGCTGCTGGTCGGCGAGGCCGGTGTCGGCAAGACCGCGATTGCAGAGGGCCTGGCGCGGCGCATCGTCGAAGGCGAGGTGCCCGGGATTCTCGCCAAATGCCAGGTTTACGCGCTTGACATGGGCGCGCTGCTCGCCGGCACCAAGTATCGCGGTGACTTCGAGCAGCGCCTGAAGGCGGTATTGAAGCAGCTGCTCGACAATCCGCAATCGATCCTGTTCATCGACGAGATCCACACGCTGATCGGTGCCGGCGCCGCATCGGGCGGCACGCTGGATGCGTCGAACCTGCTGAAGCCCGCGCTGTCGACGGGGCAGCTGAAGTGCATCGGCGCCACCACTTACAACGAATACCGCGGGGTGTTCGAGAAGGACCATGCGCTGTCGCGCCGTTTCCAGAAGATCGACGTCGTCGAACCGTCGATCGAGGAAACCGTGTCTATCCTGCGCGGCCTCAAGACCCGCTTCGAAGTGCACCACGGCATCAAATACGCGGCCTCGGCGCTGACCTCGGCGGCCGAGCTGGCGGCGCGCTACATCAACGACCGCCATCTGCCCGACAAGGCGATCGACGTGATCGACGAGGCGGGCGCGGCGCAGCGCATTCTGCCGAAATCGAAGCAGAAGAAGGTCATCACCAAGCACGAGATCGAAGAGATCGTCGCCAAGATCGCGCGCATCCCGCCGCAGAGCGTGTCCTCCGACGATCGCTCGCAGCTGAAGAATCTCGACCGCAACCTGAAGGCGGTGGTGTTCGGCCAGGAACAGGCGATCGACGCGCTCGCGGCGGCGATCAAGATGGCGCGCAGCGGCCTCGGCAACCCGCAGAAACCGACCGGGTGTTTCCTCTTCAGCGGTCCGACCGGCGTTGGCAAGACCGAAGTCGCGCGCCAGCTCGCCTACATCATGGGCGTTGAGCTGATCCGCTTCGACATGTCGGAATACATGGAACGCCATGCGGTTTCGCGGCTGATCGGCGCGCCGCCCGGTTACGTCGGTTTCGACCAGGGCGGGCTGCTGACCGAGGCGATCACCAAGCATCCGTATTCGGTGCTGCTGCTCGACGAGATCGAGAAGGCGCATCCGGATGTCTACAACATCCTGCTGCAGGTGATGGATCACGGCACGCTGACCGACAACAACGGACGCAAGGCGGATTTCCGCAACGTGATGATCATCATGACCACCAACGCCGGTGCCTCGGAGTTGTCGAAAACTTCGATCGGCTTTACGGTAAGCCGGCAGGCGGGTGACGAGATGGCCGAAATCAAGCGCATGTTCTCGCCCGAATTCCGCAACCGGCTCGATGCGATCATTTCGTTTGCCGCGCTCGGCCGCGACATCATCATGCGCGTGGTCGACAAGTTCCTGATGCAGCTCGAAGAGCAGCTGCACGAGAAGAAGGTCGAGGCGACCTTTACCGCCGGGCTCAAGGAATATCTCGCCACGAAAGGCTTCGACCCGCAGATGGGCGCGCGGCCGATGGCGCGCCTGATCCAGGATACGATCCGCACCGCGCTCGCCGACGAGCTGCTGTTCGGCCGCCTCATCAATGGCGGCAAGGTCACCGTCGACCTCGGCGCCGACCAGCAGGTGCGGCTGGTATTCGCCGAGGAAGAGGCGAGCGTCGTCTAGACCCGTGCCGGTCGCCTGACCGTTTTCATCACGCTGGGAGGAGCTCATGAAAATCAAGCCTGCAATTGGCCCTGCGGCATTGCTGATAGCCGCCGCGACCGGCTGGCCTGCCGCCAACGCGCAGGATTCCTCGGCAGTGCGCGGCATGGCGGCGACCTGCACGTTCTGCCACGGCACTGATGGCCGCAGCGCCGGCGTCACCCCCAGTCTTGCCGGAGTCGACAAGAGCTATCTGGCGCAGCAGATGAAGGACTACAAAGCCGGCAAGCGCCCGGGCACCATCATGCACCAGCTCGCGAAGGGGTATACCGACGCGCAGATCGAGCAGATCGCCGCTTATTTCGCGGCGCAGAAAAGATAAGGGGGCGGCCATGGCACTCAATCGACGCGAATTCATCAAGTGGATGTCGGCTGCCGCCGGCGTTGGCGCCGTCGCGGGTTGCGCGACCACCGGTGGTCCGAGCGCGGGGCGCGTGGTGGTAATCG
>JGI1356J14229_10003894_pt1 | contig 11242 bp, 17 predicted proteins | sample Subgrocontami58m_FD_14229 | JGI IMG/M metagenome (IMG submission 14229) | reverse complement strand
TGGCAAACCATGGCGTGCTCGTCTTTCACCGCTCGGCGGATCTGGCCGTTCTCGTGGGCGGGGTCGTCGAGGAGGCCGCGCGGGCGGCGATCAATGCCATGGCGCTGGGCGGTCCGGTGGAGATCGCGGCCGACATGCGGGCTGCCGCGCTTCAGCGGGCGATGGCGATGGACGCTGCAGGGTCGAAGACCGCCTGACATCAGTGTGGTAGAAAGGTGCATCAACATCCGCAGATCTGACCTGATCGGCATCATCGACAAAGCCATGCATGCCAGCGAAGAGTACCGCAATCAACGGAGCGCGCGATGAGCGGTGGGTGCGGGAGCGCGCTGCCCGATCTGGCTTGGCTTGCCCCCGGCTTCGCGATCGGTTCGAAGCCCTATGCCCACCAGCGTGACGCCGTTGTTGCCTGCGGTATCGGCACCGTGGTGACGCTGGAAGAACCGGGCGATGAGGAAGTCCTCGACTGGGGCAGGCGCGGGGTCAGCTTCGTCGCACTGCCAACTACCGACTGGATCGCGATTCCGTTCGAAAGGTTCGACCGGGCAGTCACCGTAATCGGGGAACATCGCGCCGCAGGCCGCAGGGTGTTGCTGCACTGCCTGGCCGGACAGAACCGTGCTCCGACGATCGCAGCCGCGGTGCTCTGCCGCGCAACGGGCGCAACGGTGGACGACGCGCTGGCCGCGATTCGGCGGATCCGCCTCATTGCCGCACCGACCGATGAGCAGGAGAAATCGCTGCGCCGCTGGCTCGACCTACGCCGGCGCATCGACGAGCTAAGCGACAAAAAGATCAATCCGGTTGGAGAGCCTGGTTGAAGTGTCCCGACGTGTGTAGAGGAAGCATGCCTGGACGGCGCGCGGCAGGGGAACCGATTGAAGGGACGCTCCGGGTCGCGAAGCGACCGTCGCCCGTGCTCAGGGTAATCGGGCGCAATGTGGGTGGGAGCAGAAGTCAAAGCGGGTGGGGTCGAACGGACCGTTCTCGGCCTAAACGGACGCTCACGCTTCGCTGCCGAACGAATCATCGAGGTAACTGGTGAGCGTCCGGTTTTCCAGATGGCGAACTCGCCCTTTCGACCCGAAGCCGGCGTTCGAAGCGGCTGAGCTGAGCGTCGAGTTCGAGCGCCCGCGTGCTGGAAAGCTGCCCGTGCGCACCGGGTCGGCAGTGTGCCCACGTTAAGCAGCTGATGCTCGGAGTCCGGCGCAGACCTTTCCAGGGTATCCTGTTGCGGGTGCATTTGCTTAGGCGTATCAATAACCGGTTCGCGTAAGGCATTTGTGCGAGGACTGGATAACGATGAACAGGGCGCAAAAGGTGTCCCTACACGCCCCTATTACGCCCCCCAACTTTTAGATTGATGAAATGAAGCACCACCCGCGCCTGAAAGGCTCGCTTCGACGAGTGCTGATGGAGTTAAACAATTGCATTCTCAAGCGCAGAGCATTCAACAAGCTTGTCTCATTGAAGGCAGCTCACGGATTGAATTTTTTCAGGGTAGCTGCGGCTGCGTTGCAGAATGATCTGTACGCAGGAGCACATCGAGCGTTGGAAATGCACCAAGACTCCGCGTCCTTTTGGTACATAAGAAACATTGCACCGGCGTTGATCGACAGGGCGGCGGAAAAATCTGGAATATCGCTTGCCGAGCTTGAAAAGCTGGCAGCAAAGCTAAAGCCGATACGAGATCAGATTCACTCACACGTCGATCGGAGCGCAATCGATGATCCTGATAAGCCTTGGAAGGAAGCAAACCTCACCGGAAACGAGTTCATTTGGCTAACCGAGTCCGCACACGAAGTGCTTAGACAAGCGTTGTTGGAATTGACGAATGAGGATTCGGCAGTTCCTTCCTATGACGGCGATGATATTGAATTGATCATCCGCGCTTACAAGAAGGAACATCCAAATGCGCCCGTATCAATCTAACCAACCGTTGCACCCGATCCTCGGGAGGGGCGCTCCGCGTCCCCCTCGGCCGGGTGAACGGTAACGTTATGCGTCACAAGGAACCATACGTTGAGTGACATTTATGCCAACGCGATCGACTCATTGCGAATTGGGATTGAGCATTTTCTCAAGGAATCTGATTACTCAAGCCGTAAGCACGCGATCCTGACTTTATTCCACGCCGTCGAACTGTTTCTCAAAGAACAGCTCTATAGAACAAACCGCCTACTCATCTACCGAAATATTGATGTGCCGATCACGGATGATTCGCAGACAGTTGGAATCAAAGAGGCCCTTTCTCGTCTGGAGAACGTAGGGCTTGGCCTTCCAAAGCAGCAGCGTACGGTTATTGAGAATATTCAGAAACGCCGGAACAGAATTGAGCACCACCGTTACGACCAGAGAGAGGAAGACGAGGTCGTAATCGCCGAGTCGCTTCAGTTCATTCTGTTCTTTGTAGACAGCGTGCTCCGCGGCAAGCTGGAAGCAGATATTCCTCCCGAGACATTACGTAAGATCCAAGATATCGTCTTTGCACGTGACCAGATGTACTGGATCGCCATGCACCGCCTGGAAGCATGGATGCACGAAACTTGGCCAGATTGGAACAACGAGATTTCTGACTCGCCAGACGAGTTCCCTGGCACGAATGATTGCCCTATATGCCGAGATAGCTTCTTGGTCTCCGGCTATCACTCGAAGCCATTTTGCTTCCGGTGCAATACGACTGTAGACGCTGAGGTATGCGGCTATTGCGGACGAACCTATATAGTTGGAAGCCCGTGCCATTCGCAAATCGAGGGTGAAGAGTGACGCATGACTGCTCATTGGTGCGGACACCTGTCGGCGCCGCACAATTCTAACGTTGGGCGTCAGATCACTGGCTTAGGAGGAGGCGCAATGCCCGGAGAGAAATTCATGTTTGAGTGCGATGTCTGCGGCTCATCTTATCAACACGGTCCGCACAGGTACGAAGGCCATCGGCTCAAACTCTATGGCGACATCTTTGCATGCGATCCCTGTTGGAACGGAAATCACGATGGCTGGGCGCCGCATCACGAGGAAGTCCTTCTTGCTCATATCAAGCGGCAAGGGCTCGCGGTCCCGCCGCGTAATGAGAAGGGCTTTCTTCCTCGTGGCTAATCGTTTTCTACCGGCTTGGCACTAAAAGTGGCTGTGAAGGCCTCGGTGGCTATCTCGCTTGAGGGCGTGGGCCTTGTCTCTGCGTTGTGTTTCATTCAACTCGGGAGAATGTTCATGAGCAAATCAAGCATGTTGTTTCAAAGCGTGTGGGTTAGCGCGGCGTTCCTGTGGAGACCAGTCGGTGGTTCGCGCCCTCATTCGAGAGATGCACAGAGGTTCCGATCTTTCGCTTGGTCCAAGAGTGAACGTAGGGAGGTTCGAGTCCTCCCCTCCACACCAATTCCGACGCCCAACAGGGCGTTCCAGCGGACCGGCCACAAGCGGCGCTTCGCACCGCTTGCGTTCGTCCGCTGAACTTCGACGTTGAACGGCTGCTTTCGGAGAACCTGACCGTCAGGTTTGGGATCAAGTGAAGTTGAAGTTGGAGTGGAGTTACCCCGTTTCCGTGGACGGTTTAGCGCTTGGGTCCCAAGCGCGGGCTAGGGCTGCGCCGCAGGGTTGTCCACGGCGCCGCCGCCGGCCTTTCTCAGGCCGGAGGCGCGCGGCGCGGTGGGCAACCCGTGTTCAGGGATCGATCGGTGCGTGACGGTGGTGTCGAGGTGACTCCTTTCGAAGTTGATCGGGGATACGCGACCGAGTGCCGAGTGGCGCCGGCGCGGGTTGTACCAGGCTTCGATCCAGGTAAAGAGCGCCAAGCGTGCCTCGGTCTTGGTCTTGAAGCTGCGCCGGTCGATCAGCTCGCATTCCAGGCTGGCGAAGAAGCTCTCGGCCATGGCGTTGTCGTAAGCATCACCCGTGCTGCCCATCGAGGGGCGCACGCCCATCTGCGCGCAGCGCGCGCCGAAGGCGATGCTGGTGTACTGGCTGCCCTGGTCGCTGTGGTGAATGACCTCCTTGGGACGGCGCTGCGCGCCGGCCATGTTCAGCGCCGAGAGCACCAGCTCCACGGTCATGTGCTCGCCGATCGCCCAGCCGACCACGCGCCGGCTCCAGACATCGAGCACCACGGCCAGATAGATGAACCCGGCCCAGGTCGGCACATAGGTCATGTCGGCCACCCAGAGCTGGTTCGGGCCCTGGGCGACGAAGCGCCGATTGACCAAGTCCGGCGCCGGGCGCGCGCGTTCATCGCGACGCGTGGTCACGACGAACCCGCGCCGGCGGCTCACGCCGCGAATGCCCGCCGCGCGCATCAGGCGCACGACACGCTTGCGACCTCTACCCGCGTGCCCTCATCGCGCAGCTCGGCGTGGATGTTGGGGCTGCCGTAGACACCATCAGAGGCGGCGTGGATCATGCGAATTCGCTCGGTCAATACCGCATCCTCCAGCGTGCGCCGCGACGGCGCTCGCTCCCGCCAGGCGTAGAAGCCGCTCGCGGAGATCTTGAGCACCCGACACAGCTTGCGCACAGCAAAGACGGCCTGGTTCGCGTTCACGAGTTCGAAGAGTTCCCGTTCCTGCCGGCGAACCAGGCCGTAGCCTTTGCCAGGATGTCACGCTCGGTCTGCAGCTGCCGCACTTGGCGGCGCAAGCGAGCGAGCTCCTCGCGCTCGGCGCTCGTCAGCCCCTCCTTGCCGGGCAGGGGCTTCCCTCGGTCGATGGCGGCTTGCGCCACCCAGTTGCGAATCGATTGGGCCGTGCAGCCGAATTCCCGCGACAGCTCCTCGGGGATACGGCCGCTGCCTACCAGCTCAATCATCTGTTGGCGAAACTCCGCCGGATACGGGGCATGCGATTTTGGCATCGTGGACTCCTTCTTCTCAAAGAATGACGTGTCCACGAAAGCGGGTCAACTTCACACTCCAGCTTGGGCTATCATTCACCGGTCGAGTTCGAATGCTTGGCCAATGCCTAGCAATGTGTCCACCAAATCGGATGAAGATCACGTGCCTGAAGCGCCATGCCAGAATTGGCTCCTGTAGCGGCACGCCGCACAACAAGACGTTATGTTTCAGCAAGTCAGTCTCAGCCGGGATAATCCATGAAGAAAGTCGACTGGCAGCACATTAACGGGCTCCAATCACGCAATTACACATGCGGGTACTGCGGGGCATCGGTCGCGTCGGAGAAAGGTTGGTATGCGCACGGTGTAGTTAACGGAGCAACTCGGGCCGTTGCCTACCTGTACGTTTGTCACCAGTGCACTCGCCCCACCTTGTTTGATGACTTTGACAACGGAAAGCAAACTCCCGGAGTTGTTTTTGGCGAATCGGTTGGCGACATACCCGATCCAGATACAGAAACCTTATACAACGAGGCCCGTTCCTGTACAGGGGCAGGTTGCTATACAGCGGCAGTTCTTTGCTGTCGCAAATTGCTCATGCATCTTGCAGTCTCTTTAGGAGCTGCGGCTGGCGATCCATTTATCAACTATGTCCAGTTTCTCGCTGACAACCACTATGTACCGCCTGGTGCGAAGGGATGGGTAGATCACATTCGAAAGAAAGGGAACGAAGCAAACCACGAAATCACGTTGATGCAACAAGCCGATGCAGAGGAACTGTTGGCATTCGTTCAGATGTTGCTAAAGGTTATCTATGAATTTCCTGCAGCAGTTCAAAAGAAGATTACGCCATGAAACATAACCCTGCGTTCCAGAGGACGCTGCGCCATAATGCGGCGCAGCGCCCCTGAACTCCACGTTGGGCGTCTCGAAGCAAGCGCGATGAATGAGCGTCAGTTCATAAGCGAGCTCGTGCAAGAGCTCGACCTGAAGCTACCTGACTGTCGTGTAGCGACCCACAAGAGTATTCTTTACGACCTCACCATAGACGACGATGGTGTAGTTCGGATGGGTGTTGATACCGAAACTGGCGAGCCCTTACGCGGACGGGGCAAGGGATTCGAGCAAGATCTCCTGATCTACGAAAGCCCACAATCCGACGCGCTGCCGGTGGTTCCGCGAGTAATCGCAGAAGTGAAATACCGGCACGTCACTACGCATGACGCAATCGTATACAGCGAGAAGGCTCGCCGCATTCGCGCGGTCTATCCGTACGTACGATATGGTCTGATCCTTGGCGGGTTTTCCCGTATTCCCGGTCGAGTCCTGCGTCTCGGCCAGGGCTTCGACTACGTGCTCGCGCTGGCTCATCCATTTGAGGCAAAGGAAGTATTCTTCACTCGGAAAGTCTTTGTTGAGGAATTGCACGCGTCACGTTCGCTCGCGAAGATTGCATTCGGGAAGCAAAAGATTGCCAGCTTCCGACGAAAAGTAGATCTTGGACAGTGAGCCGCCCAACAACCGCATGCACCGGACCGTTCAACAGTTCCGCTTCGCGCCGCTGCTGCCCGGTGATGGGGAGCGTTCGGCGTCATGAACATACAACCGGTCTCTAACCTCGCCATGGATTTGACCGACTTCACCGTTGACAAGGGGTTCACCGGCAGGCGCCAAGAGCTGGAGCTGCTCGGCCGCGAATTGTTGCTTCCGGATGCCAAGGTAGTCGCCGTCACTGGGGCACCAGGCGCCGGCAAGACAGCTCTCGCCATGGCGTTCGCTCATCTGCACCGCGATGCATTCCCAGCAGGGACCTACCATATTCATGCAACCCCGTGGGAACCCCTGCAGGACACTGTTGCGGCAAATGTCAGCAATCCATCTGCTCCTTACCTGTTGATTTTGGATGAACTCGAAGCACGTCCCCCGCATCAACAATATGCAGAACTACAGGGGATACGCGCCTCGCGTCCTTCCGCACGAATAATATGCATCGCTACAAGATACGGTTGGTCAGGTCAATCGGACCTAACGCTGGAACTCGGAAATCTAAGCCGAGCAGAATTCAATGAGCTGGTCGAAAAACTCCGGGGAACACATGACCCTAGTGTTTTGGATACAGATCTATTTGGCGCATTCGGTGGAAATCCACTTTTGGCGCGCCTTACCGCCGACCTGCTTAAGTCTTCCTCACTAACTCCAAGGGATCTTCTCCGCCGCCTTCAGTCGTTCAAGTATTCCGGGTTGGTCGGCACGGACGGCAAACCACTCGCACGCGGAGGAGCGGTCGAGCAACAAATAGTCGTTGACGTATGTTCCGCTAGCGATGATCTTCTAAGAAAGGTTCACGCCAATCCGAAGTTGCTATACGAACTTTCTTCGCGAGGATTCGAAGAGTTTGTGGCGGAAGTGTTGGATCGATTGGGCTATCAGATAACACTCACGCCCGCGTCCAAAGACGGAGGCAAGGACATCTACGCGGCAAGGAAAGATCACCTCGGCTCATTCATTTATGTTGTCGAATGCAAGAAGTACGCTCCAGACCACCGTGTTGGTGTTGGCCTGATACGCGAGCTAAACGGCGTAGTACAAGCAGAGAGGGCAGCCGCCGGAATTCTGGCGACAACCTCATTCTTTACAAAGGGAGCCAAAGAGTTCCAGACGCGCCTCTCAAATCAGATATCGCTCAAAGACTATCTTGGCATTCAAGAATGGCTCGACTCAGTGTTCCGAAAATGACGCCGAACTATTCATTGGTGCGGACGCCTGTCGGCGCCGTACAATTCGGACGTTAAGCCCCTCATAGAGATTAGGAATTGCGAAGCATTTGGGAAGCGCTGAAAATCGGATCAGCCAAAGAACGTTTGGCTATAACCGCCGACCTTGTATCAATTATCGGTGTCTCAATTGCAAGCGTCGTGGCTACGCTGTTTGCTACCAGAACCGCGATCGATGCCACTGCCGTGGTCGCATCTATCGTCATTGGACTGCTCTGCCTGTCTGGCGCCACGGTCGTATTGGCGGCCTGGATGGTTGTGTCCTTCTACATCACAAATATCTTCCACGAGCACAAGTCGTTTTGTTCCGCGCTCCAGTTCGCGTTATGGTCGGCGTTCGCTGCACTGTTTATCTTGGCTGCCTACTACGCTTTCTTATTGCTTTACAACATGTCATTTCACGGGCCATGACAAAATTTAGAGCGTGGACCTATCAAAACGCCATGGCTTATCCAACACTGCTCGCATTCTGCAGGTTAAACATGCCGAGGCTTAACTACACGTCGCAACGGGCGCGCGTCGGCGGTCGTCATGTGTTTCGCCAGCATCGTTTGCGCGCCCTTGAACATGAACGTTGATATGGCTTTTTTTGTCAACGGAGGCGAGTTGGTTCTGCCCACAGCGCGCGGTGAGTGAATTGCAATGCTCGATTGCCAGATAGGGAACGCGGCGGGGCCATCTGTAGCGACGGTCGATCAAGCTGATATTCGCGCGTTGGGTAGCGGCATGACTGTTGTGCGTCGCGGAGCTGCCTCGGTCTAGGATCTGGGATGCCGGCGCGAGCCGGACCAATAACGTTCAGCAAGGATTCTCCTTTCCGCGGCCGCGCCGCGTTGCCTATCTGGCATGAGTGGTAGATGTCGTTGGTCTCCTTTGCCGAGTCGATATCGGCGGGCAGTTATTGATGGACGGTTGCGATCCTTCAGCTCACTGCGGCTGGACGCTCTGGCCGATGGCCCAGACAAAGCCCGAGAGTTCGCGCGCGAGCGCCACCACGATCTTGTTGTGATTGAGGCGCCAGGCGTTCAGGCGCCGGTACTTGGCACTCAGACGCAGTTGCGCCCGCCAGGCAACCGAGCGCAGCGAGGAATCTGCTTCTCCATTGGGCAACAAGCAGATTCCTCGGCCGTTGGCCTCGGAATGACAGGTCATTTTGCAGCCGGTTCCAAGCCGGGCCCGGGGGGGCGGCCGCATGAATCGTAAACATTGTTTTACGGGCCGCCGCACCTACAGCGGCTGAACGCTATACTCCGGTACGTAAACCCGTACCAAATCGAGGACCATGGCCGAGCTGCCCGCCGACCTGCGCCTGCGCCGCGAGCTGATCGCGAAGCTCGCCTGCGTGCTCGAGGCGCAGATGCGGCGCGACGCGCTGACGCTGCGCCAGGCCGCGGAGATGCTCGAAGTCTCGCACCCGAGGATCGCCGATCTGCTCGCGCGACGCGGCCGTACGCGACCGGCGGCGGGCCGGACTGAGCGCGCGTCCGCGCGGTACGCTTCCCGCAACGCAGCACGCGAAAGCGCTTGACGGCGCGGCGGCGGCTCGGATATCTTGATATCAAGTATCTTGACGTGGCACCAGTTGCCGGAACGCATCATGGCGAGCACACCGGAAAGCGCGAACGTCTGGCTGGTCATCCGCAAGGCCGCGTACTGGATCGAGCAGCACGCGCTGCGCAGCGTGGTCTCCACCGGCCTGGGATTGACGGACTTCGCGGTGCTCAAGGCGCTGCTCTTCACGGGCCCGCTGCCGGTCAACGTGATCGGCGCGAAGGTGCTGCTCACCAGCGGCTCGATCACTTCGGCGGTCGATCGGCTCGAGGCGCAGGGGCTGGTCGAGCGCCAGGCGCATCCGACCGACCGCCGCACGTCGCTCGTTGCTCTCACCAGGGCGGGCGAGGACCTCATCCGGCCGGCCTCCAGAAGCCACGCCCGCACCATGGCCGCGCTGATTTCCTCGCTGACCGACGCGGAACAGCGCCAGTTGGTCCGGCTGACGAAGAAGCTGGGCAAGCATGCGATGGCGACCTACCACGGGGCGGCGGTCATTCCGCTGGAAACCGGGTCGAAGCGGCGCGCGGCCGGGCGCGAGCAGGTGCGCAAGCGCGCCGTGGCCTCCAGATAGGGCGTGCCGTGTTCGAACCCTCGAACGATCGCCTTCCGGTTTCGCTGCTGACCGGGTTTCTCGGCAGCGGCAAGACGACGCTGCTCAACCGGCTGCTGCAGCATCCCGACATGTCGAAGGCGGCCGTCGTCATCAACGAGTTCGGCGACATCGCGCTCGACCAGCATTTCATCGAGTCGAGCGACGGCGAGGTGACGGTGCTGGCGAACGGATGCCTGTGTTGCGACGTGCAGGGCGACCTGCAAGGCGTCGTCGGCACGCTGTTCGGCAAGCGCGGGCGCGGCGAGGTGCCGGCGTTCGATCGCATGCTGATCGAAACCACCGGGCTCGCAGACCCGGCGCCGATCATGCAGATGCTGCTGAACCAGCCGCTGGTGGTGGACAACTTCCGGCTCGATGCGGTCGTGACGACGGTGGATGCCGTCCACGGCATGCGGCAACTGCGCGAGCACCCCGAGGCGGTCAAGCAGGCGGCATTGGCCGACCGGCTGGTGGTGACGAAGACCGATCTGGCGCCGGCCGCCGACGTGGACGCGCTCGTGCATCGGCTCGCGCGGCTCAATGCGCGCGCGCCCGTGTTGCAGGCGCAGGACCGCGGCATCGCGCCGTCGCAGCTCTTCGGCGCCGATGCCGAGGATCTGGCGCACGACCGGACCTTCGATGCCGGGGATGCGCACGTCCACCTGGACGGCGTCGCCACGTTCTCGCTGACGATCGACGAGCCGGTGCAGTGGAGCGGATTTTCCCGCTGGCTGACCGCGTTCAAGATCCGCCACGCCGATCAACTGCTGCGCGTGAAGGGCATCCTCAACGTCGCGGGCGTCGAGGAGCCGGTCGCCATCCACGGCGTGCACCACGTGTTCCATCCGCCGGTGCGCCTGCCGCGGCGACCCGACCGCGATCCGCGCTCGCGCATCGTGTTCATCACCCGCGGCCTGTCGCGCGAGGAAGTGGCGGCGGACTGGCTTCGGGCGAGCGGCAATACGCGGGCGGCAATACAAGCGGAGTGCGAGCCATGATCGACCTTGCGGGGCGCGTCGCAGTCATTCCGGGTGCGAGCGGCGGCATCGGCCGCGGAGTGGCGCGCATGTTCGCGGAGTGCGGCTGCGACCTCGCGCTCGGCTGCCATTCCAGGGAGGCGCCGGCGAGGGAAGTGCTCGAGTACGCGCGCGGGCTCGGCCGGCGCGCGCGCCTGGACCGGGTCGACACGACCGATCCGGGCGGGGCGCGGCGCTGGATCGAAGCGGTGCTCGCCGAATACGGCCGCATCGACGTGCTCGCGAGCTGCACCGGCGCGCACCTGCCCGAGGGATTCTCGCTCTTCATCAAGCAGGATCCGAACACGTGGCGCGCCGTCATCGAGGCGCAACTGCTGTCCTTCATCTACCTGTGCCGCCCGGTCGTCGAGCACATGCTCGAGCGCAAGGCCGGCCGGATCATGGCGCTCGGCTCCGACGGCGGCAAGGTGGGAGAGAGCGGCCTCGCGGTCCCCAATGCGGGCAACGCCGGGGTGATCGGCTTC
>JGI1356J14229_10003890_pt1 | contig 11247 bp, 4 predicted proteins | sample Subgrocontami58m_FD_14229 | JGI IMG/M metagenome (IMG submission 14229) | reverse complement strand
ACGCCGAGCTCCCCGGCGGCGGTGGGGTCCGGCTGGCGATAAAGCCCGGCGGGTTTGGCGGCCCAACTACGTGGGTGCGCGCCGGCGATGCCTTGCGCGAGTGATCGGCCGCGCCGCGAGATCTCGTCGCCGTCGCTCACTATAGGTATCACCGTGCACCGCAGCGGCGCGGCAAATATTCATTTGCGGTGGGTCCGATACCCCAAAGCTTGCTTCGGCTTGTATGGTTCCGAGGTGGAACGCGACCTTGCTCCGGGCGCGTTCGAAATTCTTTGCGCATCCGACGGCGCCCGGAGGTCGCCGTCCACCCCATGCCCCGGGGATGTTTACTCGCGGACGCCGGCGTCTGCCGGCGGTTTGGCTGCAAGTTCGCCGGGCCCGGTCGAATTGGGTGAAAGCACGCGTTTTTCACCGGTGGTTGGGTAAAATTCCGCGCCGCATTCACTCTCTGGATGCGCTGCGATCGAGATGATCTCGCTGCGATGCAGGGCAAAGCCACAGCCCGACCGGCATGGCATAGCGGCTGCAAAGCGCACTCCGTGCACGATCGTACCGCGATGGGAACATGTTTGATGAGCCGAATGGCGGATTCCTGCGCTTGAACTGTCGTGCTGCCCAAATTCGCCCGTTGTTACCAACCGTCGCCATGATGATATTCTTTCCATCGCCGCGCGCCCATGGTAACAGTGTTCCAATAACAACCGTCTTGCGCTTACCACCTGAACCCGGGCAGGGTTCTTTAATTCACGTTCGGCAGTCTGGCCGATTCCTCCGTTAGATCTCCGTTAGATAATCTTGTTTTATGAAGAGCTCCCCCGTTGGTCTTGCATCCTCTGTTCAAAGTCGGTCGCGCTGGTCGCGACTCGTGGTCGCATTTGCCGCGCTGGCGGCAGTGACGAGCGTCTGGGCCCAAAGCCTGGCGTTCACGACCCTCGCCGGCACGCCCGGCGTGAGCGCGCCGTTCAGCAATAATCCGCCAGTCACCTTCAACAACCCCTACGGGATCGCAGTGGACAGCGCGGGCTGCACTTACATCGCCGACACCGGCAACCACGTGGTCCGGCGAATCACGGCCGCAGGCGTCATTTCGACGTTGGCCGGCATCCCGGGAAATTTTGGTACGACCGATGATCCGACGGCGGCCCGGTTCAATTCGCCGCAAGGCCTCGCCCTGAACAGCGCGGGCGATCGCCTGTATGTGGCCGATACGGGCAATCATTCCATCCGCCTCATCACGCTCTCGGGCATCGGTGGAACGGTGGTGACTGTCTCCACGATTGCCGGCCAACCCGGCGCCGCTGGCAACAGCAACACGGGCAACGGTCAGTTCAGCACACCGCGCGGCATCGCCGCCGACTCGGCGGGTAATCTCTATGTCGCCGACACGGGCAACCATCTGATTCGGAAAGTCGTGCCGACTTCCACCACGGCGTCGACGGTCACCACCGTCGCGGGTCTGGCCGGCACCACCACTTTTGCCAACGGCGACAACACCACCGCCACTTTCAACGCGCCCTACGGCGTCGCGGTCAACGCCGCCGGTGACACATTGTATGTCGCGGATTTCGGCAATCACCTCATCCGCCGGATTGCGCTGACCACGCCGGTGGCAGTGACCACCTTCGCCGGCACGGTGGGAACCGCCGGGTTTACCGATGCAAACGGGACCGCCGCGCAATTCCGTACGCCGACCGGCGTGTCGGTGGCCGCGACGGGCGAGGTGATGGTCTCCGATTTTGGCAACAGCGCCGTCCGACAAATCGCCCAATCCGTGGGCAATCCGGTGACGACCGTCGCCGGCTCCGCGGCAACCAGCACCGCTACTGCGGGGCAAACCGGTTATGCGAACGGCACCGGCACGGCGGTGCGGTTTACGTTCCCGATTGGCATCGCGACGAAGACCGTCGCCGGCGTGAACTTCGTTTATGTCGCCGACACGAGCAACCATGTCATCCGGCAAGGCGCGATTCCCTCGGCTCCGAGCGTCGCGGCGGCGACACCGGCCACGCAGACCGCGACGATCGGCGCAACGGGGATCACGTTCACCTCGACGGTCACCGGCGGCTGGCCGACCCCNACGCTGCAGTGGCAGATTCAACCCGGCGGCGTGGGCACGTNCCAGAACCTGACGGCGAGCAACACGTATCAGAATGTGAATACGNCGACNCTCACGATTAACAACATCACCGCCGGCATGAACAACGACAAGTTCAAGCTGGTTGCCACCACGAGTGTGGCGGTCGAAGGTACGCCAGGCACCTTGGTGGTGAATCAAACGCCCACCTTCGCGAGCGGTTCGGTGAGTTTTACGGCGGTCGTGAACCGCAACAATTCGTTTATCGTTGCGGCTTCCGGCAGTGCACCGATCACCTATTCCGGTTCACTGGGGACCTTCACGGTCTTCCCGAACGGCACGATCACCGGCTTCCCCACGTCCACCGCTGAATCCATCTCCGGTGTCGTGACCGCCACCAACTCGGTCGGCTCCGCCTCGCAGTTCATCACCATCAATGTGGTGCCGGAGACTTCGGCGGCCGCGCCGGTGATCACCAGCGCCACGGCGACTTCGTTCGTCGTCGGCCAGTCCAATAATTTCACCTTCACCGCGTCGGGCGCGCCGACGCCGATCATCGGCCTGAGCGGTGCGCTGCCGGCCGGCGTGACCTTCGTGAACGGTCTCCTCAGCGGTTCGCCGCTGACCGCCGATGGTTCACCGTTCAATCTCACGGTCAGTGCGAGCAACAGTGTCGGCACGGTGACGCAGCCTTTCACGCTCACGGTCACCGCGGCGGCTTCGACGCCAACTTTCATCACGCAACCGCAGAATGCGATCGGCAACCTCGGCGGCACGGTGACGTTCACCGCGAGTGTCACGGGCAGCCCGACGCCGACGCTGCGCTGGCAGCGCCAGGCCGCGGGCAGCAGCGGTGGGTTCGCCGATCTGAGCGACGATGTCACGTACACCGGCACGACGACCACGACGCTCACGGTGCGTAATTTGGAGGCCGGCATGTCGGGTGATCAATTCCGCCTCGTCGCGACGAACGCCACGCAGGCGGTGGGCAGCTCGATTGCCACCCTGACGGTCAACGTGGGAACCGTCATCAGCACCTTCGCGGGCCAGGCGGGCCTTTCCGGCAGCACCGACGCGATCGGCACCGCCGCTCGTTTTAACACGCCCGCGGGCATCGCGGTCGATGCGGCCGGCAACTTCTACATTGCCGATGCCGGCAACAACACCATCCGCAAGATCACCGGCGGCGGCGTGGTCACCACCTTTGCCGGCCTGGCTGGCGTCGCCGGCTCGACGGATGGTGCGGCCACCGATGCGCGGTTCCGCGCTCCGTCGGCGATCGCGGTGAGCCCCGTCGGCACCGTGTATGTCGCCGACACGTTCAATCAGACCATTCGGGCGATTTCCCCGACCGGCGTCGTCACGACCTTGGCCGGACTGGCCAACAGCGCCGGCGCGGTCGACGGCATCGGTGCCGCCGCACGCTTCCAGTTCCCGAGCGGCGTGGCGGTCGATCAGAGCGGCTCGGTCTACGTGGCGGACTCCGGCAATCACACGATTCGCAAGGTCCTGTCCGACGGTTCGACCTCCACCCTGGCCGGCGCGGCCGGCATCGCGGGCACCGCGGACAGCACCATCGGCACGGCGGCGCGGTTCAACTATCCGGGCAACCTGGCGATTGATACCACCGGCAACCTGTATGTCGCCGACACGCTGAATCACACGATCCGTCGCGTGAACACCGTGACGGGTGCCGTCGTCACCTTCGCGGGCACCGCGGGTGTGGCTGGCGCGCTCGACGCCACGGGCACGGCCGCGACGTTCAATCGTCCGACCGGTGTCGCCGTCGACACCTCGGGCAACGTGTACGTTGCCGATACCTACAACAACCTGATCCGCCGGATCGCCTCCAGCGGCGTCGTCACGACGCTCGCGGGTTCGGTCGGTCAGGCCGGCAGCGACGACGGCGCGGGCGGCCTCGCCCGGTTCAATCAGCCGTTCGCGCTGACGCTCGATGCCAACGGGAATATCTTCATCGCGGATACGCGGAACAACACGATCCGCCGCAGTGGCACCGTCTCCGCCCCGGCCATCACGACGCAGCCGCAGGGTCGCGCCGTGCCGATCGGCGGCAACGCCACGTTCACGGTCATTGCGACCGGCACGCCGACGCCGAGCTACCAGTGGCAGCGGCAGCCGGCGGGCACGAGCGGCTTCTTCAACCTCTCGAACGGCGGCTCGTACAGCGGCGTCAACACCGCGACGCTGACGGTCTCCGGCGTGCTCTCCTCGATGACGGGCGATCAATTCCGCGTCGCGGTCGCGAACGGGGTCAGTCCGTCGACGCTGTCGGACAGCGCCACGCTCACCGTCGGCGAAGCGCCGGCCTTCACCAATGCAACCACGACGACGGTCCGCGCGACCGAGCCGCTCGCGTTCACGTTCATCGCGACGGGTTCGCCCACGCCGACATTCACCGCCACGGGCCTGCCCAGCTGGGCAACGTTGTCGACCGCCGGCCTGCTCAGCGGGACGCCGCCGGTGGGTTCGGAAGGCACAATCACGCTTACGGTCACGGCCAACAATGGCGTCTCGACGAACCAGACGTTCACGCTGACGGTGCTCCCGGCGTTGCCGACGATTTCGGTCCAGCCGGCGAGCCAGACGGTCGACCAGGGCCAGTCGGTGACCTTCAGCGTCACGGCCTCGGGTGCGGCTCCGCTCACCTATCAGTGGCGCCGCAACGTGGTCGCGATCACGGGCGCGACGGCCTCGTCGCTCACGCTGACCAACGTCCAGGCGGCGAATGGCGGCGTTTACTCCGTCACGGTCACCAATGCCTCCGGCTCGGTCACCTCGAACGGCGCGACGCTGACCGTGAACACCGTGCCGACGTTCACCTCGCAACCGCGCTCGCAAGTGGCGCTCGCGGGCTCCACCGTGACGTTGTCGGTCACACCCGCCGGCGGGACGAGCTTCAATTACCAGTGGCGGAAGAACGGCGTGGCCATCGCGGGCGCGACCAATTCCACGCTGACGCTTACGGCGGTCACCACGGCTGACGCGGGCAACTACGACGTCGTGGTCTCGAACAGTGTCGGGCTCGTCATCAGTTCGCTGGCCCAGGTCAGCGTCGTATCGAGTCCGGCCGCGCCCGTCATCGTCGCGCAACCGGCTTCGCGCGCGGCGCTCGTGGGCACCTCGACCGTGCTCTCGGTCAGTGCAACGGGCGCGCCGTCGCCGGGCTTCCAGTGGCGCAAGAACGGTGTCGCCATCAGCGGGGCGACGAACCCGACGCTGGCGTTCACCAGCGTGCAGGCCGGCGACGCCGCGGTGTATGACGTGGTGATCACGAATTCGGCCGGCAGCGTGACGTCGCTGCCGGTTGGCCTGCGGGTCTTCACCCGCAGCTACGCCGGATTCTACTTCGGCACGTTTGCGAACGGCCTCGGCACGTTTGCGCTGTATGTCCGCGACGATAACACCGGCGTGTTCCTCGGCTACCTGCCGGGAGCGACCGCGCCGGTGGTCAGCACGAGCATCATCGTGAACGACGCTGGCCAGTTCGCGTTCACCCAGGGCGCGATCGCCTCGGCTGCCGCCGCGACGGACGGTGAGCCGCCGCGCGCGGCCGCCCTCGCCGCGGTCACGGTGATCGGCAACATCGGCACCGACGGTTCGCTCAACGGATCGATCACCGGTGGGGCCAACGCCACGTTGGCCGGCACGCGGGCCGCCGATGTCGGCGCAACGCAGGGCGTCGCGGGCTTCTACCAGGCGGGCGCTGCGACAGGCGCCACGACGGTCTCCACCATCGCCGGTCCGAACGGCCAGGCGTTTGTCCTCGTGCAATCGGCCACCACGGCCGATGGCGGCGTGGGCACCGTCTCGGCGACCGGCCAGGTCAGCGTGACGGCCAATCGCTCGGTCGTTTCCGAGACCATCGCGCCCGGCACGGGCACGGTCACCGGCACCTCGAGCGGCGCGATCAGCGCGAACTTCAGCGGCGCGTCGGACGCGGTGCTCGCGCGCCAGCGGCTGGTGAACATCTCGTCGCGCGCACGCGTCGCCACCGGCGACGCGGTGGCGATCGCGGGCTTCGTCATCTCCGGCGAGGAATCCAAGCCGGTTCTCATTCGTGCGGTCGGCCCGACGCTCGGCACGGCGCCGTTCAACGTCAGCGGCGTGCTCGCTTCGCCCCGGCTCGAGTTGTTCCGTGGCAGCACGTCACTCGCGGTCAATGCCGGCATCGCCGCGAACCGCGGGCCGATCGACGCGGCCAGTGCGGCAGCCGGCGCGTTCGCGCTCGGTGCTTCCGGCGCCGACTCGGCGATTCTCACGACGCTCGCGCCCGGCAACTACACTGCGATTGTGAGCAGCACGACGAACACCGCGGGTGTGGCGCTGATCGAAGTTTACGACCTGTCGGCGGCGACGCCCGGTCAGAAGCTGCTGAACATCGCGACCCGCGCGGCCGCCGGCGCCGGCGACAACACGCTCATCGCGGGTTTCGTTATTCCGCCAGGCTCGTCCAAGCGGGTGCTCGTCCGCGGCGTCGGCCCGGGCCTCACGCCGTTCGGCGTTACGGGCGTGCTCGCGCAGCCGACCCTGCTGTTGCTCAGCGGCAGCACGACGATCGCCCAGAACACCAACTGGAACACGTCGGTCGACGCCGCCGCCATCACGCTGGCATCGGCGCAGGTCGGCGCGTTCGGCATGGCGAACAACGACTCGGCGCTCATCGTCACGCTCGCGCCGGGCAACTACACGGCGCAGGTCCTCGGTGCCGGTGGCAGCACCGGTGTTGCGCTGATCGAAGTGTACGATTTGCCGTAACGGCCAAGCGCAGTCTGCAATTCACGAGCCCGCGTCGCGAGACGCGGGCTTTTTGCTGCCTGCCTCGCCGCGGGGAGTGGTTTCTTCGGACCGACCACGCTGCCCAGGTCACGGCTTGCGGCGGGGGCGAAGCCTGGCCCGAAGGGCAAGACGAACGAGTCAGGCAGCTTGCTTTCATTGGAGGGCCCGCCGCCGTGCGGGCCGTGGGCTCGCGGCGAAGCCTGGACGGCACCCGGAAGTCGCCGCCTCCCTTCGGTCTGCGGGTGAGAATTCTCTGTATTCTGATGCGGGCCTGGTGGAGTGTCCGAGATTCCCGTGTGCCCGTTTGAATGAAACGCATGCTGAAATGGTCCGGCGTCGGCGGGGTGGCGCTGGGGGCGGCTTGGCTCGTCCTGCAGATGCTGCCGCCGCGCGGCGTGGTGCCGGAGCCAAATTCGTGGCGGCCACGCGCGGGGCAGCGGCCACTGGTGATTGCCCACGCGGGCGGACAGGGCTTGCGGCCGTCGAACACGCTCGCCGCGTTTACCCACAGCGCGGGGCTCGGTTGCGACGTGCTCGAGATGGATCTGCGGCTGACCCGGGACGGGGTGCTCGTCGTCATTCACGACGAAACGATCGACCGCACGAGCGACGGCCAGGGCCGCGTGATCGACTTCACCGTGGGCGAGCTGAAGCAACGGAACTTTGGATACAGGTTCAAGGATCAGGCCGGCGCGCGGCCGTATCGCGACCAGCCGGTGCCGATTCCGACGCTGGAGGAAGTTTTCACGCTTTTCCCGCAGATGCCGATGGTGGTCGAATTGAAGGATCGAGCGGCAAACGGCGCGAAGGCGGCGGCGGTGCTGACGGAACTGATCCGCCGCTTTGACCGCGAGGCCCGGACGATGGTGGCCGCGTTCGATGACGCGACGCTCGATGAGTTCCGCCGCGTCTCGGCCGGCCGCGTGTTTACCGCGTCGCCGATGGAACGAACGCGGCGGTTCGTCCTGTACAACCGGGCCTGGCTGGACTGGCTGGCGCCGACGGTCGATCAGGCGCTGCAGATTCCGGTGGCGGCCGCGGGGTTCCAGCTCGACACGCCGCATTTGCTGTCGGCCGCGCACCGGCGAAACCTGGCGGTGCATTACTGGACGGTGAACGATCCGACGGAAATGAAACGGCTGATCGCGCTCGGTGCCGATGGTTTGATGACGGATTATCCGGATCGATTGCTGGCGGTGCTGAAGGAGATCGGTCGGTGAGGCTGGTTGTAGGGCGGCGTCTCCCGACCCCGCCCGCTGCGGAAATTGCCCGAACTTTAGGCAGAGTGTAACGTATTACGTTACACTCTGCGACTGCCGCAATTGGCCAAACTCCAGGGGCGGGCTTTCCGACCCCGCCGCCCTGAGCTGTGATTCCTGTTCGGCGGGGTCGGGAGACCCCGCCCTACATGCACGGATTTTGCCACGGGTGGATTTTCGCGCGGAGCCCGGCGGCGTTGTTCATTGACCGGCTTTCCCCGGTCGTGTCGGAATCGGGCGCCCCTTCCCTTGCAATGACGCGACTGAAAACCCCCACGGATCTGCGCAGCGCGCGCTGGTTTGGCCCGCCGACGCTGCGCGGGTTCAGCCACCGGTCGCGGATGAAGCAACTCGGCCACCGGCACGAAGACCTCATCGGCAAGCCGGTGGTCGCGATCGTCAACACGTGGAGCGAAATCAACCCGTGCCACACGCACCTGCGCGAGCGCGCCGAGGCGGTGAAGCGCGGCGTGTGGCAGGCGGGCGGATTTCCGGTGGAGGTGCCGGCGCTCTCGATCACCGAGACGTACTTCAAGCCGAGCCCGATGCTGTTTCGGAACCTGCTTGCGATGGAAACCGAGGAGATCCTGCGCGGACTGCCCGTCGATGGTGCCGTGCTGATGGGCGGCTGCGACAAGACGACGCCGGCGCTGCTGATGGGCGCGCTCTCGATGAACCTCCCGGCGATTTTCCTGCCCGCCGGCCCGATGCTGCGTGGCAACTGGAACGGCCAGCCGCTCGGCAGCGGCACGGATCTGCTGAAGTACTGGACCGAGCGCTGCGCCGGCACGATCACCGAGCAGGAGTGGAACGACATGGAGGCCGCCATCGCGCGCTCGCCGGGATTTTGCATGACGATGGGCACGGCGGCGACGATGACCGCGTTGACCGAGGCGCTCGGGATGACGCTGCCCGGCGCGTCATCGATTCCAGCGGTCGATTCGAATCACGTCCGCATGGCGATCAACTGCGGCGAGCGAATCGTCGAGATGGTGTGGCAGGATGTGAAGCCGCGCGACATCATGACCGCGGCCGCGTTTGAAAACGCGATCACCGTCGACATGGCGATCGGCGGCTCGACCAACGCGATCATTCATCTCGTCGCGCTGGCGCGGCGGTGCGGGCTCACGCTGGAGTTGCCGGCGTTCGATCGGATCGCGCAGCGTACTCCGGTGCTGGCGAACATCCGTCCCTCCGGCGCATTCCTGATGGAGGATTTTTATTATGCCGGCGGATTGCGCGCGCTCATGGCGGAGCTGCGTGATCTGCTCCAGCTGGAATGCGCCACCGTGAACGGCCGCACGCTGGGCGAGAATCTCGCGGGCGCGGCGATCGTGAACCGCGACGTCATCCGTCCGCGGGCCAGCGCGCTCGCGGCCACCGGCGGCACGGCGATCTTGTTCGGCAGCCTCGCGCCGAACGGCGCGGTGATCAAGACAGCGGCGGCGACGCCGCGGCTGCTGCAGCACACGGGGCCCGCGGTGGTCTTCAAGGATTTCGACGATCTCGCGGCGCGGATTGATCGCGACGATCTCGCGGTGGACGAGGACTCGGTCCTCGTGCTGCAGAACGCCGGTCCGCTCGGCGGCCCCGGCATGCCGGAGTGGGGCATGCTGCCGCTGCCGAAGAAGCTGCTGCAGCGCGGCGTGCGCGACATGGTGCGGATTTCCGATGCGCGGATGAGCGGCACGGCGTACGGCACGTGCGTGCTGCACGTCTCGCCGGAGAGCTTTGTCGGTGGCCCGCTGGCGCTGGTGCGCGATGGCGATCGGATTTCGCTCGATGCCGCCGGGCGCAAACTCGACCTCCTCGTGCCGGAGGCCGAACTCGCGGTGCGGCGCGCGGGCTGGCGGCGGCCGGAGGCAAAGTATCGTCGGGGCTACCTGGCGCTCTACAGCGATCGGGTGACACAGGCGCACGAGGGCTGCGACTTCGATTTTCTCAGCGGCACGGCGGCGACCCCGGAACCGGCGATCCATTGAGCGCGCTGGGCGAAGAAACGCGCCGCGCCGTCACGCGGCGGCTGGTGCCGTTCCTGCTGGTGGCCTATTTCTTTGCGTACATCGATCGAACGAACCTCGGCATCGCCAAGCTCGGGATGCAGCGGGAGCTCGGGTTCACCGACGAGGTGATTGGGCTGGGCGCGGGAATTTTTTTCGCCGGCTACCTGCTGCTGGAGATTCCGGGCACGCTGATCGTCGAGCGGTGGAGCGCGCGGCTGTGGATTGGCCGGATCATGATCACCTGGGGCCTCGTGGCGGCCGCGCTCGGCTTCGTACAGACCACGACGCAGTTCTACTGGTTGCGGTTCGCGCTGGGCGCGGCGGAGGCGGGATTCTTCCCGGGCGTCATCGTGTATCTCTCGCATTGGTACACGCCTGGCGACCGCTCGCGGGCGAAGTCGTGGTTTCTCATCGCGCAACCGCTGTCGCAGGCGCTGGGGCTGCCGCTCTCGCGGATTATCCTGGAGAACGTCGCCTGGGGTGGACTCGCCGGCTGGCGCTGGGTCTTCATCCTGGAAGGCGTGCCGTCGATCGTGCTCGGGGTCGTCACGCTGTTTTTCCTGACCGACTGGCCGCGCGACGCGCGCTGGCTCGCGGCCGAGCGGCGCGAGTGGCTCACGGCGGAAATCGAGCGGGAAAGATCCACGAAACAGGCGGAGGGCCGCGCGACACGTGGAGCGCGCTGGCGCATCCGCAAGTGCTGCTGCTCGTGGCGATTTGCTTCTTCGTCATCGCCGGCAACCAGAGCGTTGCGTTCTTCCTGCCCTCGATCACCGATGCGTGGTCCTCGCTGTCGGTGACCGGTCGCACACTCGTGACGATGCTGCCGTACATCTGCGGATTCTTCGGCATCCTGGTGAACGGCCACCTCGCCGGCCGCGCGCGCGATCGGCGCTGGTTCGTCGCGGGCCCGATGCTCGTGACCGCGGCGGGGCTGGCCGGAGCGGTCGCCACCAACGGGCACCCCATGCTCATGGTGTTGTTTTTCTGCGCGGCGGGATTTTCCGCGCAGGCGTACCTGCCCGTGCTGTGGACGTATCCATCGTCGCTGCTGACGAAATCCGCCGCGGCCGTCGCGATCGGCTTGATCAACTCGATCGGCAATCTCGGCGGG
>JGI1356J14229_10003888_pt1 | contig 11250 bp, 11 predicted proteins | sample Subgrocontami58m_FD_14229 | JGI IMG/M metagenome (IMG submission 14229) | reverse complement strand
AAGTCCGATGCCGGGCATGTGGGGATAATCCCTTCCCGTGTCCCGGACCATGAAGATTTTGAAGCCGAGGCAGCCGGCCTCGGCGAGCTTGGAGATCTCCTCCGGCACCGTCCCCGAGGGATTGTGATTGAAATCGACAATCGCCTTTTTTTTGCTGATCTCGATGACATTGCGGTAGCGCTCCACGGTCGTTGTCGGCGGATCGACGTTCGGCATGCCGATCGANAGCGTNACACCTCCAGCGGCGGCGGCCTGGGTCGCTGTCGTGATATCCTCCTTATGCGTGAATCCCGGCTCTCTGTGGTGCGTGTGCGTGTCGACCAGTCCCGGAATCACTACCTTGCCCTTTGCCTCTATGACGGCGCTGAAGGAATCCGGCAGGGCCGTGGGCTTCGCGAGCGCTGCTACTTTGCCTTGATGTACGGCGATATCCGCTTCGATAAGACCTCCGGGCGTCCAGACCTTTCCCCCTTTGACAACCAAGTCCATCTTTTCCATGGCTCAAAATCTCCGTTCAGAAAAGTTTGGAAACCCTTATATGACCGGCAAAAATCGCTGTCAACAGGTTGTGCCAATAGTCGCGCACGGCGCCGAGAGCAAAGCTTGACTCCAAACCGCAAATCTGAAAGTATCTTCGGCGGACTCACCCGGCAGACCAAAAAAAGGAGGAAACGAATTATGGCGCAACAAATCAGGCCGTTTTTAACTCTCATGGTAACTTTACTTTTCCTCACACCGGCAGCTTTCGGTCAGGATGCCAAACTGATCGAGGCGGCAAAGAAAGAAGGCAAGATAGTGGCTTATGGCTCGCTCGAGTCCGACACCGTGGAGGCCATCAGGAAAGCCTTTCAAAAGAAGACGGGAATAGAAATGGAATACTGGCGCGCCTCTGCAACCAAGGTCATGGATCGGGCCATGACCGAGTATCGGGCCGGAAGGCCTCTCTTCGATGTCATCCTCACCAACGACAATCCGTTACAGATTATGCAAAAGGAGGGAATCTTCGCCAAATATGACTCGCCATCGGCCAAGGATTTTCCAAAGGATGCCATTGACCCAAATCTAGGTCCCAGATATCGGAACGTGATCGTCGGTGTCGTTTACAATAAGAGCGTGATCAAGCCTGCGGATGCGCCGAAATCACTTGAAGACCTCCTCAAGCCCCAATACAAGGGAAAACTGGTCATGCCCGACCCGACGCAGCACACGACTACCACGCAGTGGGTTGCCAGTCTCTTCAAGCTCATGGGAAAGGAAAAAGCGGACAAGTATATTCACGACCTGGCCGCCATGAAACCTATTCTGGTCGAATCCTTGCTGCCCGCCGCCGAGCGCGTCACCACGGGAGAGACTCCGATAGCGATCACCTACGTGAAATACACCTTCATCTTCGGCCAAAAGGGGGCGCCCATGGACTATGTCAGGCTCGGAAAAATGCTTGGAGACGGCCACTATGCGCCCCTCAGCAACAAGGCCCCACACCCCAACGCCGGGAAAGCCTTTATCGATTATTTCCTTGGCGAGGAATGCATGACCATCATGGCCAAAATGGGTGAGTTCGTAAACCGGAAGGGAGTCTACCCGCCGCTGCCGGACGCGGATAAGATCCAGTTTGTCGAGATGGTGGATCTGGACAAGAAAGGGTTCGCGGAGAAGAAAAAGGAATACACCAAGATCTTCCTGCAGTAGAAATTAAGGCTCCGTGAATCACAGGACCGTTGCTGCTGGGCGATCGCTTCCCTCTTTCTGGAACTTGGGGCGCACGGCCTCGTTTCTCAGCCAGCCGATCAATTGGATCTTTCTCGGTGTAGCTGCGATCCTCGCCTTTCTAAGCCTCTACCCGAGTTTCTTTCTCCTTTATGGAAGCCTGACGGACTCCCCTCTGGGGGTGCCGGGCCATTTTACCCTGCACAACTACATTCAGGCATATTCAGACCCGGAGGCCTACCGCCTGATCCTGACCTCTTTTATTTTCGGCATCGGAGCCTCCGGATTGTCCGTGGTCCTGGCCTTGAGTCTGGCTTGGATTACCATCAGGACCGACGCTCCTTTCAGAAGACTCTTCGAGCTTACCGCGATCATCCCCAATATCATGCCGCCGCTTCTCATTTCGATATCATGGGTCCTCCTCCTCAACCCCAGTAACGGCCTTATCAATGCTACGCTGATGCGGCTTCTGGGCCTGGAGAAAGCGCTTTTTAATATCTACTCCCTCCCAGGTTTGATTTTTGTTGAAGGGTTGATCCTGACTCCCCTTGCCTTTCTGATCATAGCAGCGGCCATGAAAGGCATGGATCCCGCGCTGGAAGAATCGGCCAAGACGCTCGGCTCCAATGAGCTCGGCGTCGCCGGGCGCATCACATTTCCCCTGATGCGCCCGGCTATCTTGGCGGCGGCTACGCTGAATTTTGTCCGGGCGGTCGAAAGCTTCGATACCCCCGCAATCATTGCGCTCCCGGCCAGGATCGAAGTCTTCACGACTAAGATCTGGCGCGAGGCCCTGGGCTCGTTCCCGACCAACCACAATCTCGCCGCATCCTACGGCGTGGGGATCCTTGTTATCGCCCTGATCTTCGTCTATCTCTACCGTCGCTTCACCTCAACGGTGGAGAGCTTCTCCACCGTGACCGGCAAGGCATTTCGCCCTCATCAGATCGATCTCGGCAAATGGAGATATCTCGCCTCGGGCGTGGCTTTTGTGCTCCTCATCTTGATGGTGGTGCTGCCCTTTCTGGTTCTTCTCCTGGTCTCGCTTTTGCCTTACTACCATGTGCCCACCTGGGAAACCTGGAAGAATCTGACTCTAAGCAACTACCTCTACATTATCGAGACCCCAAGGGTCCACAGGGCGTTCGCAAACAGCCTCTTTCTGGCCATTGTCGGCGCTTCCATCTGCATGTTCCTAGCCGCCCTGACTTCGTACCTTACAGTAAGAACCAAGATCGCCGGCCGCGGCCTCCTGGAAGGGCTTGTCTTCATCCCCTGGGCCTTTCCCGGGACGGCGCTGGCCCTCGGTCTCCTCTGGGCATACGTGGATTTTCCCATCCCCATCTACGCTACGATCTGGATCATTCTGATCGCTTATGTGACCCGTTTCCTGCCTTACGGGCTCAGGGCGGTGACCAGCACGATTATTCAGATTCACAAAGAGCTGGAAGAAGCTTCGACCGCCTGCGGCGCCGGCTTTCTTGCTACCTTCCGCCGTATTCTTATTCCCCTGATGCGGCCCGGGATTATGGCCGGGTGGATCATTCTCGCAACCATCTACATGCGCGAGTTCAGCGCCTCGATCTTTCTCTACAGCCCCGGCTCGGAGCCCCTGGGACCGCTGCTCTATTTTCTCTATCTCGATGGCATGCGTGGACGAGTGGGAGCGTTAGGAGTAGTCATCTCTATTATTTGCGTCATACTGATCGCCTTCGCCCAGCGGCTTTCCCGCTGGGAGGCGAAGTAACCGAGGATCGAGAATAGAGAATGGAAGATGGCAATCGCGATCCTCGATCTTCAATCTTCTATCCTCAAAGGCGAACAGAGTAAGGAGGCGTTGTGGAAAAGCTACATCTGACCGTTGCGTGCGGTGATTACGACAGGACCAAGGCGCTCCAAGACGGCTCGGTTCAGCCGGAAGGGATTCGCCTCAATTATCTTCCCCTGCAGGCGGAAGAGATCTTCTGGCGCATGAGCAATTTTCTCGAATTCGACGCCTCCGAGATGTCGCTCTCGAACCACATCACGATGGTTAGCCGGGGCAACTCTCCCTTCGTGGCCATCCCGGTCTTTCCGTCGCGTTTCTTCCGTCATTCCTGCGTCTTCATCAATACCGATTCGGGAATCCAAAAACCCCAGGACCTGAAAGGCAAAAAGGTGGGCGCGCCTGAATATTCGATCACCGCGGCTGTCTGGATCCGCGGCATGCTGCAAGACGACTACGGTGTCAGAGCCCAGGAGATGGAATGGTTCTCGGGAGGACAAGAAGAGACCGGAAGGAAAGAGCGCGTCGCGCTCAAGCTTCCCAGCGAGATCAGGCTAAGCGCCATCGGACCCGACAAGACCCTCAACGGGATGCTGGAAAGCGGCGAGATCCACGCCCTGATTTCCGCCCGCGCCCCCTCCTGCTTCGTCAAGGGGTCGCCCAAGGTCCGGCGGCTGTTTCCCAACTACAAAGAAGTGGAAATGGATTATTACAAACGAACCAAAATTTTCCCGATCATGCATGTGCTGGTGATCCGCAGGGCACTTTACGAGCAACACCCTTGGGTTGCCCGAAGCCTGTATAAGGCCTTTTGTGAGGCGAAGCAGCGCGCCATCGGCGCGATGCTCAAGATCACGAACACGCACGCCGCCACGCTGCCGTGGCTGTTCGCCGAAGTCGATGAGCTGAAATCGCTTTTCGGCTCGGACTGGTGGCCCTACGGCATCGAGGCCAACCGCCACATCCTGGAAGCCTTGATTCGATACATGGGCGAGCAGGGGCTCATCGACCGCCCGGTTAAGGTGGAAGAGCTGTTTGCGCCAAATACCGCGGGCGAGTTTAAAATCTAGAGGATGGAAGATGGAGGATAGAGGATCGCAAATACGAGAATTGATTCTCGAACCTTGAACATTGGACATCGTCTTTTTGCCATCCTCGATCTTCGATCATCGATCCTCAGAACCCCGACATGCCCGCATCCAGAAAGATCGCAGCGTTCATCCGCTCTGCGCGCGTGGCTCACCTGACCACCGCTGATAGAGCAGGCCAACCCCACGTCATTCCCATCTGCTTTGCCTTCGATGGCGAGGAGCTTTATTCTCCGATCGACGAAAAACCCAAAAAGAGGCTCCCGCTGCTCTTGAAAAGAATCAAAAACATCCGGGAAAACCCGCATGTTTCCGTGGTCGTCGACAGATACGACGACGACTGGAGAAGGCTTGCCTATGTGCTGATTACCGGGAGGGCAAAGGTTCTGGTCAAAGGACAGAGACACCACAGGGCCGTACTCCTTCTGCGGCGGAAATATCCCCAGTACCGACACATGGCGATCCAGGACAGACCGATGATCCAGATCCGGCCTGTGCGTGTGAAGAGCTGGGGAAATTTGTAAGGAGTGAACGGGCTCAGGCAAATCGCGTAAATTCTGCGGAACACATGCTGGGGGACCACGACGAGATTAAAGGATAGGCCGAGACGGAAGAGGCCAAAATTTCAGACGTGAGCTGGCCCGGGTTTTCATTTTTCGCTCTTCGCTAACTGATACAGCCTGCCATTTCCATGTCTCTATAGAGACATGGAAAATCATGATTTTCGTTGTATTTCAGCTACTTTCATTAGTTTTAATATTATTAAACATATGAAACTAGGCTTTATTCATATATTGTTTAGAATAAAACTTGACTTTTACAATACTATTGTTAATATAAAGCTATGCCTAAAAAGCGATTAAATATTTTGGATGAAATGGCTCTATCTCGTCTCGCACCCCCTGAGGATAGCCCGATATACGAGCCGTCACACGCAGACTGGATACGGATTCTTCGCAATACTCTCCGAATGACGCAGGACGAACTTGCGCGGCGGGCACACATAAGTCAACCCCATCTTGCCGGCATTGAAAGTGGTAAAACCGATCCGCAAATAGACACCCTAAAACGCATATTTCAAGCACTGTCATGCGATCTGGTTATTCAACCGCGACCCACTAAACCTATTCAAGATCTGCTCCGTGGGCGGGCACGCAGTATCGCCTTGAAACGCCTGAAGCAGTCAATGGGAACTATGGCGCTCGAAGAACAAGCGCCAGACGCTGAGGTTTTTAAGCAACTCTTGGAGAAGCGTACTGACGAAATCCTTAGCGATCGACGCGAGAAACTCTGGCGCCAAACAGATGACTGACAAAACGAAGACACCTGGCGCCACGCCAGGGGACGACGCCTCCGGTCTAATTCAAAAACAACTGACAGATCGTCGCGCCCGTAATGCAGCCGAGCTAGATGCCATCTCACTTGCTTACGACAAACATATTTTTAAAGCTCAGCGGAAAAGAGCCGGTACGCAGTGGTTGACCGACGAATTTATTCGCCGTGTACACTTAGATATGTTTGGCGAGATTTGGGAGTGGGCAGGAAAATATCGCACTTCTCGAATGAACATCGGTGTGGAACCTCATCTGATCCCCGAACAGATAAAGCTACTCTGCGGGGATTTCAGCTACTGGAACTCCCCTGAGTGCTCTATGCCCCCGCTTGAGATCGCTGCTCGCTTACAAAACCGTCTCACCAGGATTCACCCCTTCAATAACGGAAACGGGAGGCACGCCAGACTTATGACCGATATTTTTCTACACTCCATCAAACATCGCTTGCCCAAATGGCCCCAGATTCAACTCTTGTCTCAGGGCGACAAAATTCGAAACCGATATATAGCGGCAATGAAAGCCGCCGACCAAGAGGACTATAGTAACTTAGTGGCATTCATCAAAGACTGCGTTGAATAATGGAACATTTGTTCACTCCGACTTTAGAGTATCGGCCAGGGTCAACTCACTTCCCTCTTTTTGCCGCAGAACACGCTTTGGGGGACGACGACGAGATTAAAGGATCGGCGAGACGAAAGAGGCCACAAGACGCGACCCCAATTGGCTCTCACCCTTCCCAAGGACAGACAGCTTGCCGTCGAACTCCAGGGTGTGGTGCGGGACCGTGTGGTGATAGCATTCAATCGCGGTCTTTCCTTTGAACTGCAAAACCGGCATCTGTGGTTACACTCCCCTGTCAAGTCATCCGTACAGCATGACGCGAGTTTGGCAGACCTCCTATGTCGTAATGTATCACCGGACCCCCAGGCCCGTTATCAATCAGCGAAATTCCCATAAACCGAAAACCAGCTGACTTAAGTAAGTCAAATTTTCGAATCATCAGCAGATACAGATTCTGGTCGCAGGTCGAAAGTATAATCTGTCTCTTAGGACGGAACCTGCCCAATGCCGTAGCGCGGAGTTCGTCAAGGAAAGCAACAGCATCTAGATCATCGAGGTGTTGTACCGGGTCATCAACTAGTAAGGTCTGCAGCTTTGACCAACGTTGATTTTCTGCAAGGGAGATAAATATAGACAATGCCAGTACATTCGCTTGTGCGCTGCTAAGAAAAAAGCGAGGCTCGCCTGCGTCTTCTGCTTTTCCTCGATATCGTATGCCGAGTTCCAGGCCATTCTTACCACTTCTCATAATCACCCGGTCGAAAGGGTAGGGGCTCGGAATCATTGTTTTGAACAGCCGTCCTATTTCAGGCTGGTGCTTGGCTATACGTTCCTTGACCGCGCGGTCAACACTTTCAGCCAAACGTGAAATCCACCGCGCTGTTTGAGTCGAAGCCTCTTTCAGTTTTCCAATTTCCTCTTTGCTTTCATTCAAAGATCTCTTCGCAGCTTCAATCTCGGGAAGAAGTTCGTCTCGCTCCCTCTGCAAGGCAAGAAGCTTACGGGCCGCCGCGTACTGGTCAGCTAACTGAAGGGCAGTATGCAAGCAGTCCTTTTCCTCGGATACGCGAGCAATGGACCCGGCAATTACATCCGTTGACACATCAGCTGCTAACTGAAGTGCTTTACTTTTGGAACGAAAGTCTTCAATATATGATGTCAAGTCACCCAGCGTCTGCTCCCATTCCTGCAAGTTTTTCTCCAGTTTGACGCGTTCAGCACGACTAGATTCCCACTGACCCTCAGCATTTCCTCTCTGAGCTTCTAGATTAGTCCTCTCGTTCTCAAGGTTAACGACTCCTGTACGACTCGTTTCAATGAGATGCAAAATCCGATCTTCTGTCGACTGGATCATATCGGAAAGACCTAATTCTCCGAGCCGCAAACTAATGGCATCCACCTTAGATTGAGTTTCGTCACGGAGTTTGTTCTTATCATCCAAAGTACGACCGAGAGAATTCGCTGAGGCGATAGCACCGTTCAAGCGTTCTTGGTTGTCCTTAACTGCCTGTTCACGCTCTTGAAGGGCATCTTGGCTTTCAGCCAAAAGTAGCTTGCAGTTGGAAATTAACTCATTCAGCTTTTCCCCGTTTATTTCAGCTCCAAGTCGGTTCGCGTCACCTTCGATTTCGCGGGCAACCGAGAAGGCCTGATCGCGTTCAATTCTCTCCGCCTCAAGAGCGGCGTCGACGTGTTTAAGATCCCGGTCAACCGCAGTCAAATCTGCCGCGATACGTGCCAAGTCATTAGACAATTCCTGAAGCTGTTTTGCGGCTTCCTGAAAAGTCACAGGAACACTTTTGAGCTGAATCTCAATGGCCTGCTGCAACGCTTCGGGAGAGGTATGCACGTGAACTTCAGTATTCTTTCTTCCAACATTCAAAGTAGATGTTTAGAGCATGCCTAGCTATGCCCTCCCTCTGTCCAATTGCCTCAAGCCAATTGTTGGTTGCTCGTTCATAAGAGGTGAGAAAGGAATTTGCAGTATTCTGTTCAATTTCGTCAGCATCCAGGCTAACTTTAAGCTCAGTTTTTCCCTCTGCCCATTCGCCAGTCAACCAGTGGCAGACCGGCAAAATCGGGCGAAAACAATTCGATCGATCCTGGTGCTCGAATCCATTATTGTTGATTACCGCGCAAAGAGCTTCTGTAGGAAACGGTCCTGGCTGGCCACTACCACCTATCTTAGAGACCAAATAGACAGGCTTGTATGTCAACCAGTAGAGGCACGGGCCCGATTCACGCAGTATCACTGCCTGATGATCGTGATCACGTTCATCCCATAGCGAGTATGTTGAGTAAGGAAATTATAGCAACTGCCACCGTCGCTGATAATGAAAATGAAACTTGGATCGCCCCCACCATCGCGTTTTCCCCGTCGCGTGGTTGGCGTTGTTAACAAAAATTAGACACCCTCCGTCCGTTTCTACTTTATTTATGGGCGGTTCAAAGTATGCCTGAGCTGCCTGTTTGAATTGCTCCCTCTCCTGATCCTTGTTGCTTTGTAGAAGGAGCATGATGTCCAGAGGTACCGCCGGACACGCGGCGGCAGAGTCCTGCCGCAATACCCGAACAAACTCCGCTGAGCTAAAATCGCTACAGACTTGGACACAGAAATTGAGACGAAGGCCGGGCGTCTGATTTTTGGACCGAAACAGCAGAACGTTTCGACCAGGGAAGATAATGGGATGTTCGTCCGCGTAAGGGTTACGTTTTGGTTGGACAAATTTTTTGATGCTTCCGCTTGTCTCTCGAATCCAAATACCAGCTGCATTAACTACATGGCTGTCGATCCCGCCCTCTAGCCACGTTGATTTTTCAGGCATATCGGGCAGATCTTCGATGAGTTGTCGGTAATCCGCCCAGGGCAAATACTCAATGCCGGCAATGATTACAGCCGGTCGCCTTAACTGCTCCGCTATCTGGCTGATGATGCTGTCGTGGCAGATCGGCATGGAAAGTTCAGGCGCCAGGATAAGCAGCGGTCGAACAGGATGAGTGCTATCAAAATGCTCAACGAGCCAATTCTGGAAATTCCTTAGTAATTCGCCCTTATTCTGAGCGACGCTGGGATCAATCTTCGCCCAATTGTGGTCTCTTCAAGGTAAGGGTGTGTGCCATTGAAAAATGAAAAGATCAATCAACTGGTCGTCTGCTAGTCCAAAATCAATCTCAATCGGATAGATAGCCATGGCGGATGAGTATCGGGCATTTAGTATTAAACTCTAAATTTGTCCAGCGACAGATCCCTCAACTATTCTTTAAGAAGCAGGCTAGGAGAGCCAGTCCGGGCGATGATGTGGGATCAAAGATGTGACCGGATCAGGGAACCCAGCGGAAGTTAGTTCCCCGTAAAATAAGGCAAAATCACTAAGAAGGCAACAGGCGATACGAACAGGCGTGAGGCACTAGGCAGCAAGGAAAAAATAAAAAGGTAAAAGGAAAAAACAGGCAAGAGGCGTTAGGCGAGAGGCAACAGGAAGAAAGAGGAAAGGAATCGAGGTTCTTAACGCCTCGGCTGATTTCTGACCTGCCGTATTTTGCGGCCCGTTCTTTGACGATAAAGCCGATCTTCCGCTTCCTCGGCTCCGGCGGGGTCATAAGCATACCAGTAAGGATGAGGGATGAGGAATGCAAGACACGACCGCAAAACAGCGGGGAACCCTTAGCCTGCTCCATTTCGGGAGTTCCGCTCAAGCTGCTTCGTCGCCGGGCTGGTAGCGCGTAACCGGAACGCGCACGTGCTCGGTGACCTGATCACTGCGCGCGGCAATCTGACGCATTCTCTTGAATACCCGGGCGTGATGGTACCGTTCCCCGCACTTGTTGCATACCCAAGCAGGAACGTCCTCAATGATAATCAGCGCTTCCCCGTACCTGAAGTATTCACGTCCCCGCTTGGCTTCCAAGTGTCCCTCGCAGCAGAGCGCGCAGAGCTCACCTGTCATATCTGACGCTTTTTTACGTTTCATAGGCCGTGATAATCAAAATCAGTTGACGAGTCTGAAAAGGCTGAGCCACAGCCGTCAGACCTCGTCCGTCCATTGCTGTTCCTTCAACCACATACTTTGGCCGACCGATGCGGTCTCTTTCACGCCGTACTATTCTCCCATTGAGGATCGCTGCCTCAAGATCCTGGTCGGTCAAGCCATCGTCAGCCATTTCGTTCTCAGCATGAACCGAGAGGACATACTCTCCCCGCCTGACCAGCGCTCTGATTTGCCGCAGTATACGGGGATACATAGGATGAAAGTCAAGTCAGCCCCTTAAGAAGCCATTACCCCAAGACCAAGGAAATGTCCAGGTCTGCGTGAAAACTAAGAGAGAGGAATAGGGTCAGAATAGGGTCTAATTGCCTTTTCAGCCGTTGCTCTTTTGCCCTACCCATGCCGGCACCCTAAAAACTTCCTCGCAAATTCCATCAGTAGTCTACAAAACATAAAACGCCCGGCTGGGGAGAGCCAGTCCGGACGATGATGAGAAAGAAAAGGGGTCAAATCTGCTCTTGGCTCAACTTGGCAATAAAAACCATCAATACAAAAGTCCGGCTGATAGAGCCAGTCCGGACGATGATGCGGAATCGAAGATCCGGCCTGCCTGCCAGCAGGCAGGCCGGATCGGGTGACCCAGTCGAAGTTGGTTCCACGTAAAATAGGGCAAAATCACCAACAAGGCAACAGGCACTAGGCAGCAAGGAAAAAGTAAAAAGGTAAAAGGAAAAAATTGGGCAAGGGTAAGAGGCGACGGGCGAGAGTATCGTGAGCGTGCTTAGGAAAACAGGCAAGAGTCCGAAGCG
>JGI1356J14229_10003883_pt1 | contig 11258 bp, 10 predicted proteins | sample Subgrocontami58m_FD_14229 | JGI IMG/M metagenome (IMG submission 14229) | reverse complement strand
GCTATTGTTATGAAGAATTAGAAGAAAAGTTTAGGCGGTAATTTAAAATTCCAGGATTCTCAAAAAAATTGCTAAGGGATTAAATAAATCTTGTAATACTTACAAATGAACTTACCTAAAGTTTTAGTTATCTTAGGGTCAACTGCTTCTGGCAAGAGTTCTTTGGCGGTTAAATTAACTAAGCGATTTGGCGGAGAAATTATTTCTGCTGATTCCAGACAGGTCTATAAAGGATTAGATATTGGCACAGGAAAAATTACCAAAAAAGAAATGGATGGTGTCTGCCATTATTTGCTTGATGTTGCAAATCCAAAAACAACTTTTACAGTTGCCAAATATCAAAAACTGGCGAACTTAGCAATCAAAAAAATATTGAGAAAGAAAAAACTTCCAATTATCTGCGGCGGCACTGGACTTTATATTGATTCATTAATATACGATTTAAAATTTCCCAAAGTTAAACCACAAAAAGGACTACGTGAGAAATTAGAAAAACTCTCGACCGAGAAGTTATTCAATAAGCTAAAGAGGCTTGATCCTGAAAGAGCCAAAAATATCGATAGCCATAACCCGCGGCGGCTAATAAGAGCTTTGGAAATTGCCCTTACAACCGGCAAACCTATCCCTTCTCTAATTTCCGCCTACGTTAAAACTTCGGCGGACAAGCGCGCTGTGCCCTCCGAAGCTATAAGTGTAGGAGGGAATAAAAGAATAACAAACTTTGATGTATTGAAAATTGGCCTAAATCCCCCGAAAGAGACACTCCGACTAAAAATTAAAAAGAGGTTAAAAGTGAGACTTAAAAATGGTTTAGTCATAGAAGTTAAGAAACTAAAGAAACAATTAGGTGGAGAAAAATTGGATAATTTCGGCTTGGAATATCGTTATGTTAACCAATATTTAGACGGAGTGATGACTTATGAAGAAATGAAAGCTAAGTTATTAACAGAAATTTGGCGCTACGCCAAGAGACAAATGACTTGGTTCAAAAGAGATAAAGAAATCAAATGGATTAAGAATCAAAAAGAAGTAGAAAATTTAGTTAAAAACTTTTTAATTTAGAAATTAGAACGGCCCGTGGAGTTTCCCCCACGGGCCGTGTGCGAGTTCTACTTGCAAGGACGTTACGTTGGCTACTCGTCGGCGGGGACTTGAAGTGGCCTAGGTCCACCCACGATCCTCTTCGTTGCACCACGCTTCGCAGCAGAAGCACCAGGAGTCATCATGCGCTGCATCGAAGCACGGGCAGTAAGGGCAGGTTCTCGGATTCGGTTGGCCAGCGAACATCGTCAACGCGCACCGGGAATTGCACTCTGCACCAGAAGGGTCGGTGACACCCATCATCGCCTGCTCCCAGCAGACATGGGACGAATACGCACGAACTCGATGAACTCTCCACCGCACTCATGACAGTGGTCCCACCAGTTCATGTTTGACTCGTGATTGCCGCAATCAGTGCCACCGCATACGGCCACGTCCCTTGAATGATCCGCACCGCATCCTTCGTGAGTTACCACCGGGAGTCCGTTCCATGTCGGCGCAAGTGTCTGACGAAGAGCGCGACGGAGTGAATCCGGATTCGTGATCCATCCCTGAGCGACTCTTGGAATGAGATTGTCCGGAAGTGCCCGGATGACAGCTCCAGAGAACTCCCTGAACTGCTCTGTGGACATCGAGGCGATATCACGCTTTGGCATGACGTTTCCTCTTTCTGCTCGACTCGGTTTTATTTGACTTTCAGCCACCGTTAGTCGTAGCTCTTAATCGGTAAGAATATTACCAACTAAAAGCTACGACTAATTTGCAAGTAAATTTACTGTTCTCAAAGAACGGCTTTACAGCTAAGTTATAACAAATGCTTATCTTTTTGCCAACAAGCTTACTGTTTAAGTAGCTCGGCTAAAATTTTCTTAATAACCTCTGGGTTGGCTCTGCCCTTCGTCTTTCCCATTACTTGACCCACGATAAATTGGGCAGCGTTTTCTTTACCCTTTTTGTAATCTTCTACTGCCTTGGGGTTAGATGCTATCGCCTCTTCCACAAATTGCTTTATTTCCTCTTCACCGGAAATCTGGTGAAGTCCATCCTCTCCTACAATCGAATGAGGATCAAGTCCTGTCTCAAACATTTTCTTTAAAACATCCTTAGCTACGCGAGAAGAAATTTTTCCACTATCAATAAGCAAAATAAGTTCAGAAAAATTCTCTGGAGTAATTTTTATTTCTTCTCTATTAAACTCTTCTCCGCCAATTAGTCCCTTAAGATCGGTCGTTAAGTAATTAAAGATTAATGTTATTTGCGGATTTTTATCCTCAACCTTAATTTCAGAAATTGTTTCTTCAAAATATTCGGCAAGCGCCATATCCTCTATTAAAGTTTCGATTTGGTTTTCCGATAAATTATATTCACGAGAGAATCTTTCACGCTTCGCCTTTGGTAACTCCGGTAAGTCTTTATAAATTTTACTCAACTCGTCATCCGTAATTTTTAAAGGTGGCAGATCAGGTTCTGGTATATATCTATAATCGTGAGCGTTCTCTTTTAGCCTTTGAGAAAAGGTAATCTTTTTAATATCATCCCAACCTCTCGTCTCTTGAACAATCTTTTCACCCTTGTCTAATGCTTCTTCTTGTCTTTTAATTTCGTAAGCAATCGCGTCCCTTACCGCAGCAAATGAATTGATATTTTTTACCTCTACTTTAGTCCCAAATTCTTTAGTTTTAGAAATAGAAATGTTTGCCTCAACTCTCATTTCTCCTTTATCCATATTGGCTTCTGAAATCTTAAGATAACGAAGAATCAATTGTAATTCCTTAGCCATCTTTAACGCTTCGTCAGCCGAAGAAATAACGGGTTCGGTAACAAGTTCCATGAGGGGCACTCCAGCGCGATTAAAATCGATTAGAGCTCCTCCCTCTTGATCATGTATTGAGCGAGCTGTGTCCTCTTCTAAGTGGATTCTCGTAAGCTTAACACCTGCGACTTCTCCACCTTGAACTAACGGTTCGTCGTATTGAGAAATCTGATAACCTTTAGGAAGATCGGGATAAAAATAGTTCTTGCGATCAAATTTAGAAAACTTGGCTATTGTGCCTCCTACCGCCTGACCTATCTTTATCATCGATTTAATCGCTTCTTCGTTTATTGTAGGCAAGGTTCCTGGATGCGCCAGACAAATTGGGCAAACGTTTATATTAGGCCGTTTTTCGTCAGGATTATTAACACAACCACAAAACATCTTAGTTTTGGTATTTAATTCTACGTGAATTTCCAACCCTATTGTTACCTTAAAATCTCGCATCTATGAAAATTAATAAGCCTCATAATGAGGCTTATTAAAGCATAACAAAAGATACTTACTTAGTCATTGGTTACCTCAATACCCATTGATCTTGCGGTGCCAGAGATAATTCTCTCTGCGGCTTCTACATCATTGGCATTCAAGTCAACCATTTTTCTTTCAGCTATTGCCCTAAGATCGGTTTTGCTAATCTTACCAACATTACTCCTGTTTGGTGTACCAGATCCTTTTTCAACACCTGCTGCTTTTCTAAGCAAATCTGATGCTGGAGGAGTTTTTAATTTGAATGTGAAACTCCTATCGTCATAAATAGTTATTTCTGCTGGGACGATATCCCCAGTCATAGTTTTTGTTGCTTCGTTAAACTGGGCACAAAAATCCTGAATATTTACTCCCTGTGGACCCAGAGCAGTTCCAATCGGTGGAGCTGGGTTTGCCTTACCGGCTTCTATTTGAAGTTTTATTACTGTTTTTATTGGTTTCGCCATTTTATAATTTTTTTATTTGAAGTGAATCTAATTCGACCGCTGTATCTCTTCCGAAAATTGGCACCATCACTTTAACACGTCCTCGCTCTTCATCAAATTCCACAACTTTTCCATCGTAATCCTTGAAAGGTCCGTCTGTAACCCTTACAGTTTCTCCAATTGCCACATCGACTTTAAACTTCGCCTCCCCTCCTCCCATTCTGCTCATAAGTGACTCTACTTCCTCATGAGACAATGGAGTTGGGTTTGTTGAATCCGATCCAACGAAACCGGTAACTCTTGGTGTGTTTCTCACGACATACCAAGAATCAGGCTCCATAATCATCTCGACTAATACATATCCAGGGTAAATTTTTTCTTCTGTTGTTACTCTTTTCTTGTTTCTTAATTTGATTTTCTTCTCCTTAGGAACTATTACATTAAAAATTTTGTCGTTCATCTCAAGAGAATCAACTCTTTGTTTCAAATATCTTGAAACAGCGTCTTCGTAACCAGAATAAGTATGAACAGCAAACCATTGCTTAACTCCTGTTTTTTCCTGTTTCATTGTCTTTGTCATACTAAATGAAATTTTTGATTAGATTTAAGAGTCCAAAATCAATTGCTCCTAAGAACATAGCAACGACTAAGCAAAGTAAAATAACCGTAACCACCATTTTTATGGTTGCCTCGCGAGTTGGCCAAATAACACGATTTAATTCTTCGCGTGATTCCTTTAAAAAATTTATTGTTTTACCTAACATTTTCGGGCTTAACGTAAGAGCATATTAGTGGATTCGCTCATATAATTCAAGTCTGGGCTTTAAATATCTAAGTTTTTAACTGACGAGGCGTGAACCTGGATAAAGTGCTTTCTTGGGGCTACTTCATCGCCCATAAGTATATCGAATAGGTGGTCGGCTTCTTTGCTATCATCAATAGTTACAACTTTAGCGGATCTCCTTTCTGGGTCCATTGTGGTTTCCCAAAGTTGGTCAGGATTCATTTCTCCCAAACCCTTGTAACGCTGGATTGTCGGGTTGGCTTCAGCTTTAAAAGTTTTCAACTCCTTATCTTTCTCGGCGTCATTAAAGGCGTACTTAACCGTTTTGCCAAACTGGATTCTATAAAGTGGTGGTTCTGCAATATATAAGTGACCGTTTTCAATAATCTGTCTGAAATATCTATAGAAAAGCGTTAGAAGCAATGTTCTAATGTGCGCGCCGTCAACATCGGCATCGGTCATAATAAATATCTTGTGGTATCTCAACTTTGTTATATCAAACTGGTCATGAAGAGATGTTCCTAACGCTATAACCAAAGATTTAATTTCTTTATTCAAAAGAATTTTATCAACTCTCGATTTTTCAACGTTTAAGATCTTTCCTCGAAGCGGAAGAATGGCTTGAATCTTTCTATCTCTCGCCTGTTTGGCTGAACCTCCGGCAGAGTCTCCTTCAACTAAAAATAGTTCTGAATCTTCTGCTTTTCTTGATTGACAATCAGCAAGCTTTCCTGGAAGTGTTAATCCTTCAAGCGCTCCTTTTCTAAGTATTGTTTCCTTTGCGGCTCTAGCAGCTTGTCTTGCCTTTGCGGCAAGCAATACTTTCTCCATTATTGCTCTTCCGTCAGATGGATGCTTCTCTAAAAATTCCTTCAGCATTTCTCCAACAACAATCTCAACTGAAGTTCTCGCCTCTGGATTACCAAGTTTGGCTTTGGTTTGACCCTCAAACTGTGGATTTAGAAGTTTAATTGAAACAACAGCAGTAAGTCCCTCTCTTACATCGTCTCCGGTTAAATTGTCCTCGGTTGCTTTAATATAGTTGTTGTCCCTTGCATAATCGTTAATACATCTAGTTAGAGCGGATCTAAATCCGGTAAGATGCATTCCCCCATCGATAGTCCTTATGTTGTTAGCAAAACTTAATTCCTTAGTATCAATTCCATCGTTATAAGTAAGGGCAGCTTCGACTAAAATTCCTTCGTTCTCTTTGTTAGCGTAAAAAACGTCTTTCTGAAGTACTTTGTCGCCATCTTCATTTAAATAATCAATTAATGATTTTATTCCTCCATCGAAACGAAAACCGTAATGATGCGGAACCTCACTTCTTTCATCAACTAAACTTAGATTTATTCCTTTAGTAAGGTAAGCCTGCTCACGCAAGTGCTCAATTATTTTTTTTGTATCAAACTCAAGCTTTGAAAATATTTCAAGATCGGCTTTGAAAATTACTTTAGTTCCAGTTCTGTCACATTTACCAATCTTCTTTACTGGCCCTTTTGGTTTTCCTCTTGCATATTCTTGTGAGTAGACAATTTTGTCTCGATAAACCTCTACCTTAAGCCATTCGGATAACGCGTTAACAACAGATACGCCAACTCCGTGAAGTCCTCCGGAAACCTTATATGACTCGCCTCCGAATTTTCCTCCAGCGTGCAAAGTGGTCATGACCGTTTCCAGTGCAGACTTTTTAGTCTGTTTATGAACATCAACTGGAATACCGCGTCCGTCATCTTCAACGCTTACCAGATCTCCTTTTAAAAGTTTGATCTCAATGTTATTGGCAAACCCCGCCATTGCTTCATCTATTGAGTTACCTAATACCTCCCAAATTAAGTGATGCAAACCCTCGACTCCAGTTGAACCGATATACATTCCTGGACGCTTCCTAACAGGATCCAGCCCCTCTAAAACGTATATGTCTTTAGCTGTATAAAATTTTTGGTTCTTTCTTAGTTTCTTTCATGAATTTTGAGCTCAAATAAAAACACCTGAAACTGTGTTACAAAAACAATTATATCAGAATTAGAGCCTAAAAACAAAGGGTTTATCTAACCTCGAATCTATATTTAGACTTAAGAAATGCAACGATTTTATCCATTTCTCTATTTACTTCTTTATCAGTTAAAGTGTGATCTTCTGCCTGAAAAATTATTCTAAAAGTAAACCTTTTCTCGTCGTAATAATCCATTAAATCGACGTTATAAACATACTTGGCTTTTGAATCTTGAATGGTCTCCGTGACACTTCCAACACTAGTATTTCTCTCCATAGAAAGAGACAAGTCTCTTTGAATCGCAGGATATTTAGGAATTGGTTTATATTCATCCTCTTCTTCAATTAATTTAGTTAATTTAACTAAATCTATTTCGCAACCAGCACTATTGCTACCAAGGTGTTTTATAAATCCAATATTAAGATTGCTAGATTCAATTTCTAAACCATTACTTACCGGCTTCATAAAAATATCTGTTAAGCCGGATTGTCTTAACAATCCATCGACTACTCCTTTAATTTCAACTACTCCTTTAATTTCTAAAAATGGTTCATTACCCTTATATCTTGCAACTATTCCAAGATGAAGTTCCTCTTTTTTATTGACGAATATTTTTCCTATTTCAAACATCCTTAGATTTTCAAAAAACTTAGAATTTTTACCAAGGCTTTCTCTTAGGTGCAAAAGTAAATCTGTCCTTAAAAATTTCTTGTCTTCAGAGATTGGGTTAGCAATTTCATAGGAATTACTATTGCCTATTGATACGAATGATGAATTATATATTTCGCTAAATCCAGCACTAGCCAAAAACGATCTAACTTTATATTTAACATTTATAGAGTCCTCAAGCTCCGCAGGCATAATTGCCGAAATTGGAGGAGCTGCTGGGATTCTATACAAACCATAAAGTCTTACAACCTCTTCAACTAAATCCTCAAATATAGTTACATCATCTCGAAGGATGGGTACGTCAACTAAAAAGTTTTCTTTCTTTTTCGCCTTATCAATAATTCCAAAATTTAATCTCTTTAAGTAAGAAACTAATTCGGGTTTGGTTAAATCAAGTCCAGACAAAGATTTAAATTTCTCCACATTAAATTCAATAATCTCCTTACCGGGCAATTTACCATATACATCTTTTGAATCAACAAGCTTGGCCTTAGCAATCTCTCCTAAAAGTTCAGTTGCCCTGTTTATTCCAATTTCTGTGAGGAGTCGGCTTAGTCCATGAGAAAAGCGAACCGATGCGTCAGTTACTAATTTTAGAGTTTTTGATGTCTTATATATACTTGCCGCGTTAAAAGTGGCCGCCTCAACTATTATTCTTTTTGTTGACTTCTCTACTTCTGAATTCTTTCCGCCTTTTATTCCAGCAATTGCAAGGGCTTTTTTCTTATCAGAAATAACAATTGTTTTGGAATCAAGTTTAAATTTATTTTTATCTATTGTTTCAAAACTTTCACCGTTACGAGCTAGTCTTACATATATAGTTTTCTTTTTTCCGACTCCCTCAAGTTTTTCGTAGTCAAAAGCATGAAGAGGTTGACCTACTTCAAGCATCACATAATTCATAACATCGACTACTGCGTTTATTGATTTGAGTCCGCAATCTTTCAGAATCTTTTGCATCCACACTGGGGATTTATCAATTTTAGGAATATCAAAAACTCTTGCCGTATATCTCTCGCAAAGACTGGTTTCTATTTTTACATCAACTAAACCTTTCTTTTCTGGGGCGTTTATAGATTTATTTTCCTTAATATTTAATTTTGAATTCAAAATTGCCGCTAACTCCCCCGCCACCCCATAATGTGATGCGGCGTTAGAGTAACGATTGTGTGGAATTTCTGAATTAAAAGTGTCCCCTTCCAAGTTGTCAGTCTCAAAAGAATACTTATGTAACTTATCAACTAAATCAGACTTGCTTTTAACGGCAGGAACAAGTTTTTTAATTAGTGTATAGGAAAATTTCATTTCTTAAATTGTTTTACAAATCTTAAATCGCCCGAGTTGAATAATCTTATATCTGGAACTCCATATTTAATCATTGCTAATCTCTCTATTCCCATTCCAAATGCGAATCCTTGATAATCTTTTGGATTCAAATGAGCCTCTTCAAAAACTCGTGGATGTACCATTCCTGCTCCCATCATTTCAAGCCATTTTCCGTTTTCAAGTTTTATATCAACTTCCATTCCAGGTTCAACGAACGGAAAATATGCCGGACGAAAAAGGAATTCAATTTTCCTTTTGAATAATTTTTTCATAAATGTTTCGATAACATATTTTAGGTTGGCAACAGAAACATTTTTTCCAACCATAAGACCCTCTAATTGGTGAAAGTTTATCTCATGAGAAGAATCTATAGCTTCGTATCTAAAAGTTCTCCCAGGAACAATAATCTGAAACGGTGGTTCGTGAGTCTCCATATAACGAATCTGCATAGGACTTGTGTGAGTCCTTAAAAGTTTTCGACTGCCAATTTTCTTCACTTCCTCTTTAATCCAGAAAGTGTCCCAAGCGTCTCTCGCCGGATGATCAGGCGGAATGTTTAAGGCGTCAAAATTGTAATGCTCTGTTTCAACTTCTGGTCCATCAACGACAGAAAAATTCATCGCCATAAAAATATCGTGAATTTCGTTCTGAATTTTTGTAAGCGGATGGAGTTGGCCAAGTTCTTGCTTCTTACCAGGTCTAGTTATATCGATCTGCGGGCTAGATTCTAAACTTACTTCCTTAGTCTTAAAAGCTACTATCTCCTCAAGTTCTTTTTTTAACTTTTGAGCCTTAGGTCCTAATTCTCTCCTTTCCTCGATAGAAAGGGTCTTAAGCAACCCTAAAACGTCGTTTAGTTTGCCTTTTCTACCTAAATATTTAATTTCAAAAGATTTGAGTTGGTCTGCGTTTTCGATTGCTTCGGCCTCCTTCAAAGCTTCTTCTCTCAAATTAGAAACATTCATTACTAAAGTTTAATTATAGAAGAAAATGATTGTGTACGCTATTGGCTTATATTAATGGCTGTTTCTTTGACAATAAGAAGCTACAATAATAGAATGTTGCTGTTACCGCGGGGAAGTGTAACGGTCTGCATGCGAGCCCCATAAGCTTGAGGCAGCAGGTTCAATTCCTGCCCCCGCAACTATTCTCGCTTCGCTCGCCTATTGCGAGCGGGGCAAAGGTTATAATGTATTTCTTCTATTTAATAAGGTGTTCTGATACTAGCTTGTACGCTGGTTCATCAACAGATGTTAAGAGAAGATTCGAAGAACATAAATCAGGTAAGGGTGGAAGATATACAAGATCTCACAAGCCCGTAAAAATAGCATATACCGAGAGTTTTAAAGAAAAGATAGATGCTTTGAAAAGAGAAAGAGAAGTAAAAAAATGGAGTCGCGAAAAGAAAGAGTATCTGATAAAATACGGTAAACGGACTTTGTCAGGGTAGCTCAGCTGGTTAGAGCACAGCACTCATAACGCTGCGGTCGTGGGTTCGATCCCCACCCCTGACACATTAAAATAAATCTATGAAAAAAAATCCCAAAATAGCTATCTTGGGTTTCGGAAGGGAGGGAAAAGCTGTTTTTAAATATTTAAAGACAGTGAATCCAAAACTCGAAATTTCTATTCTTGATAAGAAATTAGATAAAAATTACCTTAAGAATTTAAATAACTTCGATACTGTTTATCGCTCACCGGGAGTTCCGTATAACTTTCCTGAAATACAGAAAGCCATTAAAGCTGGTGTTAATTTCTCGAGCTCAACAGATTTGTTTTTTAGATCTGCTAAAGGAAAAATAATCGGTGTAACCGGAACAAAAGGAAAGGGTACAACATCAACTCTTATATATAAGATACTTAAAAATTATCACAAAGATGTTCGGCTTGTCGGAAACATAGGAAAACCTAGCGTAGACTTCCTCCCCTCTCTTAAAAAGAATTCTTGGACAGTTTTTGAACTATCGAGTTTCCAATTGCAAGATTTGAAAGTCTCGCCAAATTACGCGGTTATTTTAGATATTTTCCCAGATCATATGGATTCTCATAAAAACTTTAGAGAATATTTGGACGCAAAGTCACAAATAGCAAGACACCAAAAGAAAACTGACTCCCTTTTCTATTTTACTGATAGTAAGACCGGAAAATATGTTGCGTCGAAAAGTAAAGCTAAAAAGATTCTGGTTTTAACTGATAATTTCAAATTGTTCAAAAGTAGTGATGTTAAAATTCCAGGCGAGCACAATTTCAAAAATGTCGTTATGGCGTCTGCAGTTGCTCTAACTTTAGGAATTCCAAAATCTATAATAATTAAAACAGCTAAAAAATATACTGGAATAATTTATAGACTTCAGCTTGTTGGAGAATATAGAGGTATAAAAATCTATAATGATTCTGCTTCGACTAATCCTCAAACGACTATTGCTGCAATAAAAGCTTTCAAAGAAAGCAAGATTGTAATAATGGGAGGTAAGGACAAGAATTTGGATTACGCTCCAGTCGCTGGGATTCTCAAAAAATCCAATACAAAACTTGTAATTCTTTTTGGCGAAAATAAATCTAAAATAAACAAATCTATTAAAGCATCTGGAGTAAAAATTAAAGCGGTACCAGATTTAAAATCAGCGCTAAGAATAGCTATTAAGGATTCTCTTAAAAATGATGTAATTCTCTTTTCGCCTGGTGCTGCAAGCTTTGATATGTTTAAAGACTATA
>JGI1356J14229_10003875_pt1 | contig 11271 bp, 5 predicted proteins | sample Subgrocontami58m_FD_14229 | JGI IMG/M metagenome (IMG submission 14229) | reverse complement strand
ACCCCGTTAATGGCCCTGATGCCCTCTGCAATCAGCGTACGCTCCGGGAAACTACGCTTCTCTCCCCTGCCGATAAACTCAATCTTTTCGGGAACTCCATATTCCACCCCCTGCACAATACCGGTTTGTCCTGTCCCCATGAGGGCCGTCACCGCATAGCGCGGCACCGCCGCCTCAGCTTTTCCGAAAAGCTGGGCCGGTGTGCCGGTGTCGTGGGTGGTAACAGCCAGATAATATTGCACCTGACCTCTGATCTTGTGAATATAGCGCAGATAATTTCTCAGGTTGGAGGCGTAGGGGTATTCCCATTGATTGGCGGAAAAAAGGTTGATCTGACCCTCTGCCGACTTTCTTAGAATAGTGTTGAAATCGGTAAAGTATTCCGCCGTAATGATCAAGTCGGGATAGGCGTGGCGCAACTCCGCCAGCAAATGGGTGACAAAACCTTCATGGCTGGAATGCAGGTTGTCCAGACGGATCATGCCGCCCGTCAGATGGGCGAAGTGGGACCAGAACAGAGCGTATTTTTTCATATATTCCCAGATATCGCGACGAATGCCGGGATGGGGATGATCGTAATAAATCTTTACCAGATCCTCCCACTTCAACCAGTTGTTCATATGCCAGCAACCGGCGCGTTTCAGCCCGTCCGCCTCGGTTGTATCGGGCTCAATCCATTCCGGGCACCCCTGCGCCATATTGCTTCCGACCCCGATATGGTTGAGCACCAGGTCAAAACAAAGACGGATTCCCAATTCCCTGGCCTTTACGATAAATTGTTCAAAGTCCCCGAAGCCGGTCGGGTCTTCCGGCCTGAGATAGTCCCGCTCGATGGTGAAAAGATCGCGGGCGGCATAGGGGCTGGCCGATAGAGCCTGGGTGGTAATGGGCAAGAGATGGACGGCGTTGAAACCGAGACGGGCGATGGGGGGGAGCAGCTCGCTCCAGTCGCCGATCCTCCCCGAAATCCTTGGGATCAGCGTGTACATCCTGATATCGGACACCCCCGCGGGGTCCACGATAACGTGGGTGAAGGGGACCCTGTCCCAGTACCAAGTGTTGCCGGCATCGAAAGAATATTTGACCTTGAATTTAAAACTGCCGCAGCAACCGACCTTGTATGAGAGGACATGGACATTGCCTTTTTCATGTTTTAATTCCCAATCCTGCCATTCTCCCGGCAGGCAGTCCATGTCCGTATGGAGAACAACTCGGGCGGCGGGCTCGCCCTGTCGGAACTCGACTTCCAGATGGAGGTTTTCGTTCTCGCAGATCCTGACAAAATCGTCGGGGGCGACGGAATAAGAGCGCCGCAAGAGGTCTTCCTTGCCGATGCGCATGTTCCGGGAGTTGAGCCGGGGAATTTCAAAGGGTAGAAAAGACAGTTTTTCAGACACAATTCATATCCTGATAAAATACTTACTATAGCCAACCTAACTTCCGCGCCGCGTCATGGATGAGGTAACAACCCATGACAACCACGAAAACACCAAAACCTAATTTTAAAACAGGCCCGGAAAACTTGTTGGCCAGTATCGCCCCCACCCCGGCGCCGATCAAGGAGGCCAGGGCAACGAAGAGAGCCGCGCGGAGGTCCACATCACCGTGGCGATAGTATTCCAGCACTGCCATCAGGCCGATCGGCGGCAGCAGCACCGCCAAACTTGTGCCCGTCGCCTTGTGTTGGGAAAAACCTAAAAAATATATGAGGGAAGGCACAATCACAACGCCGCCGCCGATGCCGAAAAAACCGGACAGAATGCCGGCAATCAGCCCTATGAGCAACAAAGTCAAGCTGGAAGCGGGAAACAGCATTTTAATTTCTCCTCTCTAATCTTTACGGGAAATTATTGGACCTGGAGACTGCTATAGGTCATAAAGCCACCGGACAAATTGTACACTTCCTGATAACCCTTCTGCATCAAAATCCTCACGGCGGCATAGGAACGAATGCCTACCCCGCAGTAAACAGCGATTCTCCTGCCCTGCGGCACTTCGCCTACGCGCGCCCGCAAATCATCCAGGGGAATGTTAACGGCGCCTTCGGCCATGCCGCGACGGCACTCCTCCACCGTTCTTACGTCCAGCAGGAAAAGATCGCCACCCAGGGAGGCTATTTTATCCCAATTTATGAACTTCACTTTTCCTGACAACACGTTTTCCGCCACAAACCCGGCCATGTTCACGGCGTCTTTGGCCGAGGCATAGGGGGGCGCATAGCAGTGCTCGTAGCTCGTCAAATCGTAAACCGTCCCCTGCCTGGAGATATAAGCGGAGATGACGTCGATGCTTCTATCCACCCCTTCCAACCCGGCGGCCTGCGCCCCCAGAATTTTCCCGTCTGAGGGCGAGAAAAGCAGTTTCAGCGTCATGGCGGTAACGCCGGGATAATAGCCCGCGTGGCTGCCGGGATGAATGAGCACCGCTTCGTAGGGTATATTTTCCGCTTCCAGCGCCTTCGCCGCAAGACCGGTGACGGCCACCGTCAAGGCAAAGATTTTTACCACCGCCGTCCCTAACGTACCGGCATATTTCTTTTTATGACCTTCGACGATATTATCCGCCACCATCCGGCCCTGTTTGTTGGCAGGACCAGCCAGCGCCGCGACATATTTTTTGCCCGTCAGGGGATTCATAACCTCGATGGCGTCCCCGATGGCGTAAATGTCGGCATCGGATGTCTGCAAAAATTCGTCAACACTGATCCCCCGGCCGACAGCCAAGCCCGCCGCCGCGGCAAGCTTTGTTTCCGGCCTTACCCCCACGGCAAAGATGACCAGATCCGCAACAATCTTCCGGCCGCTGGCGAGCAACGTCACCACTTTCCCGGCTTGATCGGCAAATGATTTGACGCCGTCGGCCAGACAAAGGGCTATGCCTTGCTCGCGCAGAGCTCGATGAATCAGGGTGGCGATTTCCATATCCGCAGTATTCATTACCTGTGGCAGGGCTTCGGCGATGGTGACGCTGAGCCCCGCCGCCGTCAGGTTTTCGGCCATCTCCAGCCCGATCGGGCCGCCGCCTACTACCAGCGCGGTTTGGGGATGATTATTATCGATGAAATCCCTGATCTGGAAGGTATCGCCGAGCGTACGCAGCGTAAAGATGCTGGCGTGCTCAATCCCCGGCAGGGGAGGCTTTACCGGCGCCGCGCCGGGCGCCAGAATCAGCTTATCGTAACTTTCCTCGTAGGTACGCGCCGCGGCCAAGTCCCTTACTGTTACTTTCCTGGCGGCGCAATCAAGGGAGATAGCCTCATTATTAACACGCACCTCAACCGCAAAACGCCTCTGGAAAGCGGCGGGGGTCTGGATGATCAGCGCCGCCCGGTCTTTGATAACGCCGCCGATGTAGTAAGGCAGCCCGCAATTGGCAAAAGAGATATGCTCCCCTTTTTCCAGGACGATGATTTCCGCTTCCTCGGAAAGCCGACGCAATCTGGCGGCCGCAGACATGCCGCCGGCAACGCCGCCCACAATGATAATTTTCATAGCTATTCCCCCTCCGTTTTTTTCAACTTCGGAATGCTTTTTAGTAAACATCATCGGGAGTCCTGTTGTCAAGCTCCTGATGATGTCGAAAACATCTTGACAACTATCGCGAAAGGTATAAATGACAGCAAGCCTTCGTTTATAAGCCCATTAACAATAAGGAGTAGAGGTATGAAGAATGCGAAGTTATTAGCCGTGTTGATGATTCTGGCCTTGGCCGTTACGTTTAGTGGTTGCACCCAAGCCCCCGAAGCTGAGAAGTCGGCAGCCAAAACTGCCATGGATGCCGCAGTAGCGGCAGAGGCGCCAAGATATGCACGCGCCGATTTTGAAGCAGCCATGCAACTCTGGGACATCTCGGAAGTTCAGGTGCAGGAAAAGAAGTATAAGGAAGCAAAGCAAGGCTATCTCGCTGCCAGGGCCGCCTTTGAAAAGGCTGAAGCTGCCGTCGCAGCAGGGAAAAAAGCCTTAGTCGGCGAGGTGAACGCCGACGAACTGAATGCCGTCATCGCACGTCTGGAAGCAGACTGGGAGAATCTTCAGGTTCTTGCCAAAAAGATGAGCACGAAGCTGGAGAAGAAAAAACTCTGGGAAGCGGATGCAAAAAACTTTGCCGAAGGCCTGAAAGCGGCAAAGAACATGGTCGCCACCGATCCGGTCAGCGCCAAGCTAAAGATTGATGCCCTGAGACCCTTTATTGACGCATATATTGCCATCTTCAAGCAACTTGAGGCAGCTCCAGCAAAACCTAAAACGACCCGTTATGAGTAGATGCCGTAAGGTTTCTTCTCTAACTGAGTGGGGGGGAAAAGTCACAACATATCCGATATTTATTCACCCTCCCCTCAATCCCCTCCCGTCAAGGGAGGGGAGGAAGCTGGGCACCACTTCTCGTAAGGGGAAGTTACCCACTTGAAATGAGAAAGAGCCATGCGTAATTTGCCTATTCATGTCATGCGACTCTTCCGACGCAAGCTTCAAGCTCCTGGCGGCTACCCCTGAAAAACATCAAAAGTTCGAAGAACAGAATATCTCTCGGGAGGCATAGCGCTTCCAACGCGGCACGAATCTGCTGACTTGAATCATCCAAGGGAAAAAGAAAGGCGGACCTCGTAAGGTCCGCCTTGGTTGAATGGGGCGCCGGGGTTTGTCTGTTAACCCCGGCGTCCCTGGTTATTACGAGTTAATTATGTACTTTGACCGGATCAAATTCCTTACCTGCGCCGTGACAAACGGCGCAGGCTTCGGCCGGAGCGGTAGGAATGGAACTGCGCAGAATATCAATCTGGCCGTTGTTGAGCTGCATATGGGACTTGGCAGCGGCGCTGTCATGGCAGCTGACACAGGCGGCGGTGAAGGGCGAGGTCACCCGGTCTGCGGCATTGGGGAAGGTGCCGGCATTCACGCTGCCTACCCGGGCCGCTTTGGCGATCGCCGTCGTTGTGTCGTTGCCCGTTGTGGTTTTATTGTTGGTCCACAGGGCGGTTGCCGGCACAACATTATAGCCGACGGTCGTCGTGTTGGGCAAATGGCAGGTCTGGCAGTTATCCAGGATGCCCGGGAAGCCGACCTTGTACACGTCGAAGGGCAGGATCACCGTCGTCCGGTCACGGACGAAGTTTAGCGGCGTGGTCCGGTCCTTGCCGGCATGAATGCCGTGAATCATATCCTTGAAGTTATTGGTCGCCTCAGGGAAGTTAAGGGCGGCATTCGCCAGGGTCTTGTTAAAGCCCCACCTGGTTAGAATCGCCGTATCCGCATCGTTGAATACATAGGCTGTCAGCGCTGCGTCGGCAATGCCGCGGCCGCTGGAACTCAGGTTCGGAACGTGGCAGACCACACAAACCTGGGTTTCATAAACGCGGTTGCCGCCATGTCCTTCGAACCATTCATGGCATTTGCCGCACTTGGCCGGATCAACGACTTTACGCCGCGCCGTGTCGCCCGTTACGGCCGTGACGACTGAGATGGTGTGGCGGGCAGTATTTGCAACCACCGAACCGCCGGCGACCTGGGTGAAGTATCCCTGAAGGGCTACGGATCGCAGTTTGGCGCCCACGGGGAAGACCTTGGTCGGTCCGACAACGGTTGCCGTGTAATAACCGCTGGCGTCGGCGGTAGCTGACATGGTGCCGACCGTAGCGGCCAAATTGGTGCTTAACAAGTTTGCAATAGAGACGCTGATCGGCTGGGCGGCATTCTGCCCCAGGTTGTTGTAGTCGGCAGCGCTGGCGGCCGCAACGCCGTCCTGCGTCATGGCATAGGCCAGAAGGAAGCTGGGCCCGCCGGTAAAGCCCGCAAGCGGCGCCGTCACCGTCGCAGCAGCGGGAACGAAGGTCACGGGGCTGCCATCGGCGCTGATTTTGAAGACAATCGTTACTGCATTTGTCGTCGCATCAACCGCGGCGGATTTTACCTCATAGGTGAAGTTTTTCAAGCCGGCGGCAACCGTAGGGTTGTGCGTGGTTTTGTTCTCCTGCAGGTGGTAGGTTTCAACACCCAGGGAATCATGACAAATGTAGCAAGTCGCATCGGAAGTTTGGGCGCGCCCGACGTGGCCTGATTTGGCAATGGCGGTGCCCGCCGCTGCCGACGTCTGCGCCAGCCGATCGGCAATGGTTGAACCAGTCCCCGTTGCCCAGTCGATGCCGTCGTGGCAAGCGCCGCAGGCCTTGCGGCTCGGTTTTTCCTTCCAGTTATCACCCTGGGCGGCCGCTGCGTCCTTTTCATGGCACTTACGGCACAAACCCTGATCCTGAACGGCGGCGTAGTTGAAGTCGTTATACAGGACGTTGGCATAATTGTAACCCGTTTTGGCCAGTCTGGTGCCCATGTGGATCTGGTGGACCATGGTGGTGAAGTCCCCCGCAGCCTTCCCGCCTATCATGTAGGTGGAGCCGCTGTAGCCGGTAGCGGTCGTTACCGCTTCTGTCCGCCCTATTTTGCGTTGGTCGTTATGGCAGAGTACGCAATATTTCGTCTCGACACGGGAGCCGCCGCCGTGGAAGGCAAGCTTCCCGTGGCAGTCATTGCATTTGTCGATCGTGACGATCTCGCGCTGGAGGTTCGTGGCGCTGACGGCAGCTCCTGTTGCGGGAATAAAGTCATAGATCAAATTCTTGGGATTTTTGTAATAAACTCTGGGGACGCCGCTATCGCTACCGTCGGCGGTGTTGGTGTAGGTGCCGCGCACCGTACCGCCAATCTGAACCACCAGCCGGTGAGTCAGCGTCGGCTCATAGGTGACATCCGTCACGCCCGCCACGTCCTTCGTTTTGGCAATATCCCTGGCGAAAGTGTAGGTGTAGCTGCCGTCGCCGTTATCCACCAGCGTGCCATTGGTATCGGTGGTGGGTCTGGTGGCGGCGGCCGGCACGGCAACGCCGCTCGTATTGGTGTAAGGCATGGTGGTCACGATGTAGTTGACCCACTGTTCAGGAGTGCCAGCCGTACCGGGGACAAGCTTCGCAATCGTGAAACCCAGGTTAGGATAGCTTACGAGGCCGGTAGTGGCGCTCCTCGTGGTAACCCCGAGGCCCGTTATCCCTTTACCGTTGGCGTCGGTCACCGTGAATTTGACGACCGGCGGGCTGGCAATGGTGACGCCTGTGATGGAGCCTTGGAACGAGAGCTCCGCCGCCTGTTCTGCGGTCAGGGCGGATGCAACCGTCACGGCATTGGCATCCTTGCCCGGCGCGCCCGCTGCGCCCGCTGCACCTGCTGCGCCGTTTGTACCGTTGATGCCGTTGGCGCCGTCGTCGCCGCTACAACCGATTAAGGCGAGCGTAAAGGCAGCGAGAACCAACAAGATAACACTTAATTTCTTCCAATCTTTACTTCTCATAATAAACCTCCCGTTATTCTTCGTTACAGTTCCCGCCCAAAGCGGCTATCGGCAATTATCGAGATTACCATAAGCAACGAATGTGCCATACTTCTCATATACTTAGCCTAATATAATCATGGCGTTGAATATGGAGCGCGACACTACTCAATAACAAGTGGTGATACCGCCACCTCTAACTGGTGATATCACCAGCTTTACTCCAGCATTGCCGGGGGTAAAACTTCCTCCCGCTATTATTAACAATGTCCGTGGTCAGGTGCTCCGTCCCGTACGTTATTTTAACGTTGCCAATCTTACTTCCCCCTGCCCCCGAATTAAAATAACCCGGGGGTTATCCTACGCCCCGGGTTATCGGATTACTTGTGCACTGTACGTTCGGTAAAAAAAGGGGAAGGCGAAAGGCCTTCCCCTTACTTCAGTTTACCACCAGCGATGGACTGTCTTGATGTCCGGGACAGTCGTGTTGAAAATGGAATTGCTCGAGACGCCGTGGCACACCAGGCAGGCTTCGGGATTCACGCCCGAGGCCAAGCCCGTAACGGAGTCAGTCGTGATTTTGCCGTAGATTACACCACCGTTTAGCTTCATATGAGCCACGGCATTGTCGTTGTCGTGGCATCCGAAGCAGGAGGCAGAAATCGGTGAGATAACCAGGTTGTTTGCCCGGGTCGTCGCCCCGATAGCGCCCGCAAAGTTACGGGCGGTAGCGTCGGGATACAGCTTATTTATCCATTCCGAAAGACCAATAAAATTAGTGTATCCGGCAGGCGCCGACATGTTAGCCTTGGCAGCTGTGGACCAGAGCAGGTTGGGCACGGCAGCAGCATTAGCGGTAGCTCTGAAGTCATAGCTACCAGCCACATGGCACTGTTCGCAGTTTTTCAGAATGCCCGGATAGGTGACCTCTTTGAAACCGTCCGGATTCGCAGCGGTCGCTTCATAGTTAAAGGCATAAGTCCGTTTATTCGAGCCATGAATGGAATGAATCATGTCCTTGGAGCTGACCGACCAGCCGCCGCCGTAGAAATAATTGGCCCCCGTATGGCCTGTAGCGTTGCTGTTCGAATAGTTATGGCATATGGCGCAGCCCTCACCGTTGTTGCGCGCGCCGCCGTGGAACGTCGGGCTGATGCCCAACTGGCCGTGACAGCTGTTGCACTTGGCGTTGCTGACGATGGAACGGCGAGCGGTGAAGCCGTCGGCCGTTTTCATGACGAAGGCCGGCTCACGCAGACGAATTCCCTTGGGATAAGCCGGGAGATTCATCTGGAGGAAACCCTGGTAGTTGATGCCGAGAGCGGCGGTTACCATTTTGGCCGCATCGGGTATGACGGCAAAGAAGGTTGCCGTGTAATAGCCGCTGGCGTCCGGGCCGGTCTGACTCAGCGCCCCGCCGCCGACAACGGCATTGTCGCGGAACTGGGTGACTGTGGCGCTAATGTTTGTCGTCCAGTCGGCCGGTGTGGCGATACCATCCTGAGCCACTGCATAGGTTACATAAATGCTTGGGGATCCAACCACGCCGGTGATCAGGTCGCCAGCCGCGTTTAGAGTCACTGGTGTGCCGTCTTTCGTGATGCGATAGATTACATTGGCCTTCTTGGCGCCTGCGGCGCCTGTTACGGTGACTTGTTTGATTTCCAGGCCCATCTTATAGACACCGGCCGGCATCGGTCCGAGCTGCGAGGCAGTCGGAACGGCAGGCCCTTGACCCGCGGGGAAGCCCGGGGTCGGGGTATCCACAGCGGTGTTCACCGGATAACCGGCGCGACCGGCTTCACCGATCTTATCAAGAACCACATGATACCCGGCGACAGCAACAGCGTCATGGCAAACGGCACAAAGACTATCGTTGGTGGCTCTGCCGCCGATGTGGTTGGCGCCCGTCGAAAAGTCAACATTGTTATGGCACGAACCGCAGGCCGTACGGCTCGGTTTCTCCATCCAGTTGTTCTTATCCGCGCCCTTGTGGCACTTCACGCAGTTCTTAATGTCCTGCGGGTAGCCGATCTCGGAATAATCGATCCACTGATTGGTTTCCACTGCGGGAAGTTCCTTGCCCATATGGATCTTATGAATGTAGGGGGTGAAATCAACTAAAGTATTTGCCTTATCGGCGGCAAGGAAGTTCTGCGGCGTGTGGCACATGACGCAAGTCTTCGTATCCGTCCGCGAACCGAAATGGCCGGAGGTGTTGTTGCTGCCGTATTGCAGTTTATAATGGCACTCGTTACAGGCGTCAATGGCGACGATGTCGCGGGCATAAGCCTGTTTGCCGGCACTGTCCTTCAACATTCCGGTGGCGGGGATGAAGTCGTATGTTAAATTAACGCCGTTGGTATTCGTAAATGAGCCAAGAACATCGCCTGTAACGGGGTTTACCGGTCCGGCGTAAGCTCCCGGCGTCTTGCCAACCACGCCAGGCACCGCCACGCTGCGCACCCCGACGACAACACGGTGCGTAAGCGCCGCATCATAGGTTACTTTGGTGTTAGCCTTGATATTGGCACCGAACGTAACGGCATAGGTGCCGTCGCCATTATCAACGACGCTGTAACCTTGAGCTTTGACGGATCCATCTGATGAATTGAAAACTGTCACTGCATCTGCGGCGGGTCTGACAGGCGCTGTCTGAGTAGTGGCGCCCCTTTCAGTAAAGGCAGGAACAGCCGTCAGCGGCAAACCATCGGCGATGTAGTTCTGCCAGTAGGAATTGCTGCCGCCGGCCTCGGGCTTAAGCTGGGCAATATGGAGGCTGAAGCTCCTGAGCCCCCTGATACCCTCATTTGTTGCCTTGTTGACGACCTGAAACGTTACGACCGGCTTATCGCCGGCAGTGTCAACGCTCAGAATCTTGCCGCTCAGAGCTACGTTTTTCAGATCATCATAGCTAAGCTGGGCAGCGCTGACGGTTCCTGTAGTCTTATCCGCACCTGCCGGGCCGGTGAGGCCCGTCGCGCCTGCCGCGCCTGCCGGCCCCGTCGGGCCGACACCGCCGTCGTCGCCGCTGCAACCGCTCAACGCGAGTGCGAAAGCCGCGAGAACAAAAAGAACGATGCCAAATCTTGTCCACTTGCTTACCATAAAAACCTCCGATTTCTTTTAAATGTTAATCTTATCTTATCCATTATTTTACCGTGCCCCCCGCATCGGCCTCATCCGCTACGGGGATAATTGTTGCACCTCACATTATTGATCAGCCGATTAAAACCACAGCAGCTGCCGGCCATTACAACTAGACGCGTGCGTAGCAATGAATGTGCCATTGCCACTGGCTAATAAAGCCGAATAGAATCAGATCATTATCGGTGAGGATGGCCGACGGCGGTCAAGGCGGGTGGTGAAATAACCACCTGCCGCCAGTTATTTCACCACCCGCGTCCATCCACGGCCCGGCTTCCAGTGCAGGTCATTCGTTGAAATATCTTGAAAAAGTAGAACGTTAAATCGCTTTACGAGATATGGCATACTACTTGCGGTTGGTGATTCCGTCAGTTGTATTGTGTTTTTATGGCAAAGGGCGACTCATTTATGGCAATAGAGAGGTATTTACTAATAAAATAGCATCCTTCGACAAGCTCAGGATGGGCGGAGGGGGGGCATCGGGTAATGGAAGATGGGTACGAAAAAGATTCTGATTGTTGATGATGAAGCATTCTTCCTGTATGGGCTGGGCAAGGCCCTGCAATCCGTCTCCACGGAGGTGACGGTGGTGGAAACGGGGAAATCGGCGCTACAGGAAGTTGCTGCTACACCCTACCATATCTGCTTCCTGGATGTCTGCCTTCCCGACCTTGACGGGGTTGAGATACTGAAGCGGATCAAGGAAATTTCCCCCCTTACAAAAGTGATAATGATGACAGCCGGGGTTGTCACCACGGTCATGCAGGAAAACATCGAAAGGGATGCCTACATGTTTCTCACGAAGCCCTT
>JGI1356J14229_10003871_pt1 | contig 11276 bp, 14 predicted proteins | sample Subgrocontami58m_FD_14229 | JGI IMG/M metagenome (IMG submission 14229) | reverse complement strand
CATCCATATAGGTATAGGCTACCACGCGCGGCCCGCAGCGGGCCGCGCAATCAACAACGTCCCTGTTCGTTTACAACATCTCGAACTTAACGCACTGGTATACTCCTCCAGTGGAAAAGGGCACCCCAGATCTGTTGTTCAGGAAGGCAGTATCCGATGATGTCGAGGCTTATTTAGATTTGGAGCGGCACGTCTCGAACAACAGAACCTACTCTGCCATCCTCGACCGGAACGAGGCTCTGCGAGAGCTTGCAGAAAACGAAGTGTATCTTGCGTATAAGGACGGACAACTCGTCGGCAGCGTCGCATATCAAATACAGGGACCTGACACCGCCTATTTATCCGGCATTGTTGTGTATCCCGCATTTCAGGGGCAAGGCATCGGGCGCGCGATGGCAGAATTCCGCCTCGGTAAAGTGAGCGGCGTACAGCGCGTTTACCTCGTCACACATCCAGAAAACAGGCGCGCAATCGCGCTCAATGAGTCACTTGGCTTCAGATTTGAAAAACGCGTCGAAAACTACTTCGGCGATGGCGAACCTCGTATCGTAATGACCCTCAAACGCTAGAAACTGCGCAGCACTTCTAAGGCGACGCCTCAGAAGTTCTTGCTATGATTAACCAATGGGATATCGCCGAGACTCTTTCGCTCCCGACGAGTGGTACCACTGCTACACGCGTTCGGTCGAGCGTTCACCAGACACGCGCGGTGTCTTTGCTGACCCTGTTGATTCAGAACGATTTCTCGAAGCATTGCACTTGGCGAACAGTACTGAGCCGCTTCGTAGAAGCAATCTCTATCGACCGACACATCAGGACATTTTAAATCTGCCTAGAGGGAATCCCCTGGTCGCTATCGGAGCCTACTGCCTTATGCCAACACACTTTCATCTTTTGTTAAAAGAACAAATTGAGGGAGGAATTTCAAAAGTAATGCAAATCGTTGGGACCGCATTTTCCATGTATTACAACATCAAGCACAAACGTGTCGGCAACGTGTTCGTAAAACCGTTTCGATCAAAACATGTTGCGGATGACGTATATTTCAAACACGTTGTGAACTATATCCATCTCAATCCAGCGGAACTCTATGAACCCGAGTGGAAAGAAGGTCGTGTCAAAAATATAGAGAAGCTCGAACATTCGTTGCGAACCTATCGTTTTAGCAGTCTGGCGGATTACCAGGGAATCAAACGGATCGAGCGTATCTTGCTTGATCCAGAAGCGATTGATCTTGGAAGCAACACCGGCCAGTCGCTTTCTGAACTACTCGGAGAGACTCGCGACTTTTATAAAGAATACGAGAGCGACTTCTGAGGCGCGACTTCTGAGGCGTCGCCTTAGAAGTTGAGCCTTAAGAAGTTGCACGGCTAAAAACAGAACGCGAGGATGACGTTGATGCTGTCATCCTCGCGATAGGCCTCGTTGTCGATCGGACTGCATCCGGAATGTTCGCCCGATAAGGTTAGGGTCGGCCCGTAACCGTTCCCAAACGGAACTTATCACAGGGCAACCATTGACGCAATACTGTCGCCCGGGTAGAGGCGCATCACGCGGACGCCCTGGGTCGCGCGGGAGAGCGAGGGAATTTCTTTGATGCCGGTGCGGATGACCTGCCCTTTTTTAGAAACGACGACGAGTTCCTCGGCCTCGAGGTCGCCGGAGACAACTTTCGCACCGATGACCTCGCCCGTCTTCGGTGTTACTGCTGCGGTCTTCACGCCCGAGCCGCCGCGGCCCTGCACCTTGTATTCGGAGAGCTTGGTGCGCTTACCGTAGCCCTTGCTCATGATGACGAGAAGCGAAGCATCTTTGGCGGCTGCGGAGATGACCTCCGCCGAGACGACGCGGTCGCCCTTCTTCACGCTCATACCGCGCACGCCGCCGGCGGTACGACCCATCTCACGTACATCCTCTACCTCGAAGCGGATGCTCTGGCCCTTCGCCGAGACGATGGAGACCGTGTCGCCCTCGCCGGCGAGGTGCGCGGAGACGAGCTTGTCGCCTTTCTTGAGGTTGATGGCGATGATGCCGGAACGGCGTACATCGGCGAATGCCTTGGCCGCGACGCGCTTACTCGCCCCCTGCTCGGTCACGAAGACGACCGACGAAGCGTCGAGCGCCGCGCCCTTGGGCACGGCGAGTACGCTCGTCACCGATTCTTCGCCCGCAAGCGAGAGGAAGTTCATAATGCTCTTTCCCTTGGTCGCGCGCTTCCCTTCCGGTATCTCGTACATCTTCAGCTGGTACGCTTTGCCGAAGTCGGTGAAGAAGAGCAGGTCGCTGTGCGCCGATGCCACGAGGAAGTGTGTCACGATGTCCTCCTCCTTCGTCGCGATGTCGACGACACCGACGCCGCCGCGCTTCTGCTTACGGTACTCGGCCGGGTTCGTGCGCTTCACGTAGCCGCCCTGGGTGAGGACGAGCATCGACTCCTCGTCCGGCACGAGGTCCTCGACCGAGATGTTCTGCACGCCGCCCTTCACTACCTTGGTCCGACGGTCGTCGCCGTACTTCTCTGCGAGCTCCTCGAGTTCTCGCTTGACCACCGCGAGTATCTTCTTGGGCGATGAAAGAATGTCCTTCAACTTCTGTATCAAAGCCTGCACCTCCGAGAGCTCGTCCTCAAGCTTCTTGCGTTCGAGGCCGGCGAGCTTCGACAGGCGCATTTCGAGGATGGCCGCCGCCTGCAGTGGTGAAAAGCCGAACTTCTTCTGGAGCGCCGCACTCGCCGCGGGGATGTCCGCCGCCTTCTTAATGAGCGCGATGACCTCGTCGATGTGGTCGAGCGCCTTGCACAGGCCAAGGAGGATGTGTTCGCGCGCCTCGGCCTGCCGCAGGTCGAACTCGGTCCGGCGCTTCACTACTTCGCGGCGGTGTTCGATAAAGTGCTCGAGCATGCCTGAGAGCGAGAGCATCTCCGGCACGCCGTCGACCAAGGCGAGCATGTTGTAGTGGAAGGTGCTCTCGAGCTCGGTGTGCTTGTAAAGATTATTCAACACCGCCTGCGGATGCGCGGTGCCCTTCAGCTCGACGACGACACGAATATCCGAGGTGGATTCATCGCGTAGGTCGCGGATGCCCTCGAGCTTCTTCTCCTGCACGAGTTCGGCGATGCGCGCGATGAGGTCGCTCTTGTTCACGCGGTACGGGATGGAGGTGATGATGATGCGGGTGTCCTTCTTCCCGTCGTCGACTATCTCCGCCTCGCCGCGCACCACCACCGGTCCCTTGCCGCTGCCGTACGCGTGCTTGATGTCCGTCTGGCTGAAAGCGACGCCGCCGAGGGGGAAGTCGGGGCCCTTCACGAATTGCAGGAGGTCATCGGTCGTGGCGTCCGGATTCTCGATAAGGTGGATGGTCGCGGCGACGACCTCGCGGAGGTTGTGCGGCGGGATGTTGGTCGCCATACCGACCGCGATGCCGAGGTGCCGTTCAGAAGCAGGTTCGGCAGCGCGGCGGGGAGCACCTGCGGCTCCTCGCGCGTCGCGTCGTAGTTGGCGGTCCAGGCGACGGTCTCCTTCTCGAGGTCGGCGAGGAGCGAGTCAGCGATGCGCGACATCTTGGCCTCGGTGTAGCGCATTGCCGCAGGACTATCGCCGTCGATGGAGCCGAAGTTGCCCTGCCCCAGGACGAGCGGGTAACGGTAGGAGAACTCCTGGGCCATCTTGGCCATCGAGTCGTAGACGGCGATGTCGCCGTGCGGGTGGTACTTACCGAGCACCTCGCCGACCACGGTGGCCGACTTACGGAACTTCACGGTGGGCGTGAGCCCCATGTCGCGCATCGCGTAGAGGATGCGACGGTGCACCGGCTTGAGGCCATCGCGCACGTCCGGGAGCGCCCGCGCGGTGATGACCGACATCGCGTAGTCGAGATACGAGGTACGCATCTCCGCGACGATCGGCTGGTCAATGACGTTCGCGGCGACCGGAGTCGCCGCGCCGTCCTTCTTTGAGTCTTCCTTCCCGCGCGCCATGATGATGCAATTACAAAATTAGAAAGGTATGGTCGTCCGCTCCGCCTGCTTCTTCGAGGCGGACGAGGAAGCCTCGATGATCTCGATGTGCGCGGGCGCCGACGCGCCCTCGAGCGCCGCGGCCGCTCCGGCCAGATTCTGCGAACCCCTCGGGGCGCCAGTCGTGACTGCGCTCCCTCCGCCGACGGCGTCGGCGAACGATGCTCCCCGGATAGCGAACGCACCCGTCCCGAGCGAGGTGGCGAGCCAGACGAGCGCCACAAGTCCTGCACCACCTGCCGCGATGCTGAAAGCGATGCGCTTACGGACGTGGTGCGGCTTCCCCTTCACGCGTTCGATGTGGTCAAGGATGGTTTTCATAATAATTAAGGTGTTAGTACCAGTATACTCCCCTCAAGACCGGCAAGGTCCTTCTTCTTCAGGGTAAGTTTATCCACCTTCTCGCTCCCGTTCCCCGCTGCCTTGAGGAAGGCCTCAAGCGCTCCGCCAGCTGGCGGACGGCCGCCGATACCCGACCAGTGCATCGGGACGATGACCTTCGGCTCGAGCGAGACCGCGAGCTCGTGCGCCTTGGCCGGCGTCAAGACGCCCTCGCCCCCGACCGGCACGAAGAGCACGTCGATATCGTCGATGCTCTCGCGCGCCTCCTTGGAGAGCTCGGTGTCGGCAAGCGCGCCGAGGTGGACGAGCGTCATGTCCTCGAGCTCGATTGAATAGATAGTGTTGACTGCTTCGGTCTCCCCCTTCCCGAGACCGTACTTACTCTTCGAGAGGAAGCCCTGGATGACGACGCCCTGCCGCTCGTATTCGCCGGGGCCCGTGATAGCGAACGGCTTTTTGTCTCCGTACGTCACTTCCTCGACGCCGTTCATGTCCAGATGGTCGCGCGAGACGAGCGCGATGTCCGCACCGAAGCGCACTGCCGGAAGAGAGGCCCCTTTGGCGATAGGGTCAAAGACGAGGGTCAGGTCACCGAAGGTGACCTTGAAGCACTGTCCGCCGTGGTGGGTGATGACCATATATAAGTATATTTATTCTAGCACAAAACTCGAAAAAATGACAGTAGAAGTTAGGGCAGAAAATCGTTGTACACAGCCCGGCGATGAGGGGCTTGACAGAAATAGCCTCCTGTACTAGGCTACATATGTCGTCCACCCGCAAGGGACGAGGACGCACCGTAGCCGGCAATCCGCCGGCGCCAAGCCAACCACTGGAGAAAAGCCATGAAGCTTCGTACCAGCACGTCCCCGCCTCGCCTGGCGATCGGAGAGAGCGAATTCAAGGATTCCAACGGCAAGATCGGCGCCGGCGCCAACACTGTGACGACTGCGGCGGGCGGCAGAACAACGGCGATCAACGACATCGTGGGCACGCTGACCAACCAGGGCAACGGCACCGCCTAGGCCAACTTCGGCGGCCGGGGCTTGAGCGCGAGGGCTCAAGTCCGCCAGCAATGAACCTTCCATTCCAAGGGATTCCTCGCATCCCACCTCCGGCGCTACGGCGCCTTTCGGCCAGCCCTTCGGGGACTGGCTTTTCTTTTTATCTTTCATCAACTTGCGCTGTGCACAGGGCCCCGCGAAACTCATTGAAAACACGAGGGATTTTGGTATATTTGCGAATGGACGTTCTCTCTCGGCACCAATGAGGTTGGACGTCCGATTCGAATCCCGCATCCACTGAAGAAGACTCAACACGGAGGTTCCATGAAGAATCAATTGCAGGTGGCAATTGCAGCCGCGATGGGCACGCTGTTCTATCCGCGAACGACCGCACAGGCCGACATCGATTCCGGCCGGCTCGACGTGGGCAAGAAAAGGAAGAAGCGCTTCGACCTGGCGGGCATCGCCGCCAAGCTGGGCAAGGCGGTGACGGCGGGGAACCATCCGTCGAGCACGGGCGCCGATACGGCCTTCGGCACCAACGTCGTAAAGAAGGCGATCACCGACATCGCGGTGACCATCGGCAGGGTCAGGGCGCGGGCGCACAGTGTCGAGTTGGCGCGCCGCGGCCAGACGCTCGGATCGAGCTGGACTCCGGCATTCAACGCCTGACCTTCCTACACCTACTAGGTAAGGGCCTCGCACATTCGCGTCGGCCCAAACCACCACCCTGCTCCGGCGGGGTGTCTCTCTTTTCATTTTTCGAAACCCTGTGCTATAGTGCCTTCGTTGCGTGCGTGAGTAGTAGGGACCGGCTAACCCTTGCGCCGAAAGGTTCAAGTACCGATCTCGAATCCGCCATTCGCCAGCTGGCGAAGGCGGACCGCACTGCTGTATATATATGTCTGACGAGACGAAGAAAGTCTCCGTTCCCCTGCCGACCATACACCTCCCCGAGGGCCACCCGATGGCCGGGCTTATTGACGCTATCCCGACGCCGCCGTCCGTGGGCGACCTCGTCGAGGGTACCATCATCGCGATTAGCCGCGGCCGCGTCTACATCGAACTCGCGCCCTTCGGCACCGGCCTCATCTACGGCCGCGAATACCTCAACGCCGCTGATGTATTGCGTAAGGCGAATCCGGGCGACACCATCAGCGCCAAGGTCGTCGACCCTGCCGGCCGCGAGGGCTATATCGAGCTCTCGCTGAAGGAGGCACGCCAGGCCGCCATCTGGGGCGAGGCCGAGACGGCCATCCTCTCGCAGACGCCCTACTCGCTTACCGTCGAGGAGGCGAACAAGGGCGGCCTCATCCTCTCCTGGCAGGGTATTCAAGGCTTCCTCCCCGCTTCCCAGCTCTCCAAGGAGCACTACCCGCGCGTGCCGGAGGGCGATAAGGACAAGATACTCGGCGAGCTTATGAATCTCGTCGGCCACCCGCTCTCGGTGCGTATCATCACCGCCGACGCGAAGGAGGGTAAGCTCATCTTCTCGGAGCGCACAGGGAACGAGGCCGAGGAGAAGGCCTCGCTCATCGACAAGTACCAGGTCGGCGACACGGCCGAGGGCGAGGTTACGGGCGTTGTCGACTTCGGCGTCTTCGTGAAGCTCGAACCGGGGCTCGAGGGCCTCGTGCACATCAGCGAGCTCGACTGGGGCCTCGTCGAGGACCCACGTGCGCTCTTCGCGGTCGGCGACAAGGTGCGCGTGAAGGTCATCGAGATAAAGGACGGCAAGATTTCCCTCTCTATCAAAGCGCTGAAGGAGAACCCCTGGCACACCGCCGCCGAGCGCTACTCTAAGGGGACGGAGGTGCCGGGTGTCATCATCAAGTACAACAAGCATGGTGCGCTCGCCTCCATCGAGGAGGGTGTCGCCGGCCTAGTACACGTCTCGGAGTTCGAGTCTCCCGCGGCGCTGCGCGAGACTCTGGAACTCGGGAAGACGTATCCCTTCACCATTGCGCTCTTCGAACCGAAGGAGCAGCGTATGACGCTCACCTTCGCCGGCAAAAAGAAATAAACGCTCCGGCGAGTGCAATTTCAGAACACGCGTCGAATCTGTGGACGCCTGGCTTCCACGAGAAGAAAGGGCGCTAGAATATAAACATGCGCAAAGAGAACTTTGCTGTTGATTCATATGTACATGTAGTAAAGCGAGGAACACGCGGCCTACCGATTGTTCGTGATGATGCTGATCGCTTCCGCTTCCTCCTTATGCTCACGCACTTCAATGACAAGTTCGCATCCCTGAATTGGTATCGAGATTTGAAAGATGCTAATTTGCACAATTCCTTATCACGCCCTGCACGCTGGCCTGCACAGGAACGGCTCGTAAACATTACCGCGTTCTGTCTTGTTGAAAATCATTTTCACTTAATTTTGCAGGAGCTTGCTGAAGGTAACATCGCTCGATTCATGCACCGACTTGGCACTGGGATGGCTAAACGGTTCAATGAACGCCACAAAGAACGCGGTGCATTATTTCAAGGACCCTACCGAGCCATAACAATTGACGACGACCGGTACTTTCGATATGTGAGCGCATATGTGCAAGTTAAGAACGCTTTGGATTTGTATCCCGGTGGGTCTCAGGGCGTGCTGAATGATTTTGATCATGCATACGATTGGATATGCTCATATCCATATTCAAGTCTTGGGGACTATACTGACAGTTTCAGAAGACCGATCCTAAACAAGTCGTTCCTTTCTTCTTTATTTACACCTAATGAATATCGAGAATTCGCAAAAGACGTCATTTTTGGACGCTATCAACTTGACGATGTAGACAAGACACACCAATCAGGGTTCTTTGAATAATTCTGTGGACGCCTGGCTTCCACAAATTACAACTTCTAGGTTAAATGCTGTAGAAAAAACCGAAGAGAAGTGAATTGAGCCAGTCGGAGCTCAAATGTAAGAAAAAATAATTATAGGAAATGAGTGCCGCTAAGATAGTCAGGGCACTTATCATCCACAGGACGGACTTCTTTCTGTGTTCCTTGAGATTTCTGATAGAAAAGATCACCGATAAGATGAGAATGATCGGGATACTGGTTCCTGCGTAATGGTCAACGAGACATGAGGAGATCTGGGCGTACACAGAGCAAAGGGGAATTACCAAAAAGAGGGATAGGAATAGGCCCACGATCGAATAAAGGATTATTAGTATGCCGGCTATCCAAATTGCAACTTTTAGTGGCGAGTTCATACTTAGCGGGTGTTGGCGAATTGAGTGGCGGAGGAGAGGCCGGAGGTGGCATAGAGGCGGATGGCCTCGGCAGCTTTCTTCAGGACTTTCTTTACGGCCACTTCTTCATTCGGCTTCCACTTCCCTATCACTTGTTTAATAACCTTCTCTTCACCGAGCACTTTCTTCGCCTGATTCTTTTTGCCGGCCGCGCTGATACCGATGCGGATGCGTGCGAAGTCCTGCGTCTTCACGGCGCGCATAATGCTCTCCACCCCTTTGTGCCCGCCGCTGCCGCGCCCGAAGACCATCTTGAGCGTGCCTAAGGGTAGGTCGAGGTCGTCGTGGACGACGAGGAGATTTTTTGCCGCCTTCGGACTCTTCACGAACGCGCTCACGGCCTTGCCGGAAGCATTCATCATCGTCTCCGGTAAAACGAGAGTCGCATTCTCCCCTTCAATCGCACCCTTACTCACGAGTGCGTTGCTTGCTTTATTAAAAACGAAGTCAGCGAATCCCTCTTGCTTCGCCGCGAGCGTCACCGCGCTCCGGCCCGCGTTGTGCCGCGTCTTTTCATATTCCTTCCCCGGGTTCCCAAGCCCGACGATGACGAGTGCCATGCGCGAATCGTAGCACACTCTCATATTGAGCGAGCGGAATGCGGAAAAACGGGGGTAAGACTTGGCCTAGCGGCCCGGAGCGCGCCCGTTTTTTCGCATTTCGCTTGCGAAATACTTGCGTACTAATAACGAACAAGTACAATGCCCGCATGTCTGATACCTGGAAGGGTCTCTTGAAGGATCTTTTCACGCTCGCGTTCCTTATTGTGGTCGTGGTCATCCCGATCCGCGTGTTCGTCGTGTCGCCCTTCGTCGTCGACGGCGATTCGATGCATCCGACCTTCGAGAACCTCGATTATCTCGTCATCGATGAGATACTCTACCGCTTTATCTCTCCCGCGCGCGGTGACGTCATCGTCTTCCGCTATCCCGGGAACCCCTCCATCTTCTACATCAAGCGCATCATCGGGCTCCCCGGTGAGACCGTATCCATTAACCACGGAGTGGTCACCATCATCGGCGCCGACGGACAGAAACTGCCGCTCGCCGAACCGTACATCGTGAATGAGGACGCGACCTATACCAAAGACGTATCGCTCCTCCCGGGAGAATACTTCGTTATGGGCGATAACCGCCCCAACTCCTCCGATAGTCGCGTGTGGGGACCGCTTCCGAAGAAGGATATCATCGGGCGCGTCGACCTGCGTCTTCTGCCGATCAGGGAGAGCGGCTTCTTCCCCGGAGCGACGAGCTACTCGCTCGCCTCGACAACCGCACTCGCACCATGATGCGCGACACGATACCGGCGGAAGAACTTCTGCATAAGGCACGCGCCGTCGGACAGTATTATGGCTTCACGCCGCTTACCGCGCTTACGGTGAAGAAGCGCGGCGCGGCCCGCGCGAAGCCCGGATACCCGGAGGCGCTTGCCTCGCTTACGCTTGATCCTGCCGCCGAGACCATCGCGAGTTTCCTGAAGCAGTGCCGGAATATCGACTGCGCCCCGACGCCACGCCAGCCGCTGTTCGTCTGGCATACGAACATCGCGCCGGGCCGCCCGGCACAGAAGAAGGCGACGATACAATTCCATGCGCTCGGCTCCGACCGCGCTCTTGCCGACGCCCTCATCATCCGCGCGCTCACGGCGCTCGTGCGCGACCTCTACCACGAAGAGCCGGTGGTCCGCATCAACTCGATGGGCGATAAGGAGACGCGCGCGCGCTACGCGCGCGAACTGGGGAATTTCTTCAAGAAGCGCGCGACCGTGCTCCCCGAAGAATGCGTCACCTGCGCGAAGCAGGACGCCTTCGCGGCCGCTGAGCTCGCCATCCTGCGTGAATGTGCCGACGACCTTCCCGCGCCGACCGAGCATCTCTCGGACGCGAGCCGTAAGCGCTTTGAAGACCTCTTGGAATACCTTGAAATGACGGAGACGCCCTACGAGCTCGCGCGCACTCTTATCAGCCGCGGCAGCATCTGGAACGATACCTGCTTCGAGGTGCTCGCGGGCGGGCGGCGGGTGGCGTGGGGTTCTCGCTACAACGATCTCGCCCGCCACTTCTTCCCCGGTATTCCCATGAGCGCGACCGGTGCCGTGTTCCAGGTAGCGAGCAGTGGTATGGCGACCGCGAAGAAAAAACCGGTGCGACTGCGTTTTTCTTTCGTCCATATCGGCGACGAAGCGAAGCGTCTCTCCATCAAACTCGCCGAAGAATTCAGACACGCCCATGTCTCGCTGACGCAGGACATCGGCGTCGAGTCCTTAACCGAACAGCTCCATCTCGCTGAGCGGCGTGAGAGTCCCTATCTCCTCATTATGGGACGCAAGGAGGCGCTCGAAGGTTCCGCTATTTTGCGTAATCGAAAAACTCAGGAAGAGACCATCCTCCCCCTCCTCGGCCTCGCCGATCGCTTGAAGACATTTGCTTGACTTTCTTTCATAATCAAGTACTCTGCATCGTAGACAACGTGAGGAGAACCTGATGGCTCAGACAACGGTACGTGCGACCCGCCCCGCATGCCCTTTCTACGGCTTCGTGAGGTTGGCGACGGTGCTCATGGACAATCGTGGAAACGCGTGCGGCGTCGCCGGAGGGCACCGCCCCTGCGCGATGGAGATGAATAGCAGGACTCCGGACTGGCGACAATGCCCGTGGAACAACGCG
>JGI1356J14229_10003867_pt1 | contig 11278 bp, 13 predicted proteins | sample Subgrocontami58m_FD_14229 | JGI IMG/M metagenome (IMG submission 14229) | reverse complement strand
TACGATCCTCTGTCAAACAAAAGTCAATTCAAATACTGCCTGCAAAACAATGACGCATGAATCATTGCTTAACGACACAGTGTCGTACTTACGCGTAATACACGCTCACGTTCACAAGATTCTCTCCGAACCAAAACAACGGCAAGCCAACTTGTGCCGAAGGCATGGATTCCCGCCGCGGCTTCTCGCGCCACGTGACAATCGCAAGTGCCAGCGGTAAGAGGCATTGCGCAATCGAGCCGCCGAGAATGTACATCGTGTGTCCGAACAACCGGAAGAATAAGTGTCCCGCTTCGTGTATGAAGAGATTGATCGTATCAATCACCTCTACGAGGTCGTAGACCCACAACACAAACGGCGCTTGAAACCCCAGCGGGTCGGCGGGATGGTACTCGAACGCGAGAAACCAGAGCAGGTATGCGCCATACGCGATTACTGGGAGTTTCAGCGTTAGAGTAATGTATCGCATTTATCAGGCGGAGTAATGGAGTGGTGGAGTATTGGAGTATTGGGGCGTTGGATTATTGGATTGGCGGGTTTGTGAGCATCTCATTACTCCAATACTCCATCAATCCATCACTCCAGTTTTTGAAGAACTACTTCTTCGTTTCTCTGTAAAATAGGATTAGGTCTGTACTGACGGGTGTCGCATCGATCTGTCGCAGCATCGTCACGATTTGTCCGCGATGATAGCTTGAGTGATTGACCATGTGTTGAAACGCCTGCGAGAACACATGCCTGAACACGTCTCCCCTGGAGGTCTTCATTTCAAATGTGTCGTTCAACTTTTTGTCGTTCATCATGCCGAGCCACCGTGCAGTTTCGTAGCCGGCTTTCTCCCAAATCTTCCTGAGCTCGGCAGCGTTCGGAATCTCGTCTGCCTTCAAGAACGGTTGCACATTGGTGTTGAACCGTTCCACCCAAACCTTCTCCGCACCGACAATGTGTGTGAGCGTGCCGTGTATTCCGCCGTGACTGCTCTTCATGTCTTTCCTGTATTGCTCAAGGGGAAGTTTCTCAACAACATCGAAGATGCGGTTATTTGCCCACGAGTTGTAGGCGTGAAGGGTTTTTGCTTCTTGCAGTGTCATAAATGCCTCAATAAGTATTGGAACATTTGTTCATTGCATCATTTCAACATTCAAAGCAATTGATGAAATGGTGTAATGGTGAAATGATGAAATCAAAACAGCGTTGCCCAGCTTGTTGCCGACACTATGTTGTATGCCAGCAGAGCCGCAAAGATGATGAAGGCGCCCCCCGCAAACTTGAAAATTGATGTGATGAATCCCGGCGTAAGCTTTGAATGATGCTTCCTAATGAAGCGGAGTATCGCCGCAAACCATACGATGGTACCCACACCGAAGCCAACAGAATACAGAAGATTCGATGACATCGTACGGAGGAGAATCCCTTCGGCGTGCATGTAGCTTATCACTGCAATCATCGAGGGGAGAAATGTCGGCGTGGCAAGATTCGTGAAGGCGATGAGTGTGCCGAGAAAGAACGGTGAGCCCCGTCCGATTCTTTTTGCTCGCTCCTCTTGCGCTTCCTCGCGTTTCAGCACGGTACGGTCGGCCGCCCTGTCGTGCCGATCGCGCAAGTAGCGAATGCCCAGAACTACGAGGACGATGAAGCAGAGCGCTTGGAACACGAGTGAGAGCCACCGGTTCTGAAGAAAAAGACCGCTCAGCCACATCACCAGCGCGGACGATGCGAATGCTGCAAGTAAATTATAGAACACATCCATGAACGCCGCGCCAAGCCCGACCAGGATTGCGTCCTTGAAGTGTCCGCTCACCGCTTTCTTCATGAACGCCAATGCAAGCGGTCCAGGTGGAATGGAAAGCGAGAAGCCGAGGAGTATGCCGAGGAGAAGTGCGGTGAGCATTACAATCCTGCAGATCGGACACGTGTTTTCATTTCATCGACCGTTGCTTTCATTTCTCTCGTCAAGTCTTGGAATGTGCGGTCGTTGTGGAGGTTCTCCAATCGGGGATCAACTTGCAGCCAGCGATAGTCGCGCCAGCCTTTTTGAAATGCCTTCCGAATCCAGATATTTGCGTCAGCGAGGCTGCCGCTCATTGCGTACAAGTAGCCGATTTCCAATAGTACTCCTGTCAACTCAGTGTCCGCCTTTTTGCTGTACTCGTCCAGCAATCGGTTTGAGAGCGCTTTCGCTTCTTTGTGCTGCCCAAGTTTTTGGAGTACATAGACCAATTGATAGTTGCCTTCAGGAAAATCATTCGCGATGAGAGCCTCGTACATTGTTTTCGCCGCTACGTAATTCTTTGAGAAAATTTCTACGCCCGCTGCATAGTCAAGTCGAAAGTTCCAATTCGGCGCGACCTTTTGGACTCTTTGTGCAATTGCACGGGCGCTATCCATTTCTCCCCTTGTCAGGTGAAGCCACCCGCGCTGTATCATTACAAATGGATCATCGGGGTCAAGATTTGCCGCTTTATCATACCAGGCAAACGCCAGACTGTCCCACACGAAAATCTGATACACATTCCCAACACCGATGTAATTGTGAACACGATCCGGCGAAACGGTGATTGACCTCTTCAACCATTTTAGCGCTTCATCGAGATTTCCAAAAGACTGTTGGAGATTTCCAATGTTGCCAATGGCAGGAGCAAAGTTGGGATTAAAACGGACGGAATTGTAATACTGTTCCAGTGCCTTCTCTTTCCAACCCGCTGCATCGTAAGCGAGGCCCAGTGCCTTGTACCCTTCGGCAAGCATCGGATCAACCTGTACCGATCGTTTGCTTACCACAATTGCGGAGTCAATCCAATCGGCAGGGAATTGGAACCTCTGGTATCGTTGGCAGTACGCGTCGCCGAGGCCCGCGTAAGCAAGGGCGTAGTTTGTATCCAGCTGCAACGCTTTTTTGAACAACGTGATTGCAGCCTCGTTGTCCTCTTTTTTGTAACGGTAATAGTGGTCGCGCCCCCGAAGGTAGTATGCGTATGCATCAGGATTCTGCGTGGGTGGTGTGGCGATGAGATGCTCTTCTTGTGGAGAAAGCTTCGCCCTCAGCTCTTCCGCAATGGTTCGGGCTACTTCACTTTGAATCGCAAAAACATCTTTCATCTCGCGGTCATACGTCTCCGCCCACAAATGTTCATCCGACTGCGCATCGATGAGTTGCCCGACAATACGCACTCGCTTCCCGTCGCGACGGACACTTCCTTCCAGCACGGCAGCGACTCCAAGTTCTTCGCCAATGTCGAGGATGGTCTTTTGTGTTCCCTTATATTTCATCACCGACGTTCGCGAGATGACTTTGAGGTCGCTAATCTTGGAGAGTTGCGTGAGAATGTCTTCCGTAATGCCGTCGCTGAAGTACTCGTCCTCTTTGTTATCGCTGAAGTTCTTAAACGGAAGGACGGCGATGGTTTTTGCATCGGAAGCGCGCGCGCTGCGTTTTGTTCCACCCCCAACACGAATCGAGATGATAAGAGCGATAACTGCAATAAGGGAATGAATCACGATTTCTTTTTTCTGGAGCTTTTGAGAGCCTTCTTTGCCGTGGTGCCACGCGAAAAGAAACGCGCTTGCAAGTCCGAAGAGCAGCAGCGTAACGACAACCGGGAATGTCCGGGCGAGAATCTCATACTTATACACTTCGATGAGAAGCTTGACAATGCCGATAGTCGTCAGCGCCGAGCTGATATAGATCGCCATCGTCTTGCGGACGTTGCGGGATTTAAGCTCCGAGAAAAAGCTGGAAAAGAAAGACATTGAGAAGGTGAGAGTTATTTGTTGTGCAGAAGAAAATTACGGAGAAGAGGGACAAGGAGCAACTGGTTTTGCCTGGATTTGTCTTAACCAACTCACTGGAGAAACTGGCGAATGAACTCTTCGGGATGGATGACCTGAACCTTTGGAAAAGGAACGTCACGAAGCACATCGAAATGATGGTCGCTGGTGACGATGTAGTCTGCGTTTGCCGCAACAGCACAGTCAACGAATTTGTTGTCGTCGGGATCGGCGGTGATGAGACTGAATCGAAAGTGTGGGTCAATCGGGATGACGAAAAGAGAATACCTCAGCGAACTGAGGAAATTTCGGACGGTCACACGCCCATGGCGTAGCAGGAGAGTTTCTTCATATTCGAGGATGATAGCATTTGAAATGCAAATAGAAAACTCTCCAGCACGGAAGCCTTGAACAATTCTGTGGTACGGATGTTTAGCACTGAGAGCCTCGACAAACACATTTGTATCCACGACGACCTTCAAGTCTCATTTACCTATACGGATGTCGAGCACGATGCTGTTTGATAGCTTGTTGGATCATTTCGTGATTGACTTTTCCCGTTTCCCAATCGTGCGTTACGTCCGCGATGACTTCATCGAGAAGCAACTGAGAAATAAGTTGATGCGCCACGACCAATTGTTTCTTCGTCAGGCTATCCAACTGTTTGATCAAATTGGATTTCAACTCCTGCTCTGTTAGTTCCGCAATCATCATTTTACCCTCCTATTTTTGGTCAATGACGAGTTTCAAGAATTCGGCGCTTTGTATGGATGTCGTCGGCGATGTTCTTCAATCGCGGCTTGAATTTTCTCACGCGTAATCTTTCCCTCAGTCCATTCTTTCGAGAACGATTCCATCAGTTCGTCAGCGAGCAATTTCGCCGCGGCTTGGTGCATCGCTACCAATTGCCCCTTGTTCATATTATCCAATTGCTTGATGAGGTTGGATTTCAGTTCCTGCTCAGTCAAGTCCGCAACTTCCATAATGTCCTCCTGATTTCTGATTAAGAGTAAGGATTCCACTAAGAAAAGGCAAGACGGAAAGCTTACCCTGCTTTCCTCTTCATCTCCGCCAGTTTTTGCAACGCCTCCAACGGCGTCATCTTCTCAATGTCGATCCCCTTCAACTCTTCGCGCAGCGCATCGTCTTTGAGTTCAAACAGGGTCATCTGCACTTCAGGAGCAATGCGCCCCTTCGCACTTTTGCTTTTTCCTGAACCCTGAACCCCTCCGAAGGAGTCCTTACGGACAAACCCTGAACGGTTTTCCTTCTCTCCATGCACACTCAGTTCCGATCCCTCTAAATTTCTCAAGATCCTCTTTGCCCGCTCCGTTACCTCCTCCGGCAATCCCGCCATCTGTGCGACTTGAATACCGTACGAGTGGTCTGCAAAGCCGGGTGTGACTTTGTGGAGGAAAATCACCTTATCTCCGTACTCCCGCACTTCAACTTTGTAGTTCTTGATACGAGCGAAGAGGTCGGCAAGCTCGTTCAGTTCATGGTAATGCGTTGCGAAGAGTGTCCGTGCCCCAACCCGTTCGTGCAGATACTCGGTCAGCGACCATGCGATGCTGATGCCGTCGAACGTGCTTGTGCCGCGTCCGACTTCGTCCAGCAAAATCAAACTGCGTTTCGTTGCCGTGTTCACGATGTGCGCCGCCTCGTGCATCTCCACAAGAAATGTGCTTTCGCCCGATGCAATGTTATCGCTTGCGCCAACGCGAGTATAAATCTTATCGACCAAACCGATAATCGCTTTCTTTGCCGGGACGAAACTCCCAATCTGTGCAAGCAAGACGATCAATCCCGCCATGCGCAAATAGCTGGACTTGCCGCTCATGTTTGGTCCGGTGATAATCAGAATCTGATTCGATTCAGTATCGAGCGCAACGTGGTTTGGAATATATTTGTCGCCCGGCGGAAGCAAGCGCTCGATGACGGGATGTCTGCCGTCAGTGATTTCTAAGAAGGAAGACTCATTCACTTCGGGACAAACGTATTCGTATTCAACCGCCGCCGAAGCGAGCGAGATAAAACAATCGAGCGCTGCAATCAGATGCGCGTTGGTTTGAATCTCAATTGAATGCTCGGTAATCTTCATCCGCAGCTCGTTGAAGAGCAGCGTTTCGAGCGCAAGCATTTTCTCTTCGGCGTGAAGAATCTTCTCCTCATATTCTTTCAACTCGGGCGTGATGAAACGCTCTGCGTTCGTCAGCGTTTGCTTGCGGATATAGTTGTCGGGGATCTTGTCCTTGTGGGCATGCGTGATTTCGATGTAATACCCAAACACGTTGTTAAAGCCGACCTTCAGCGAATTGATGCCTGTCCGCTCACGCTCTTGCTTCTGCAACTCAGCAATCCAGCTTTTCCCACTGAACGCAAGACTTCGCAGCTCATCAAGCTCTTTGTTGAATCCCTTTTTGATGACGCCGCCGTCAACAAGCGCCATCGGCGGGTCAGGCTCAATCGCGTTTTGAATGAACGAAATTATCTCGGGAAGTGGCTGAAGACGTGTATGAATTGATGAGAGAGTTGTGGACTTACAATTGACGATTGACGATTGAAGAGTGCCGATTTCACTGAGTATGAATTTCAGTGCAATGACATCTCGCGGATTCGCTCTGCCGGTACAAATCTTGGTATTCAATCGTTCGAGATCGCCGATGCGGGCGAGTATTTCTGACGTCTGATCTCTGACATCTGACTTCTTCGCAAGTTCATCAACAGCATTCAGTCTCTGCTGTATCGGCTCCAGCTTGTTCAGCGGCTGGTTAATCCATCGCTTCAGCATTCGTCCGCCCATCGGCGTTTCAGTTTTGTCTAACACGGCGAAGAGCGTTCCCTCGTTCGAACCCGAAATTGACGATGTGATTTCTAAATTTCTTTTCGTTGATGGGTCGAGGATGATGTACTCGCTCACGTCAAGCCGCGTCAATTTCTTGATGTGAAGTAGATTCGACTTCTGCGTCTCTTGCAAGTAGTTCATCACCGCTCCGGCGGCGATAACGCCTTGCTTCATCTCTTCTACACCAAATCCTTTGAGCGATTGCGTATTGAGCTGGCTGATAAGTTGTTCGTACGCGTAATCGAAGTTAAAGACCCAATCTTCGACTTTCGTGTAGAGACCTTTGTAGCTGTCTTTGAGAATTTGTTGAAGCGAAGCAACGTCACGCTTCTGCACAAGAAGCTCGGAAGGAGAGATTGCAGCAATCTGTTCAGCAAGCTGCTTGAGAGGAAACTCGCTGACATTGAACTCCGCTGTTGAAACGTCAACAAACGCGAGTCCGACCGTCTCCGTACTTGTTGCAAGCGCGGTGGGAAGCGCAACTGCGGCGAGATAGTTGTTCTGTTTCTGCTCGAGAACCTTATCGGAGAAGGCAACGCCGGGCGTAACAACCTCAATCACGTCGCGCTTCACGATTCCTTTTGCGAACTTCGGGTCTTCAAGCTGCTCGCACACCGCAACCCGGTAGCCCGCCTTCAACAGCTTCGGCATGTACGAATCGAGCGCATGATGCGGAAATCCTGCTAATGGAATTTCACCCATTGCTCCGTTGCCGCGCTTCGTCAGCGTAATGCCCAGCACCTTCGCGGTGACCTTCGCGTCCTCTTCAAACGTCTCAAAAAAATCGCCCATACGGAAGAGCAGTATCGTATCGGGATACTTCGCTTTCACTTGAGCGTATTGTTTCATGAGTGGCGTGGACATGAACCGTTAAGGCAAAAGGCAAAATGAAAAAGGAATAACGAAGGAACTGTTATCAATTAACCGAAAATCACCGCGAAAATCAACGAAGCTCGTGAAGATGGACTCCACTTACCTGTGCATTCTCTTGAAAGTGGAGTCCATCTGCAATGCAGCCTTGTCTGTCTCCTCGCGCTTCGTTACCTTTCAATCGCTCGCCAAACATCTTCGAGGAGCTCATGCTTCACAGACGATTGTTTAATTTCGGTTTGTTGGTTCTTTTTCTTTTCATCTCAACAACTCTTCCGGCGCAACGACGCGCCGGCGTTCGTTCAGGTCCAATGGTTGGTTATGGTGAGATGACGGAAACGATGCTGTGGGTGCAGACAACCAGTCCAGCAACCGTGCAATATCGTTTTTGGATTGAAGGGAAGAAGAGCACTGCGCTTCTGAGCAGGAAAGCTTCCGCGTCGGAAGAGAATGATTACATTGCTAAAGTAGTTCTTTCAGATTTGAAACCTGCAGCTCGGTACGAATACGAGCTGCTGCTGAACGGGAAAGTGTTGAAGTGTCCGTATCGTCTCACATTCATCATGCAAACACTTTGGCAATGGCGCACCGATCCGCCCGTGTTCAGTGCTGCATTCGGCTCGTGCGCGTTCATCAATGATTCAACTGCAGACCGCCCGAACCAAATCTACGCGGGGAGCTACAATATTTTCACGTCCATTTCCGAAAAGAATCCCGACCTGATGTTGTGGCTCGGCGACAATTGGTACTATCGCGAGATTGATTATTATGCCGAGTCGAAAATGCGCTCGCGCATTGCGAGAGACCGTTCATTGTCCGAGCTCCAACCGTTACTCGGCTCAACGCACAACTACGCAATTTGGGACGACCACGATTTCGGACCAAACAATTCCGACAGGACATACAAACTGCGGACGGAAGCGTTGGACATGTTCAAGCAGTATTGGGCGAATCAAACGTACGGAACACTTGAAACCCCGGGCGTCTTCTTCCGCTTCGTGTGGGGCGATGCCGAGTTCTTCATGCTCGACGGCCGCTTCCACCGCTCGCCGAACGATATGCCAAATGAGAATAACAAACGGATGTTCGGCAAGGAACAACTCACATGGATAAAGGAGAGTCTCATCTCCAGTACTGCGGCATTCAAGATTATTGTCAGCGGAAATCAGTTTCTTGCGAAACACAAGGACGAAACGCTGAGAAACTATCCGCTGGAGTATGATGAGCTGATGCATTGGATAAGGAGCCAGAATATTTCCGGCGTCGTGTTTCTCTCCGGCGATAGACATCTCGCCGATTTGAGTTGCCTGCGCGATTCGTCTTTCTATCCTTTATATGATTTTACGTCATCGCCATTGACTGCCGGACTGGCTTCCAATGCGAAGCCAGAAGAAAATCCGCTCAGCGTTCCGGGCACATTCGTGAATGATGCTCGCAACTTCGGCATGTTGAGGTTCGATGGACCGAAGAATGACCGCAGGCTGACGATGGAGCTTTACGATAATAACGGCACGCTTCGCTGGTCGCATGCCGTAAAAGCAAACGAACTCAAGCCACCTGCAACGCGATAGCTATGCAAAGAGTTCTCTCTCAGTATGAAAGATTTGTGATGGTCGGAGTTGTGTTTGACAATGACTCCCCTTATCGCTATTATGGTGCAGCGATTCTCAGCAATCGCTAACTGTTCTTACTATGACATTTATTCAGCACATATCGCCCCCTGTCGCCGCCTTCGCGCCGAAGGCTTCCCACGCGTGTTTCCTCTGCTGCATCTGTTGTTGCTGTTGCTGAACCTAGCGTTCACCAGCAGCGTCCTTATTCTATTTCCCTTTTGATCTTTTGAAGTTGTAGAACTCGTTTCTGTTCTTTGAATAGTTTCTTATGATTACCGTAGACCAAAGCTCTCATGTAAAGCATGGAACAATCCTTTCGCGCATCGGCAATACGCCGTTACTCAAGATTGAGCGTCTCGTTCCCGAAGACATCAGTTCTCGTGTCGAAGTATTTGCAAAGGCTGAGTGGCACAATCCCGGCGGCTCCGTGAAAGACCGCGCCGCGTTCAACATGGTTCTGGAGGGTGAACGCACCGGCAAACTGACGAAAGAGAAAACCATCATCGACGCGACGAGCGGCAACACCGGCATTGCCTATGCAATGATTGGCGTAGTGCTTGGCTATCGTGTTCAGCTTGCGGTTCCTGCGAACGCAACTCCCGAACGCAAGCGTATTCTCAATGCGTACGGCGCGGAAGTAACATACACCGATCCGCTCGAAGGGACGGATGGCGCGCAACTCTTTGTGCGCCGCCTGGTCGAAGAACATCCGGAGAAGTACTTTTATCCCGATCAATACAATAATCCGGCAAACTGGCAGGCGCATTACAAAACCACGGCGCCGGAAATCTTTGAACAAACGAACGGACGTATCACGCACTTTGTTGCGGGGCTTGGGACAACGGGCACATTTGTCGGGACGGCGCGGCGATTGAAGGAACTCGACCCGATAATCAAATGCATCTCGGTCCAGCCCGATTCTCCGTTGCATGGACTCGAAGGACTCAAGCATCTTGCCTCGGCAATTGTGCCGGGAATTTATGATGCAAAGCTTACAGACGAAAATATCGAGGTCTCGACAGATGATGCTTATGCCATGATGAAACGGTTGGCCCGTGAAGAAGGGCTTCTCGTCGGCGTCTCGTCTGCCGCTGCGATGGCTGCGACGTTGCGTGTTGCGCAGACATTGAAAGAGGGGGTGCTCGTCACTATCTTTGCTGACGACGGAACGAAATACCTAAGCGATCCGATTTGGGAGAATTAACATGCTGCAGCTCAATCACACTGCATTCCACAAAGTGAAACTTCACGCGATGCGCACGTATCCCGAAGAGTGTTGCGGCATGATGCTCGGAAGCGACCACGGCGGGACGCGGCAGGTGTGCGAGGTGCTCGAAATCCGGAACACGAAGGATGAGAATAGGACGCGGCGCTACCTGATCACCCCCGAAGATTACAAGCACGCCGAAGAACACGCGTCAAAAGAAGGACTTCAGATTCTCGGGTTGTATCATTCGCATCCCGATCATCCGGCTCAACCTTCGCAGCTCGATCTTGACCATGCCCTGCCATGGTGGTCGTACGTGATCGTATCGGTGGAGAAGGGTCTTCCGGCAGCAGTCCGGTCGTGGCTGCTGCGTGATGATCGCTCGGTGTTCGATGAGGAACAACTCGCCGTGCTGGATGGAGAATTCATTCACAATGGCAAATAGAGGAGAGAGGAAGAGAATATGGCAACGAAGATTTTGATCCCTACACCGTTGAGGGCATACACAGAGAAAAAAGAATCGGTGCTTGCAGAAGGCAAAACCGTTGGCGAATTATTGAGCCACCTCACAACGAATTATGGCGCGTTGCGAAGGCATCTGTACTCTGACGACGGCAAGCTGCGGGCGTTCGTGAACGTGTATGTGAACGATGAAGACATCCGTTACTTGCAGAAAGAACACACAGCAGTCAAGGACACTGACACGGTAAGCATCATTCCCTCGATTGCGGGAGGAACACAATGAGCACGACAGCAATTCACGAGGAAGTTAAGCTCTCACCCGAAGAGTACAGGCGCTACGGTCGTCACCTGATTATGCCGGAGGTTGGACTTGAGGGGCAGCAGAAGTTAAAGGCTTCCGGCGTGTTGATGATTGGCGCGGGCGGACTCGGCTCGCCTCTGGGGTTGTATCTTGCCGCCGCTGGTGTTGGTCGCCTCGGCATCGTCGACTTCGACGTTGTCGATGATTCTAAC
>JGI1356J14229_10003858_pt1 | contig 11295 bp, 9 predicted proteins | sample Subgrocontami58m_FD_14229 | JGI IMG/M metagenome (IMG submission 14229) | reverse complement strand
TTTTCATGATCCCGAGGCGGAAGTTAAAGGGCTGAAAGCTTTTAAGAAGGAAGACCGGCCGCCGGTGGCGCTCCTTTACTATGGATACCGCGTCATGTTGGGACTGGGTCTGGCGATGGCCGTGCTGGCCGTCTTGGGCTGGGTATATTCGAGAAAGGGCGTCATAGCAGAAAAAACCACTTATCTGAAGCTCATGGTATTTGCCATTCCGCTGCCCTATATTGCGATCGAACTCGGCTGGATGGTAGCGGAAGTGGGGCGTCAGCCCTGGATTGTATATCATGTGATGAGGACATCGGAGGGCCTATCGAAGTCCGTTGATTTCATCCAGGTGGCGGCCTCACTCGCGGTCTTCACCGCTTTGTATGCTGTACTTGGCGCCATCGACATCTATCTGCTTGTAAAATACGCAAAGAAAGGTCCGGATGACGACGGTCCGGCCAACAGGAATGCTTAACGGAGGAATGATTATGGACATCACCTTTTTTCAGGTTACTTGGTTTGTTCTCTGGGCGGTTCTCTGGGCTGCCTACTTTATGCTCGATGGGTTTGTCCTCGGAGTGGGCATGCTCCATTACCGGCTCGGCAAAACAGATAGTGAGAAACGGGTGCTGCTCAATACGGTAGGCCCGGTCTGGGACGGCAACGAGGTATGGCTCCTGACTGCCGGCGGCGCCACGTTCGCCGCCTTCCCGACNACCTATGCTCTCATGTTCAGTTATCTATATACGGCGCTTTTTCTTTTGCTTTGCGCGCTCATTATCCGCGGCGTTTCCTTTGAATTCCGCGGCAAGTTGGACTCGGAACAATGGCGAAAGAGTTGGGATATGGCTGTCTTTTCCGGCAGCTTTCTGCCTTCGCTTCTGTTCGGCGTGGCCTTTGGCAACATCTTTGCGGGTTTGCCGATGGATGGGACCAGGTATCAGGGGAGTTTTATCTCACTTCTCAATCCCTATGGCCTCCTGACGGGCTTCCTTTTTGTCATGCTCTTCGCGGTCCACGGCGCACTGTATGCCTCGGTAAAGACAACAGACGAGTTGAAAGCGCGGGCGCAAAAAACGGCGGCGGGTCTATGGCCCGTCCTGCTTATCGTCGCGGTGGCTTTCCTCGTCGGCACGGCCTTTGCGACAAAACTCTACGATAACTTCCTCACTGCGCCGACTCTGCTCATCGCCCCGGCCATTGCCGTGGCCGCACTGATCGGCATCAGGATCTTCATCGCCCAGGATCGTCTCTACCGGGCCTTTGCGTCCTCCTGCGTCACCGTTGTCATGGTTGTTTTCACCGGAGTGATAGGCCTTTTCCCGAACCTTATCCCTTCGAGCCTCGATCCGAAATACAGCCTGACCATTTTCAACTCCTCATCGAGTTTGCTCACGCTCAAAATCATGACCGGTGTGGCGCTGATATTCGTGCCTATTGTCATCGCTTACAAAATATGGATCTATCGCATCTTCCGGGCGCCAATATCGGTCGAGGAGGTACTGAAAAGCAAAGAAGCCTATTGATGGGACAAAATCAGCTTTCATATATGCCGGCCATGAAAAAGCAGTATCCTATCCGGCATTAACCTGCTTCACAAAACCTTTCAGGCTATGGTGAATCACGATGCCTGCAAAAAAACCTGCTGTCAGGTTATTTGTGGTATAACTTAAAATTGCGACTGTTAAAGCGATGACGACTGCTTGCTTCTCATGTAAAATGTCCTTGATGAACAACGAGTGTTGTATTCCGACATAACAGAGCAAAACCCCCAAAATTCCCTTTGGGAATGACGATATTACCGGCAATGCCGAGCTGCCGAACAAAACCGCCAGCGCTATCAGTAGAAAACCGATAATATACCCCGACCTTTCGCTGGTTGCTCCGAACTTGCAGTGCGCCGTGAGACCTCCGCTTCCGTGACACATCGGAGCGCCGCCGGCAATGCCCGCGATAATATTTGCCAGTCCCATACTCATGGGAATGTTGATCAGGTTGAGCCTGGCAGCTCCGCCGCCGTAAAGTATCTTACCGGTTGCTTCCGTTGCCACGATGGCGTTACCGAATGTAAGCGCGATCTGAGGCAGGACAAGGATAATTAAGCCCTCCCATAGATTATTCAGGGCAGGCATGCCCGGGGTTAACGCTACCGGCCCCAGGGCGGCAAATTCGATCCCTTTCACAGAAAGGATGATTCCTAAAATCATAATGGGTATAAGGGGCGGTATTTTTTTGATCGCGAAAACACTTGTTATCAACATTACTCCTGACAATAAGGCAATGAAGATGTCGGCGTTCATAAGCCCTGCTGATGCTTTTACGAGCATCAGCCCCAGACCCATCTGGATTCCTCTGACTACCGAGACAGGAAAAAGGTTGCCAAGCTTAACGCTCACGCCGGTAAGCGATATAACGATCAAAACGATGCCCATTACTATGCCGGCGCCATTAATGATGGCGACGCTTAGTCCTGAAGCGATCGCGATAGCCGACATCGCCTTTAAGGGCTGCACCGGCATCGTTATTTTAAAGTAATAGGCCGCTGCTATATAAAAAAGACCGGCCATGAGAAACAGCGCTGTGGGGTTGAATCCGTTCTTGGCAATCAAGGCAATCGCCAAGGGAAACAACACGCCGATATCACCGAATGCGCCTGATAAATCCCATAGCAGCCGCTTCATTTTAAGTGTTGTTCGGCCAGTCATGAATTGAGAGCTTCCGGAACAGCTGAAACGGACTTGTCTATTTCCTCCCTTGCCCGGTCGAGTTCGTTTTCGCTGTATGAATAGGCAAGTTCGGCGCTGAGCACATGAGGAAGATTCATGATCTCCCGCATCTTCAGGACTTCTTCACCTGCGTCCTCGCCCTCAACGGTAACAATTATCCTGCCGGTCTTGTCATGGAAATGCACCTCGCTTAATCCGCCTGTCTTCAGGGCATCCATGACGGCGTCAAGGTATTCAGGGGCTGTCTTCACAACAATGCTTGATACATTCATACAGTTCTCCTCATCGGGATCAGTCATTCTTCACCCCTTCATTCAGCGAATCCAATAGACTCGAACTGGTCTTGTCTTTCTTTTTCCTGAAATCCGCCTTAAACGTGTTTTTGATCGGCTCCGGTATTTTCACCTGAGGCGCATGGCACTGCATGCAGGGATACCGCTTACCGTCAAGGTCGGCGCCGAGGCTTTTGCCGGTGTCCATGTCCACAAAATGCGATTTCGGCAAAGGTGTTGCGCCGAGGCTTTTTGCCGGTTCAGGCATGTGACAGTTCAGGCAGGCATTGTTCGTCAAAGCGATCGGGAGCATACCGGTCAGATCATGGGGAATAAGCGGCGGACTGTTCTCAAAGGCCCTTTCTATGCGCTTGCTCTTGCCCGGCTCTGTCTTTGAATATTCACCATGAGCGGGCTTTTCCTCCTCTTCGCTATAAAGAGATTCTTTTCTTATGCCTAATTCTTCCTCGCTTTTTGCCTGAGACTGCTTTTTTTCGGCAACCGCAGGATTGATGCCAAGCGCCAGGACCAGTGCCACTACTGCAGCTATCATGGCCTTTCTGTACATGCTTTTCATATTTCCCTCCTTGTTATCTCTCTTTGCCGGCATTATGGTTTTACCGTACCTGTCCGCATGCCGAACTTCATGGCGCCGGCATCACATGCTTCTATGCACCTGCCGCAGTTCGTGCACTCGCCCGAGGTCACGGCGGTGCTTGTCTTTCCAACCATCGGCAGCACCTGTTTCTCAGGGCATATCTCCAGACATTTCATACAGAGCGTGCATTTCTCCCTGCTATGTTTTATCCTTATCAAACTGAACCGTGTAATCAGTGAATAAAAGCCGCCTAACGGACAGATGTGGCCGCAGAACCCGTTTCTGACCCAAAAAAGATCAAACAGGAATACTGCCAGCACCAGCGTCCAGCCCATGCCCATGCCAAAAATAATGCCGCGATCCAGCATGGAAATTGGACTGACCCACTCAAACGCAGCAACGCCCGTTGCCAGAGAAACAGCAAGGCTCGTGACAATGACCCAGTAGCGGGTTTTCCTGCTCATCATCGAAGGTTTCCCTGATGGAGCAAGCCCGATCTTTTTTCTGAGCCAGCAGGCAAGGTCAGCCACCATGTTTAACGGACAGACCCAACTGCAGAAGGACCTGCCGGCGATCGTCCCGAAAAAAAGAACTATGACCAGCGCACCCGCGAGCGCTTCCCCTGAAACAAGATGTCCGGAAGCAAGGACCTGCAGCACGGCAAAGGGATCAGTCATCGGCAGGATATTCAGGGCTTTCGATGTGCTGAGATTGCCCCTCAACAGATGCCAGCCAAGCAGATTGCCCGCCACAAAAAGAAGCATGATGGATACTTGGCTGAATCGCCGCAATGCCAGAAACTTATACTCCCTGAACGCAGGCATATCAAAAGTCCTCCTTGTTCAGATAGTCAAGCGGAGACTTCTCAGACCGGGGTGTCACGGTCTCTGTTTCATCAGGAATGCCCTGAATCCGCGCCTCGTCAGCATCGTCCCATCCCCGGATATACCGGTCAGATGGCTCTCCCATGGCAAGCTCCCTCGGAAGCACAAAGATCGAGGCCTTTTTCGTGACGCAGACATGCTCGCACAGTCCACAGCCCGTGCAGTGGCCGCTGTGCACGACAGGGGCGAGCATGGCATGCTTGCCTGTCCTTTCATTCCTCGTATATTCAACCGTAATAGCCTTGTCGATCACAGGGCATGCCCTGTAACAGGCATCACACTGAATGCCCCAGTAGGCAATGCAGGTTTCCCGGTCTATGACTGCAAGACCGATCTTGGCGCGGTTGATATTCAGGCCGGGGCTGCCCGGTCCACCACTGTCGCTCACCAGCGAACGGTCGAGCGCACCTGTCGGACAGTTCACGGTGCAGGGGATGTCTCCGCACATCCGGCAGGGGTTCTCGCGCATCCGGAAATATGGTGTGCCGACTGGCCGCTCATCCCCTGGCTTTGCAAGAACCAACGCCTTGAAAGGACAGACTTCGACACAGAGGCCGCACTTGGTGCATTTTGCAAGGAACTCCCGCTCAGGCACGGCGCCGGGAGGGCGCAGAATAGTTGCATAAACTTTCTTGCCGTCAAGAAAGCCTGTCCAGGCAAGGCCGCCCACCGTCGCGGCTCCGAGGCTGCGAACCATGCTGTGCAGGAAATTCCTTCGATCAGACATCTTCTCTTCGTTTCCCATAACCATCCGTCACGGTTCTATGCCTTGTACAATTTCACGGCACATTTCTTGAAGTCCGGCTCCTTTGATATTGGACAGGCGGCGTCAAGCGTCACCTTGTTGATTAATACATGCTCGTCAAAGAACGGAATGAAGACCAGCCCCGGCGGCGGCAGGTTCCTTCCGCGCGTCTCGACACGCGCCTTGACCTTGCCGCGCCTGGACTCGATCCAGATAAGATTGCCGTCGTTGAACCCATTTTTCTTCGCATCGCTTACGTTCATAAAGCAGAGCGCCTCGGGCACGGCACGGTAGAGTTCAGGCACGCGCATGGTCATGGTGCCGGTATGCCAGTGCTCAAGCACCCTGCCGGTGCAGAGCCAGAAGGGATATTCGCCGCTGGGGTTTTCCGGCGGCTCAATGTAATGCCTCAGGAATATCTTGGCTTTGTTCTGGAGTTTCACTTTTTCCTCGCCCTTGGGGCTGGAAAGGTCACCCTTCGGGATCTCCTTCATGGCAGCTCCGTAAAATGCGAACTTGCCGCGGTTCTCCTTTTTTGCGTAAGCATCGTATTCAGCGTTGAATCTCCAGAGCGTCTCCTTACCGTCAACAACAGGCCACCTGAGTCCGCGCACCTTGTGATAGGTATCGAAATCAGCCAGATCGTGGGCCTTGCCGAGTCCAAACAGCCGGTACTCCTCCCAGAGGTATTTCTGGAGGAAAAAGCCGTACCCCTTAAAACCCTCAACATTCCTTTTGTCGCCTGCGGCCTCAGAGTTCAGGAAGCCTGTGCCGATAGGATCAGGCCATTTGAAAGCCGTTGCTTCTTTGTTGGCAAAAAGAACATCGAAGAGCGTGTCCGTCTCCTTGTAGCCCATAGTCTTTGCCTTGTCGAGCACACTGGGAAGCGTGTTTTTGTCATCTATCTTCCATTCCTTCCAGACCTCGGCAAGGGTGAACCGTTTCGAAAACTCAACCGTCTGCCAGGTGTCTGACATTGACTTGCCTATAGGAGTCACCTGCTGTCTCCAGTGCTGGGTCCTCCGCTCTGCGTTCCCGTAGGCACCCCACTTTTCAAAGATCATGGCAGCAGGCAGGATCAGGTCTGCCACCTTTGCCGAGATGCTCGGATAGGCGTCTGAAACAACAATAAAATTGTCCATCTCGCGCGCTGCTGTGATCCAGTGATTGGCGTTAGTTGCATTCTGCCAGGGGTTATTTACCTGGACCCATGCCCACCTGACTGTGCCATCCTCAATATCCCGGAGGATCTTCATAAAATGGGATCCTATGACCGGATTCAGGGTTGCCTCAGGCAGTTTCCATATCTTCTCAGTTATGGCGCGATGCTTGGGATTGCCTACGACCATGTCCGCAGGAAGTCTGTGCGCAAAGGTGCCGACTTCGCGGGCAGTGCCGCAGGCTGACGGCTGCCCGGTGAGGCTGAAAGCCCCATTGCCCGGCTGCGACTGCTTGCCAAGAATGAGATGGATCGCATAGACCTGTTCGTTCACCCAGGTGCCGCGCACATGCTGGTTGAACCCCATTGTCCAGAAGCTTACGACCTTCCGGTCTTTCTCTGTATAGAGGTCAACAAGCTGAATCAGCTTCTTTTTGAAACTCTCGCTTGACTCCTCCGAGTCGCCCTTGGCAAGCGCTGCCACAAAATCAAGCGTATAGGGGGCAAGCCCTTTTTTGAAGTCCTCAAAGCTGATTGCCCAGTGGTTGCCGGCCTGGCCTGCATGCTTCATTTCCATCTTGTCGCCCTCTTTATAGCCGAGCGTCCCCATGGCAAGAGCCTCTTCCTTTGTAATGATCTTGAAGGCTTCCCTGCTTGCAGTATCAAGCTCTTCCTTTCTGTACTTCGGGTGGTCGATCTTCGGCCTGAGCCCATACCCGATATCAACAAATCCGGTTGTAAAGATACAGTTCTGGTTCACGAAATCCCAGTCAATAGTCTGCGGTCTGTTATAGACGATTTCGTGCAGGATGTAGTTTTGTATTGCGAGGTCGGTGTTCGGTTTGATGATTATCTCCGTGTCTGCCAGACTCGAACATCTGTTCGTGAAGGTTGTGAGGTTCACGACTCTGACCCGTTTGGTGTCTGCCAGTTTACGGTCTGTTATTTTGGACCAGAGCACCGGGTGCATCTCTGCCATATTCGCGCCCCAGAGCACCGTCGTGTCGGAGTGATGCATGTCATCATAATTGCCTGCCGGCTCGTCAATGCCGAAGGTCTCCATGAAGGCTGCAACCGCGCTCGCCATGCAGAGGCGGGCGTTCGGATCGATATTATTGCTTCTGAAGCCTCCCTTCATGAGCTTTACCGCCGCATAGCCTTCCTGAATCGTCCACTGACCTGATCCGAAGATCGCGACACCCGTCGGCCCCAGTTTGCTGTAATGATTCTTGAACTGTTTTGCCATCTCGTCGAAAGCCTGCTGCCAGGTGATTGCCTTGAACTTGCCCTTCTTGTCGAACTCGCCCTTGTCGTTCACGCGCATCAGGGGTTCGGTCAGCCGGTCGGCGCCGTAAATGATCTTTGCGTTGAAATAACCCTTGATGCAGCTAAGACCCATGTTTACAGGTGCAGCGGGGTCGCCTTTTACCGCCACGATGCGGTCATTCCTGGTCGCCACCATGATACCGCAGCCTGTGCCGCAAAACCTGCATACTGCCTTGTCCCATCTCCATCCGGCCTCAGTCTGTTTTGCCGCTGCCTGCAGCTCCTTCGGCACGGTTATGCCGACGGCTGTGGCAGCAGCAACTGCTGCAGAGGTCTTAAGCAGCTCTCTCCTTGTTAATGGCATTGTCAAGCTCCTTACAGTGAAGAGCGGGGCATCCACCCCGCCTGATTAAAAATAGTTATTTAGTCGCCGTCTTCGACGCCGTGGCATCGTCAATGAGCTTGATGCCGTCAAATGCTTCCTGGGCCGACTTCATAAGCGCTTCCTTGGCCATGTCCGGGTTGTGGAAGCCGTCGGAGTTTTCAGCGGTCCAGAACTCCCAGAGGATATGGGCCTTCAGGTGCTGGTCTTGAGCCTTTTTGATCACTTCGGGGTCCACACCGGCCGCCTTGGCAGCCACGATCTTGTCAATCAGCGCGACAATGCGGAACTCGGCCTTGCGCATCTTGCCTTTAATATGGGCCTTTATCGAATCGATGGCATAGATTGCATCCTGCTTTGTCCATTTCGGATGGCACTTGGCAGTGAGGCAGGTTTCCTTGATCTGGACCCTCGGGGTTACGGCAAAGTGAGAAGTAAACACCTTACCCTGCTTGTTTTTCATCTTCGGCGTATGGCAGGAGTCGCAGCCCGCGCCGGCCTTGGCATGCCTGGAGTTATAAAACGCCTCGGCTTCAGGATGCTGGGCCTTCCAGAGCAGGCCGCCGGTAATTGCGTGCTTGAAATCGAGGAAATTGATCTGGTTCACGTAATGGTCATAGAGGCCGAACACGTCTTTGTAGGGAAAATGATTGGTCCGGGGATCCGTCATTGTTACTGCTTCGCCGGTCTTGGGGTTTGTGCCGGGGTTGCAGTTATACTCCACATGGCACTGGCCGCACTGCAGCCGTGTATCGTACTTGTCGAGGATAGCAATCTTTCTGCTAAAGCCTCTCAGTCCCATATCAATGATCTTGAAATTCGTATGCTTCCGGTCCTTGTGCCAGAGCGTGTCCGCCTCGGGGCGGGTAAGTGCCTGGATAAGACCGTCGCGTACGATCCGTGGCTTTGCCGCATGGGGGTCATGGCAATAGAAGCAGTTCAGACCGTGATTGAGGTCCTTTGCCACTTCCACAACGTTGGAGGTCCGGTCCCAGGTTGTTTTTCCCTCAATCTTGTCGCCCATGTAGGACCATTTCAGGATCTGGTCCTGGGATTTGCACTGGAGGCAGACGGGGTTTGCGGCGGGCACTGTCTGGGGGTTGAATATCTTGTGCACCTTGGTCTCGGGATGCCTGTCCGTCAGGATGTCCCAGGCCTTGCCCTTCTCCAGAACGTACTCCCAGCCGTGCTTGGCCTGGAAGCGGCCGCCGTATGCCCGGTCCACAATCAGATGGTCCGTCAGCATGTTGACGTGACTCCGCGTGAGATTATGCTCCTTCGTAAAGCCGTGGCCGGCCATAAGTTTGTCCCAGAACGGGTCGGGCGAGCGGTTTGTAAGCTGCGACTTCTCGTCGCGCGCCGGACGGTGCTTGGCCACCTGCATGAAGCTGCTGAACTGGTCCTTGTGGCACTTGCCGCATGCCTCCCAGGAGGTGTCCGTTGCGGGGCGCGTCTCGGCCCCCGGGTTCTTCAGGTGTTTTTCCAGACCGCTGTGACAACTGACGCAGTTTACATTTGCGTGCTTTCCCATCTTATGGAGTGACTTGATGGGGTCATGACATTCGTAACATGCCTCGACCTTGGCCGGATTCTCCGTCTTTACTTTGGCAGCCGTCGATATGACCGGCAACGCCAATGCGAACGCCGCTCCCCCCACCATGGCCACGACAGCCAGCTTTCTTCGCCACATACGCATGTTCTCCTTTCTTTATGTTTTTCGTTCCGCATTAAAGCTCGTAGCCGAGCCAGAACCAGAATTTGGTCACGTCCTTATTTACACCGCCCGCCCTTTCCGGGTGATCTGCGTTATAGGCGGCATATTTCACCCCGACGGTGAATTTGTCATATTTTTTCACGGCCTGCAGGTCAATCTCGTTGCCATAACCTGTGCTGCCGGTATCAGAAGAAAAATCATGATAAATGGCGCTCAGGTTGACGCCCATGACGGCGCCGCCCACTTCTCCATAAATATCCTCGAGGCCGGCAAGAGGAGTTGTCAGGAAACGGTCGGCCCAGCCGTTGAATTTGTGAAGGGTGGCAAGCGGTGTGCCGAAGGCCGGCCTGACGCCATCATTACTGCCCAGCAGTTCATAGCCTGCTTTGGCGGTTACGCCGAGGAATGTGGCGCCCAGTTCAGCCGCCACATAAGCGGAGCTCCCCCCCATCGCATCGGCGTAATCCGACTGGTTGGCGTATTCAGCTTTGTACAGCAGTGTTACATTATCAAACTTCCGCTTCCCCTCAAAACGGATACCGAAGGTTTTACTGTCATCAACTCTTCCGTCCAGGTCCAGCAGATAGCCGTACACCGTCACAGCGCCCAAGCCGAACCCGGAATAGGCTGCATCGAAGAGTTGCGTGTCCATACCGGATTTGACACCAAAAATATTATGCCTTTTAAAAAGATAAGCGTAAGTAAGGGTAGTATCTTTAATAAATTTTGTCTGAGCGGAGAAAGCATCAAAAGTCTGTTCATTCTGACGCCAGCCCGCATTGCCTACAAAACGGGCGGTCGGCAAAATCACGCGCTGGCGGCCGATCTTGATTACCGTTTTCCCCAAACCGCTATATTGCAGATAGGCCCGGTTAAGTTCTGAAATCAGCGGATCGGCAATCACGCCGTATTGCGCTTTGTCCGGTCTATCGTTATTGGGATTGGAACCCGGGAAGGCGTCATAGTCGTCAGATCCCAGTTTATTGGTGCTTTCCAGTTCCACGAGAGCTGAAAATCCCTTGAATTCGGCTGTTTTGTAGCCCGCACGGACACGAATGGTGGACGCTTCCCCCCGTTCCGGGCGAAGATCATCATCGACAGATTCATACCGGTAGTTTACGTCCAGCAGGGGAGCGCCGCTTTTCAGCGCTTTTAAAAGGTTCTCTTCAGCCTTGACCGGCGCCGCGTTTGCAGCGGTCAAGGCAACAACGGCAACTGCTATAAGCATTTTTTTAATATTCATCACATACCTCCTTAGGTGTTCGTTTAATAACTCCGATTTTCTTTTCCTGCTACCCGCTTTCTTACGTTCGAATCCTACCATGCCCGGGCGTAAATTTGCGGTTAAAGACTGTAAATTTTGTGTTAATTTTTTGACTTCTGTGGGCGAGGAGGAAGAAAAACAAGGGACGCGGCGGCGGTTGACGCCGCTTACTCCCTGAATTTGTAGCCCACGCCCGGCACGGTAATGATATATTCCGGCTCAAGCGGGTTCTTCTCGATCTTCTGCCTGAGGTGATGGATGTGCGCATCGATAACCCGGCTCCAGGAATAGATATTTGATCCC
>JGI1356J14229_10003851_pt1 | contig 11310 bp, 11 predicted proteins | sample Subgrocontami58m_FD_14229 | JGI IMG/M metagenome (IMG submission 14229) | reverse complement strand
AAGCCGCTCCTCGCGGATCGCGTAGCTCGTCCAGACCGTCGGCGGGCGGGGCGGCATTCGTCTAGAGCCGGCTCCGCGGAACCGCCGCGATCTCCTTCGTGACGTCCTCACCGGCCGCGACCCGCGACCAGAACGGATCGAGCTCGACGCACCGGTTCACGCCCCGGATCACCTCGATGAGCCCGACGAAGTCCGCGAGGCGGTACGGCTTGGTGTTCACCCGCACGACGGAGTCGCGCCCGCGCGCGACGAAGTGGGGCGCGGAGACCCCGGAGTGGGCGCCCGGGTAGCGTTTCGCGTCGATCCGCTGGAGCGCGCCGAGCGCGACGCGCTCGACGTGCGTGCCGAAGAGCGTCCGGTACACGAGCTCGTCGCCCTCGACGCGCAGCGTCGTCCAGTGGGCGTAGTTCGCGACCATGGCAACGTTCAGCCCGAGCAGCACGAGCCCGATCGTGATCAGTACGGCGTCCCGCCCCGTGCCGAGCACGAGCAGGGCGACCCCCGCGAGCGGGAACAGCGTGAACGACGGCCAGATCGCGGCGAGGCTCGGACGTGCCATTGGCATGCGAGGAGTCTAGTGACGGGCCTTGCTACCATGGACGCTCGCACCGCCCAGGTGGCGAAATTGGCAGACGCGTCGGCTTGAGGGGCCGGTGGGGTATCCATTCCTCGTGCGGGTTCAAATCCCGCCCTGGGCACAGTCTCAGTAGCGGTGGCGCTGCCACCTTGCGCCGCGGAAGCGCACGGCCAGCAGCGCGCTGCGCACGACGTAGTCGATGGCGATCGCGAGCCAGACGCCCGCCAGCCCGAAGCCGAGCGGGAACGACAGGAGCGCGGCGAGCGGCAGCCGCACGACGAACCAGTTGACGACCGTCGCGGCAAGCGTGTAGCGGGTATCCCCGGCGCCGCGCAGCGACGCGCCGAGCGTGAAGTTCACGGCCTGGGCAGGCTGCGCGAGACCGAGCGCGATCGTGGCGCCCGTACCCGCCGCGACCACCGCGGCGTCACCCGTGAAGACGCCGAGGAAGAGCGCCGGGAAGAGCGCGAACGCGGCGCCGATGAGGACCGTCCAGGTGAGCGCGAGACGCGTCGCGCTCCAGCCGACCCTGGTCGCGCGCGAGCCGTCGCGCATGCCGAGCGCCTGCCCGACCAGGGTGCTCGCAGCCGCCGACAGACCCATGACCGGCAGGAACGAGACCTGCTCGATCTGAAAGAGGATCTGGTGCGCCGCATAGGCCTCCGTCCCGAGGCGGAACACGAGGAATCCGAGCGCGAGGATGCCGACGCTGAAGAGCCCCGACTCGGCCGCGGCCGGGAGCCCGATCGCGCTCAGCGTGCGCGAGGTCTCGCGCGAGATCACCCAGGGCCCGCCGCCGAGGCGCAGACCGGCGCGTCCGCGCAGGAGTACGAAGAGCGTGGCGACCGCGAACAGAACATTCACCGCGACGATCGAGATCGCGGCACCGAGCACGCCGAGGCCGGCCGCGTCGATGAGGAGGTAGGCGAGCGGGATCATCGCGACGGTCGAGCCGACCGAGAGCCACATCGGCGTGCGGGTGTCGCCGGCCGCTCGGATCGCGGCGATGCTGATGATCGAGAGCGTCTGGAACACGTTGAGGCCGCCGACGAGCGCGAGGAACGGCGTGCCGGCGTCCGCGACCGCGGGCTCGGCGCCGAGCGCGAGGAGCGCGGGTCGGGCGCCGGCCGCGAAGGCGGCGCCCGAGGCGACGCCGAGAGCGGCGGCCAGGACGAGCGACTGCCTGAGCGCATCACCTGCCGCGTCGGGACGGCCCTCGCCCATCCGCCGGCTGACCAGCGCGATCGTCCCGATCGCGAAGCCGTTCCAGACCGGGAAGAGGAGGAACAGCAGGTTGAACGAGGCGCCCACGCCCGCGGTCGCCACGGCGCCGAGGTGCGCGACGAACGCGAAGACCGTGAGCTGGCCCACGACGCGGATCGACTGCTCGACGATCCCGGGCCAGGCGAGCTCGAGCACCGCGCGGCCCACCGGGAGCGCGGCGAGCGCGGCCGCGCGCGCCGTGGGGGCCGCGACGTCCGCGTGCGCCGTGGGGGCCGCGGCGTCCGCGCGCGCCGTGGGGGCCGCCGCCATGTCCTCGACGGGCGTGCTCAACCGCCGCTGATGGTCACGCCGCTCCCAGCCGCGACCTCGCCGATCCGCCAGGCTTCCACCCCATGCGCCGCCCGCGCGCGGTCCCACGCCTCGGCGTGGCCGGCCGGGACGCCGAGGAGCAGGCCGCCCGAGGTCTGCGGGTCCAGGACGAGGTCGGTCGTCGCGCCGTCGCACCCGTCGAGGCGGACCCGGCCTCCGCCCACGAAGTGCTCGCGGTTCCGCTCGGTGCCGCCGGGGATCGCCCCCGCGACCGCGTGCTCGCGCGACGCCGGAAGCAGCGGCAGCGTCCGGGCGTCGATGCGGAGGGCGACCCGCGATGCCTCCGCCATCTCGCTCGCGTGGCCGGCGAGCCCGAAGCCGGTCACGTCGGTCCCGGCGTGCAGCCCAGCCTCGACCGCCGCGCGCGCCGCCGCGCGGTTCAGCCGCGTCATCGCGTCCACCGCGGAGGCGAGGTCCTCCGCGGCAAGCGTCCCGCGCTTGTGGGCGGTCGTGAGGATCCCGGTCCCCAGCGGTTTCGTGAGCCAGAGCGCGTCGCCGGGCCGGAGCATCCCCTTGAGCAGCATCCGATCCGGGTGCACGAGCCCGGTCACCGCGAGCCCGAACTTGGGCTCCTGGTCGCGCACGGTGTGGCCGCCCGCGATGACGCCGCCGGCCTCGCGCACGAGGTCCACCGCGCCGGCGAAGACCCGCTCGAGCTGGGCGAGCGGGAGATCCTCGGGCCACGCCGCGATCTGGAGTGCGAAGAGCACCTCGCCGCCCATGGCGTAGACGTCCGACATCGCGTTCGCGGCGGCGATCGCGCCGGAGGCGTAGGCGTCATCGACGATCGGCGGGAAGAAGTCGAGGGTCTCGACGATCGCCCGGTCGGGCGCGACGAACCAGACCGCGGCGTCGTCGGCGGCCTCGAGGCCGACGAGCAGCTCCGCGGGCGGGATCTGGACGCGCAAGGGGCGCAGGACCTGCGCCAGCGGGCCGGGGCCCAGCTTGGCCCCTCAGCCGGCGCAGGCGGAGCGCGTCGTGAGCCGGACCTCCTCGCGATCGAACATCGATGGAAGCGTAGCGGTCGAGGGCATCTCAAGTCGTAGCCGCAGGTGGCGTGCACGCATCACGCTGCGATGGGGCGACCGGGGACTCAGAAGCCGCCGCAGAGTGCGCTGGGGCGTCGGCGGCCACGGCTGCGCGACCCTAAGGGAGCGGCGGCGGAGTGTGGATACCGGTGAGCCAGACGCCCGCCGCCAGCGCGAGGAGCAGCGCGGCGAGCGCGAGGTAGGTGCCGGCCGGCCCGCGCCTCAGGATGACGAGGACGGCGAATACGATCGCCGCGGCGACGAGGGCGAAGACGAGCACGAGGAGCGCGAGGAGAACGTTCAAACGACGTTGTGCTCGCTGACCAGCTCGCCGCTCGCGAAGCGCGAGGCGCGGAGCGCGCCGAGGTCGAGCGTCGTGCGGCCATCCACCACGAGCTCGGCGACGAGCTCGCCGGCGGCCGGCGCGTGCATGAAGCCGTGGCCGGAGAACCCGGCGCACACGAGCAGGCCGTCGGCTCCAGCCGGACCGATGACCGGGTGGCGGTCGGGGGTGTCCTCGTAGAGGCCCGCCCACCCGGTGCGGACCGCCGCATGCTCGAGCGCCGGGACGCGCGCGAGCGCGCGCTCGACGACGACGGGCAGGAAGTCCCAGTTCACGCTCTGGTCGAAGGCGACCGGCTCCGCCGGATCGGCCATCCCGAGGAGCACCCCGCCGGACTCCCGGTGAAGGTAGAGGCCGCTCGCGAAGTCGATCGTCATCGGGAAGTCGCGGTCGATACCCGGAACGGCGTCGGTGACGAAGATGTGCCGGCGGAGCGGCCTGATCGGCAGCTCGACGCCGGCGAGCCGTGCGACCTCGCCGGCCCACGCGCCGGCCGCGACGATGACGCGGCCGCAGCCGATCCGCTCGTCGCCCGCGCGGACCGCCGTCACGCGGCCGCCGGCGGTCTCGACCGCCGTCACCGCCGCGCCCTCGCGGAACGCGACACCGAGCCGGCGCGCGGCGCCGACGTAGCCATGCAGGATGCTCGAAGGGTCGGCGTAGCCGTCCTCAGCGCAGAACGTGGCGAAGCGAACGTCGTCCATGCGGCACTGCGGGAAGAGCGCCTGCGCCGCGGCCCGGTCGAGGCGGCGCGCGGGAACGCCGAGGCGCTCCCAGAGCGCGAGCGACCGGGTGAACGCGACCTCGTCGCGGTCGGTCGTCACGAGGAACAGGTAGCCGACCTGGTGGAACGCCGGGTCGATGCCGAGCTCGGCCTCGAACGCGCGGAAGCGCGGGAGCGAGCGCTGCGAGAGGCGCACGTTGATCTCGCTGGAGAACTGCAGTCTGATCCCGCCGGCGTTGCGGCTCGTGGATCCTGCGCCGAGCGCGTCGCGCTCGAGGACGACGATGCCGCGGACACCGCGCGAGGCGAGGTGGTACGCGATCGACGCGCCGATGACGCCGCCGCCGATGATGACGACCTCGGCGCTCGTGCTCACCCTGTGGGATGGTACGGCGCGAGGTCCCGCGCGCGCTGTGCCGACGGTGGGACTCGAACCCACACTCGCTTACGCGAACCGCCTCCTGACGACGGCGCCTCAGCCAATTGGGCTACGTCGGCCTCGAGGTCCAAGTGTAGAGCAGCATGGGTCCGGGTCCTGTCGTGAGCGTAGCGGCGACGATCGCCGGGCGAACGCGTCCCAGATCGCCCACTTCCGCTCGAGACGGGGCGCCCGCGGGTCCTCGTACAGACGCGCGAGCAGCCGCACGGACGCGTGTTTCCCGAACCCAAGCGTGTAGAGGGCGTGCCGACCGGCGCCGGGCGGTCTGCGCACGAGGCTGCCTTTGACACCGAGCACGCGGACCAGTGCGTCGCCGAGCCACTCGAGGTGGGCGCGGCTGGCCGAGCAGAACCGGACGCGGAGGCGTTCGTAGAGGTAGCTCGGGTACGCGCGGCGCGTCGGGGCGTGCACGAAGTTCGCGATCGTGCCGTCGCCATCCAGCAGGCCGCGCACGAGGTGCGCCAAGAGCTCGTCGGGAACGAGGATCGCGCCGAGGGTCAAGCTCTTCCGGGGCGCCAGCCCGATCGACTCGAGCCAGCGGTACAGCGCGACATCGCCGACCTGCACCCTGAACAGCTCATTGCCCGCCGCGGTGCGGGCGGTCCCGTACCGAAGGGGCCGCCCGAGGCACCGGAGGAACGTGTCGGCGAGCTGCCGGTCGTTCGTAGTGAACGCGATGTGACGCCGATCGCCGACGAGACAGCCGTCGGTCGCGATGAGGCCGACGACGTACGCCATCGTCGGCGACCAGGCGAGCGCGAGCGTCCGCGCGCCAGTTCGGGTCGCCGCCTCCGTGCTGGTACGAGGTCGGTAGATCATCCCTCGGTGGCGCTCCGCGCTCCGCGCGACGCGCGCATCGGTAGCCGCGGTGAGGCCCTTCGACCAGTCCTTCCCCATCGTCCCTAGGGTGCGCACATCGCGCACGCCGTGTCCATCTCCTCCCCGGGGCGAGTGCGCGACCCGTCACCGTCGAGGAGCAGTCCGCACGTACCAGTCCTCGATGTTCCAGAGGCGCTTCGTCGATAGGTTCAGGACCTATTGTCCGAAGGGGCGTGAGGGTTCACGTTCCTCCGTCCGCACAGAGTTGCGCTCTACGTAGGCGACCCACTTCCGGTACTTGCGTTCCAATCGTGGCGCCGAGCGGTCCGCGTACAGCGTCGAGAGCAGCACTATCGAGTCGCGCTTCCCGAACTTCAGCTTGAAGAACGGATGGCGACCCTCACGCTCCTCACGCGCCATATAGCCGCGCAGACCCATCACACGCTCGAGCTGGGACCGCACCCACTCGATGTGAGCCACGCTGGCGGAGTTGAAGTAGACCCAAAGACGCTCGTAGCGGTAGTTGGGCGCGGTGCGCTTCGTCGGCGCGTGGATCAAGGTGTAGATCGATCCATCGCCATCGATTAGCCCACGCACGAGATGGAGCAGGAGCTCATCGGGCACCTCGATGCCTCCCAGCGTGAGGCTCTTTCGGGGTGCCAGGCCGACCGATCCCAGCCAGTCGTAGAGCCGGACGTCGCTGAAGTCCGCCTGGTAGCACGGATTACCGATGCGGGTGCGCTGCGTCCGGTATCGGATGGGACGGCCCAGGCACCTCAGGAACGACTCGACGAGCTCCCGATCGTTCGACGTGAACGCGATGTGCCGACGGTCGCGGGCGAGGCACCCGTCGGCGGCGAGCAACCCCACCGCATACGCCATCTGCGGCGACCACACCGGCGCGGGACCGTAGGAGCGTACTCTCCGATCCAGCTCCCGGGGCACGTGACGCACGTAGCGTTTCCCGAGACGCCCGTCCGCGTTCCGCGCGACCTGCGGATCGAAGGCCGCCGTGAGCCCTTTCGACCAGCTCTTCGCCATCCAGCTATCGTGCGCCGCGGACGCGCGTCGTGACAATCGCCCGTTCGTGCAAGACGTGTCGCCCGTTCGCGCGTCTCGCGTCACCCGTTCGCGCGAGCGCGTCATCCGAACGGATGACATCGCGTCACCGTCGAGGGGCAGTCCGCCCACACCAGTCCTCGATCTTCCAGAGGCGCTTCGTCGATAGGGTCAGGACCTATTGTCCGAAGGGGCGTGAGAGGGGGTCCGCTTGGAGCAGGATGAAGCCCCACGGGGTGCGGCGAACGAAGCCGACGAGACGACGGAGGACGACCGCCCGGGTCACCGCTCTCCCGCCGCACCTCCGGCGTCGAGCGCGCGCTCGAGCGCAGGCGTCGATCGGCGGAGCCACGCAGCGATCGCGAAGGCCACGATGAGCATGAGGATGCCGTACGTGAGGATCGCGGCGACGGTCGACGGATGCGTAAACAGCATCGCTGCCAAGAGCATCGCGAGGGCCAGATTGCGGTTCATGGCAGTGAGCCCCATCGACACGCGCTCGGTCCCGGTGCGCAGAAGCGGAGCCCAGCCGACGAGGAAGCTCGCGAGGATGGCGACAAGGCTGACGACGAACGGCCGCACTCCGTTCGCGAGGAAGAGCTGTCCCTGGGTGAGGAGATAGGCAGCGATGATCCCGAGCATCAGCCACCTCGCAATGCGAGCGATCCATGGCTGGACCCTGCGCGTGGGCGACTCCGCGTAGCGCCGAAGCAGCAATCCGGCGACCAGCGGGACCACTTGGAACGCCACGATGAGCCCCATCGTGGGCAATGCGGTGACGCTGAGCGCTACGCCGACGTCGCCTCCCGACCACCAGCCAAGTAGGATCGGCGTCAATGCCACGCTGCTGAAGGTCAGTCCAAGCAGGAGCCCGACCGACAGACCGACATCCCCGCGTGCGTAGTCGACGAGGAGCGGTCCCACCCCGCTGCCAGGCGCGAGCGCGCACAGGAGCAGTCCGACGGCAACAGGGCCATCAATCGCGAAGACCTGCACGAGGAGCAGCACGAGCGCCGGGATTGCGACGAAGTTCACCACGAGCCCTATCGCGAGGACTCGGACACGTCGGAGCGCCCCGACGACCTCCACGGAGGTGAGGCCCATCCCCATAGCGAGCAACGTCAGGAACATCATGAGTCCGATGAGGACCCTGAGAGCCTGGTCAATCACCCCATCGCTCCTGAATCCCGACTACTCCGGCGAGCGCGCGCGGCACCTACCGGTCCGTGCAGAGCGCCGGGCACGACTTCGTGGACCTCGGTCGCGCGCGACGCGTGGGGGCTGGGGAGCGGGCGAACGATCATGGGCGCGATCCCCGCAACCACCTTGAGCCTGCCTGTCGTCATGAACATCCCATCCAGGGCGATGGCGCACGTGCGCGCCGCCCTCCAGCTAGTCCAGCTCCAACATCGATCGGAGCTCCGGCCGGTTCAACACCTCGCTCAGACGAGCTGCGAAGTCCGGTGAGTTCTGAAACGGGTGATCGCGGAAGACCTCGGCGTAGGCCGCATCCAATCCCGCAATCTCGTCGCTCGCGCGTGCCGCAACATCGCGCACGTGCGTCACGCGTTCCCGCGCAAACCGCAGATGGTTCGGGTCGATGTGTCCGGCCGTGACGAATCCCCGCGTCTTCTTGGCACAGCGGCACGGGTTGGCGGTGTTTACAAGCCCGCACTTGTCCTGCATGAAGTTGCGCAGGTCTCGGCGGGCTCGAGCGAGTCTCTGCCGGAAGTTGTCCCGACTCAGCTCCAGGAGCTCCGCGCCGACAGCGTCGCTGACGCCGAGAATGCTGCCGAGAATGAAGACCAAGCGCTGTCCTCGGTCCAGGCACAGCAGCATGCCCGACGTGCACCCGATTCGCGCCTCCGCGATCAGAAGCTGCACGTCGACGGGAACCGCTCGCGGGTCGGGCAGATCCGCGTCTGGAGTGTCGTCGAGGTTCCGTCCGTACTGTGCGAACGTGAGCTCCCTCGACTCGGCGCGGCTGCGTTTCATATTCAGCAGGTGGTTGATCGCGACCCGATAGAGCCACGTGCGAAGGCTGCTGCGTCCGTCGAACGTCGAGAGTCTCGTGAGCAGCTTTATCAAGACCTCCTGTGTGGCATCCTCGGCGTCCGCCGGCTGATGCACCATTCGAAGCGCTAGGTTGTAGATCCATCGCTGGTGGCGTGCGACCAGCTCCTCAACGGCATCTCGGCTGCCTCCGTTGACCAAGTGCACGAGCTCCTGGTCGCGCCCGTCACCTGCAGCGACGTCCGTAAACGGATTGGGCGCGGTCAGCATCTCCTTCTCCATGAGTGATTAGACACGCGCCGGACCCGTCTGTGACAGAAGACCCGTTTCCCCATCCGTTAGCCCAGACTCGCAAGTTTGGGCGGTGACCGGCGCACCTCGGGACCGATGATGACGCAAGCACCGGGGAGGGACGTGCCTCCGAGCGTGGCGGGGACCTCCGCGAGCTTCGCACCCGCTGCGAGCCCCGCAGAGCTGCCTCAGTTCAGACGATCGTCATGCCTTGCAGAGGCTTCGGCTCCCCGACTTTCCGGTAGAACCAGATCTCGTATCCGTACGGATCCGTCACCTTGAAGGTCTTGTCATCCCACCACTTCTGGTACGTGCGTTCCGATCGTGGCGCCGAGTGGTCCGTGTCACCCGATCACACGTCTGGCGTCGCCCCGCTCGCAACCACGTCGTCCGAACGGGTGACCTCGCGTCACCGCCGAGGGGCGATCCTCACGTACCAGTCCTCGATGTTCCAGAGGCGCTTCGTGGGGTCGTCGATCGCGGCGATCTTGATGCCCTGCACCGAGCGGTTCAGCGCGTAGAGGTAGTCACTGAAGTAGAGGAACACGACGGGCACCTCGGTCGCGATCTGCTGGAAGACCGGCGCGTAGAGCTCGCGCCGCTTGGCCTGGTCGAACGTCCGGCGCGCGGCCTCCAGGCTGCGGTCGATCGGCAGCGTCGAGTAGCCCGAGAAGTTGTGGCCGGGGTCGCGGGCCCGGCTCGAGTGGAAGAACTCGTACGGATCGGGGTCGCCGCTCCTCGAGATGCCGATGAGGAGCGCGTCGAAGGTGCGCTGGCGGGCGACCGTATCGACGGCCTCCGCGAGGGGCATCGCCCTGAGCTCGACGCGCATCCCGATGGCGCGGAGATCCTCCACGACCTGGACGCCGGCCGCGTAGCGCCCCGGCTCGTCCGAGGTGGTGAGCGTGAACGTGAGCGAGACGCCGCCCTTGTCGCGCACGCCGTCACCGTCGTGGTCCTTCCAGTCGGCGGCGTCGAGGAGCGCCTTGGCATCGACGAGGCTGCGCGGGTAGCGCGCGACGTCCTTCACGTACGCCCAGGACGTCTGGGGCACGACCTCGTCGGCGAGGGTGCCCCGACCGTCGACCGCGAGCTGGAGGATGCGAGCGCGGTCGATCGCGGTCGCGATGGCCTGGCGCACGGCGCGATCGCGGAACACGGCTTTGTCCGGCCGCAGGTTGAGGAAGAGCGCGGTGAAGTCGTTCGTGGGGAGGCTGTAGAGGCTGACGTTCTTCAGCGTGCGGGCGCGCTGCGCGTCGATCGGCGTCAGGCCGCCGACACCATCGACCTCGCCACGGGCGAGCGCGGCGAGCGCCTCGGACGGGTCGCGGAAGAAGCGGAGGACGACCTGGTCGAGGTACGCGCGCGTGCGCTCCGGCTTCACGCGGTAGAAGTCGTCCATCCGGCTCAGGACGATCTGCCGTCCGTCGGCCTCCGTCACGCGGAACGGGCCCGTACCGATCGGTCGGGCGTTGAACGGCTGGCGCGCGAGCTCCGCGTACGGCACCGCACCGAGCAGGTGCGCGGGGAGGAGCGGCACGGTCGTGCTGTCGGCGAACGGTCCGTAGACGTCGGGAAGCGTGAAGCGCACGGTCTTCCAGCCGAGCCGCTCGAGCTTCACGCCGCGGAAGGCGTCGGCGTACGGTCCGACGTAGGCCCGGTCCTGGAGGAGGCCGACGGTGTACAGGACGTCGTCCGACGTCACGTCGGCGCCGTCGTGCCAGAACGCGTCGGGCCGGATGTCGAAGGTCCAGACCTTGCCCGCGTCGTCGGTGCGGAAGGCCGAGGCGAGGTCGGCGACGATCGTGCCGCCGCGGTCGTAGCGGGTGAGCCCGCTGAAGACGAGCTGCGCAACGTCCTGATCGACGCTCGTCGCGGCGATGACGGGGTTGAGGTACTGCGGCACCCCCGCCACGCCTTCGACGTAGCTGCCGCCGTAGGCGGGGAGCGCGGACCTGTCGCTCCCCTCGCCGACGATGGCCGCGAGGCTCGTCGCCGCGAGGAGCGCGACGAGCGCGACGACGACGAGCTTGTCGCGCCGGGTCAACTCGCCGGGTTGCGAGCGCCTACGAGGGAGATGAGGACGTACACCGTGATGAGCACCAGGGTGAGCCGGAAGAGCGTCCGCTCGATCCCGCGGCGGCTGCGGTACGCCGTGGATTCGCCGCCGAACGTGGAGGAGAGGCCGGTCCCGCGCGCCTGGAGCAGGATCGACGTCGCGACCGACAGCGCGATGAGGATCTGGGCGACCTGGAGGAGATCCATAGAGGTCCCACTCTAGCGGAAGGCCCCGGAGCGAGGGCGAGCCTCGCCGGTTCAGCGTGGCCGGTAGAGCCACACCCCGCTCGCGGTCCCCTCGAGCCGGTACCGCGCGAGCACGGCCGCGACCAGCGGCGACGACCAGCGCGCGCGCTCGTAGGCGGG
>JGI1356J14229_10003843_pt1 | contig 11326 bp, 14 predicted proteins | sample Subgrocontami58m_FD_14229 | JGI IMG/M metagenome (IMG submission 14229) | reverse complement strand
CACATTGTTGATTGTCAACTCGACGTCCATTCCGGAGGAGCGCTTGTAGTCGCGCACCACGCGCCGCGCGACGTCGGCCAGAGACAGTTCCTCGATATTGGGCAGGTGCAGCCCCTTGGAAAGCGACCGCACGTCTTGCTGCGCCGAATTCAGCGCTTCCTGAAGTCTCTTGAATTCTTCGGCCACCGTGGACTTCGCGCCGATCGCCGCGCTGCAGGCGCGGCACACGTCCGCCAATGTTTCCAGGCGCATGGCCGCAAGGGCAATTCCCTGGACCGGGCCATCGTGCAGATCGACCGCAATACGGTGCAGCGAGCGTTCGTAGCGCGCTGTCGTGCCGCCTGCGGCGCGGGCCACCCGCTCATGGACCTGCTCGTTCTCCGCCAACAGGTTCGTGAGCTCCGAGACTTTCTCCTGCAGTTGCTGCTTCTGGGCGATGAGGGTGTTGCTCGCGGGCATGATCAGGGCGGCAAGCAGCAGATACATGACTGTCGCTGCCGCGATCACCGCCATCCAGCTTTGCAGCCGGGCCGTGCCGACGGCCACGGCCAGGACATCGGGCGTCTCATGGATCTCCGCAACCGTCAGGATCGGTCCGGCTTTCGCTTGGTGTACCGGCGCGTAGATTTCGATGAGCTCCGCCCCGTGCGCGCCCTGGAGCCGGCGTTCTTCATCCTCGAGCGTGACCATCCGCGATTGCGTCCCGCCCCGAAACGCGGCGGCAAGGGCGGGGCTTATCTCAGATTGCAGACCGATCTGGGTGAGATCAGTGCTGTAGAGGACGCGTCCGTCGCGTGACCACAGCTTGAATGCCACGATGCGCTCTCCGAGCATCGTTCCGTGAAGCAGCTTGTCCAGCGCAAGCATGCCGCCATCGCTCAGCAATCCACCGCTGGCGAGTGACTGAACCTGGTCGGAGAGGACGCTGTCCACATACAGGGCGAACAGCTCCCCTTCGTGATGGATCATTCTTTTCTCGATCGCTCCGCTGAGCCAGGTGCCCAACGCCAGCATCCCGACCAGCAGCACGGCGAACCCGCCGGCCAGCGGTTTGTGGGTGAGGCTCATTCGAACGGAAAAACTCATGGCGGCCGCCGGAGATCGTGGTAGTGGCGAAACAAATTATAACAAGCACATTCTGCGCGTCTATCGACCTAGGTCCCGCCGCAAAAAGGACCAATGTCCTTGCCAATTCATGACCATCGCCTCTGGTTCAATCACCGGGTTTTTCACATGATAGCGTCGATTGCAATGCATCGGAGGGCGCGGGTGCACTGCAAAGCGGCCTGAGGAGCAGGGGGAAACACAGTGAACAAACGTCTCGGCATGGAGCGTATACCCAAACTGCTTGATCTGCCTGCTGCCTCGGTCGCTGGCTTGCGGGACAGTCGTGCGCAATTCGAATGGACCGCTGCTCGCAACACCGGGCCGGAGCCCTTAACGGGACGCAAGGCGAGAGCCGGTTTGGTCGTCAACCCCTGCTCAGAGGAGATTAGAGATGAGAAAGTTTCTTGATAGGTCGGCAGCCGTTATCGTATTCGCGCTGTTTTCCCCCGCGACGCATGCTGTAGGGCTGGAGGAGGCACAGTTGTTCGTTGGGCAAGCGGGACTGTACGCGCTTGTTCTGATCATGATCGTCGCCGGCGTTTATTCGTACTTTAGGCAATTGCCGGACAAGAGCGCAGCTACTTTGCAAGCAGTATTAAATGATGGAATCGACGCGGCACATTCAGTTGAAGCCGATGCTCTGGTAGCAGAGTGCGTACGCAAGATGACCGACGAGAAGACCGGTGCCCTACTCGTCATGAATGGCGCAAAGCTGATCGGCATCTTCACCGAGCGCGATGCAGTGAGCAGAGTGCTGGCTGCCGGCCGCGATCCCCGCGACACAAGAATCGTCGAGGTGATGACGACAAATCCGTATTGCGTCTCGCCGGAGATGACCGTGGGCGTTGCGATGGAGTTGGTCACCGAGAAGCAGATCCGGCACCTGCCGGTTGTGGAAAACGGCAAGGTTCACGCGGTCTTATCGAGCCGCGATTTAACGCATTGGTCGGGCAAGAATCGGAGGGGAAGGGTTCATGCTCTGGCCGGGTTTGCCACTCCGTCTTGACCCTGTGTACCCGCGTCAGGCGCGACTCGGTGCGACTCCCCCTGTGCGAGGAGGCTTCACATTGCGTCGCGGCCCAGCCATATCAGGAGAAATAGTGTCCCAAGAAAGAACGCCCCGCGTCGACCTTGACCAGGAGCCGTCATCGCAGCGCGAAACCCGGCCGGCGCAGGCGCAGAAGCCCGAAAGCACCGTCAGTTCCTCGCGGCGCGGCTTTCTGAAAGATGCGGGCGGCCTCGGCATCGCCTCCCTGATGGGCGCCGCGGCACTGCTGACCAACTCCGATGACGCCCAGGCGAAGACGGAGTGGGCCGAGTGGTTCCAGGGCAACTATCGCCTGATGACCGACGCGGAGAAGGCGCAGGCGAAAGCCCGGCTGGAGAAGCGCTACTCGAAGGAGTACGGCAAGCCGGTCACGGTCGACACCACACCAGCAAAGGAGGGGGTGTTATTCGGCTATGCACTGAATATTAAGAAATGCATCGGTTGCCGCCGGTGCGTCAAGGCCTGCGTACAGGAAAACAACCAGTCGCGCGGGGACAAGCAAGAGATCGAATGGATTCGCGTCCTCAAGATGGAAAAGGGTGCCTTCACTCCTGCAAAGATGAAACGGGGCTATCCCGACCCTGACGGCATCCAGGTGGGGGGCAATGCCTACGGCGCCGCCGGGGTCACGCTGGAAGGCGAGCACTACTACCAGCCCGAGCAGGTTCCCGAGAAGGACGCCTTTTATATGCCGATTGCCTGCATGCAGTGCGAGAAGCCGCCCTGCGTCAAGGTCTGTCCGGTGCGGACGACCTATCGCGAGGCGGACGGCATCGTGGTCATCGACTACAACTGGTGCATCGGCTGCCGCCTGTGCATGAACGCTTGTCCTTACTGGGCGCGCCGCTTCAACTGGAGCGAGCCGAATCTTCCGAAAGAGGAGATGAACCCCAAGACGCATTACATGGGCAACCGGCCGCGCATGCGGGGCGTCGTCGAGAAGTGCACGTTCTGCGTTCAGCGCACGCGCCAGGGACGCTATCCGGCCTGCGTTGAAGTCTGTCCGGTCGGCGCGCGCAAGTTCGGCAACCTGCTCGATCCGAACAGTGAGGTGTCGCGCATTCTCGAAGGAAAGCGCGTGTTCCGGCTGCGGGCCGAGCTCAACACCTACCCCAAGTTCTTCTATTTCATGGATTGACGCAGCCCGCGCATGGATAAACTGATCAGATTCGTAGTGGATTATGTGTCCTATGTCGTGAGGGGCAGCCCCAAGTTCTATGCTTGGATGGCTTGTCTTGCGCTCCTGATCACGGCCTGGGCCTACGCGTTTTTCGTCCAGGCGACCGAGGGCCTGGCCGTCACCGGCCTCAACAACCAGGTGAGCGACGGCCTGTACCTGGGTAACTTCGCGTTCCTCGTCGGCGTCGCCGCCGCCGCGGTCACCGTCGTTTTTCCGGCTTACGTCTATCACCACAAAGCGCTGCACGACGTCGCGGTGCTGGGGGAGATGGTGGCGATCGCCGCCGTAATCATGGCCAATCTGTTTGTGCTCTCGCACCTGGGCCGGCCCGACCGGGCGTGGCACATGGCGCCGATCATCGGCCTCATCAATTTTCCCAGTGCCATGCTGCCCCTCGATGCGATGGTCTTGGTGGGCTATCTGTTGCTCAATGCGGTGTGTGGATTCTATTTTCTCTACACGAAATACACCGGCGGCCGCATGAACCACAGCTGGTACGTTCCGCTCGTCTACGTCTGCATTGTCTGGGCCTTGAGCATTCATACGGTGACCGCGTTCTTGTTCAACACGATGCCGGCGCGCCCTTTCTGGCACATCGGCATGCTGCCTATCCAGTTCATCGCGACCGCGTTTGCGGCCGGCCCGGCGCTGATCATTGTGATCTTCCTCGTCATCCGCAGGAACACGAAGCTCGCGATCGCGGATGATGCGATCAACATGCTTTCGACCATCGTGACCTTTTGTCTCGGGATTGCGCTTTTCCTGTTCATGTCGGAAGTCGTGACCGAGCTTTATCACCCGACGGAGCATAGCCTGGGCCTCCAGTACCTGATGTTCGGCGTGCATGGCCTGAGTCCTCTCGTCCCCTGGTTCTGGGCCGCGCTGGCCGCGAACATTATTGCTTTCGTGATGCTCTTGATTCCCCGCGTGCGCAAGGATTACCGCCTTCTTCCCGTGGCCTGCGTCCTTATTTTCGCCGGGATCTGGGTGCAAAAGGGGTCCGGATTGCTGGTGCCGGGATACATTCCGTCGCCCATCGGCGAGTTCTCAAACTACCTGCCCACGACGCTCGAAGTGCTCGTCGCTTTGGGGAATTGGGCCATCGGCTTCTTCATTCTCACCATTCTGGCGAAGGGTGCCATCGGCATTCTGCTCGGGGAAGTGAAGTACGCAAGCGAACCATGGCTAGTGATTAGCAATGATGCCCCGCCTTACCGAACCAGCTTCGAACCGACAGCGATGCAACCGTGGACGGGTTCGAGTGATCCGGACGCAAAGGTGGACGTGGGCAGCGGAGCAAGGCGAGGCAGCCGCGCTCGCCGACAAGGCCGCGTCGCGGTCGGATAGGGGCGGGAAGGTGTTCATGAACAGATATGCATTCGGCAGCGTGGTCCTGGCGCTTTCTTGCGTGGCGGCTTCGCCTGTCTTCGCGCAAGACAAACCCTGTTTCGAAAGCCGAAAAGACGCCTCGGAGCTGACCCCGCACAAGATCCGGGACGGTCTGCCGAGCGTGAAGTGCTCGCCCAAGACCGGCGCGGTGCTGTGGTGGGGCGATCCCCTTGACGGCACGGTCGGCATGGGTGAGATGCCCACGCCAGGGGATTATTCCGGCGGCGTGGCCGTGGTCAGGCCGCGCGAGGACAAACTTTCGCTCATGGCACTGTGCGGGGTGGCCTGCCATAACGGAATCTCCCCGCCGCCGCCGAAGGACAAGAACCCGCGCTCGCTCGCGATGCACCAGGATGTTGTGGCCGACGCCCTCAATCTTCAGCACGGCCGCGGCGCCATCTGGTGTCTGGACTGCCATCATCCGACCACGCGCAACAAGCTGATAGACAACTTCGGCAAGCCGATCAGCTTCAATGAGCCGCAGAAGCTGTGCGGCAAATGCCATGGCCCGATTTACCGGGACTGGCGTGACGGCATCCACGGCAAGCGTATCGGTGAATGGGCGAGCAACGGCAGGAAGCGCTGGTTCGTGTGCACCGAATGCCATAATCCGCATGACGTTCAGCAGGGTGCCAGGAACAGCGGGTTTGCCCAGCTCGAGCCCGAACAGGCGCCTATGCTGCCCAAGGGTTTGAAGAACGCCGATCACGAGCGCCATGGCGAGCACGGCGCGACCCCGTCCACTGCGGCTCGATTGGTCGAGCGATTGAAGCTCTGGCTGCAGCGCATAACCGCGCGACCCGATCCGGTTCTGCCCGCGCCCCGCGCGCACGCCACTCAAGCGGCCCCGGGCGGAGCTCTGCTCGCCCCAGCCCTGCCCCTTGCGCCTCGGGATGGAATCCGGGGCGCGGGTATTCGAGATCATGCCCTAGTGGTCGACCGATGAACCCGAAAACCAGGATTTTTTTTGGCCCGCCGCTTGCTCTGCTCACCGCGGCCCAGACCGGTACGCTGGAGATCAGCGGAAAGATCAACCGCACGGCGGAACGCTACCTCGCGATCATGCACCATCGCGGCCTCGACCTGTCGCAGGCCGAGCGCGCCTGCATCGCGCATGTCTGCGACTTCGGCTTCGTGGCCCCGCAGGAAATCCGCGAACTGCCTTTCGAGGTGAGACAGACAGAATTCGAATGCGAAGGACTGAACAAGGAAGCCCTGGCGGCAAGACTCGAAGCCGCCAGTTTCGAAGATCTGGTTGCGGTGGTCGAGGAGCTGGGATTCTGAGCGCTCGGCGTTTTAGGAAGCGCGCCCACATCGGCCGAACCGAAAAATGCAGTTGGTGAAAATGAAATGAGTGATCTAAGGAGATAAGCAATGGGTATTCATCCAGTAACGATAGTTGTGTTTCTTGTAGTGTTGGCCGCGGGCCTCTTGTTGGGCGTTGGGCTTCAGAGCGTGGTTATCGGAGGCGCTGTTTGCGCTGTTGCAGTCTTGCTTCTTATTGCCTTGCGAGTGGCGCGTCAGTGGCAAATAGCGGTGGTTCTCAGGCTTGGAAGATATGAGAGTTTAAAGGGCCCAGGCCTGTTTTATATTCTTCCATTTATTGATACCGTTCCTTACTGGATAGACCTGAGAACGGTTACAACACCCTTCAATGCTGAAGAGACTCTTACCAAAGACAGCGTTCCCGTGGACGTGGATGCCGTCCTCTTCTGGCGGGTTGTTGATCCTAAAAAGGCGGCTATAGAAGTTGAGAATTACCGGCACGCCATAGCCTGGTCGAGCCAGACCGCCCTCCGGGACGTGATAGGCAGAACCGACCTTGCCGAGATGCTGAGGGGCAGGGAAAAGATAGACCACGACCTCTGCCACATGATTGACCAAAGGACCGAAGCATGGGGTATCAAGGCCTTATCGGTGGAAATCCGCGACGTAAAGATACCGGAAGGCCTTCAAAATGCGATGTCCATGCAGGCTCAAGCGGACAGGGAGCGCCAAGCAAGGGTGATTCTGGCCGACTCGGAACGGCAAGTTTCCCGGGTTTTTGAAGAGTCCGCCAAAGCGTACACCAACAACCCCGTCGCACTTCAACTTCGGGGGATGAATATCCTGTTGGAAGGAATGCGGCAGAATTCCACCATCGTTCTTGTCCCTTCGAGCGCCATGGATACGATGGGCCTGGGCGCAATGGCCGGCATGACTTCACTGGCAAAGCAGTTTGCGCAACCACACGGCGCCAAGCCCGTTTCAACTCAGCCGCAGGTTGGCGCAATGTCAGAAACCGTTTCCCCGGCCTGACGCTTATATGCCGGATAAACTTTTTAACGCGAAAGGAAAAGAGTGATGAAACTCGCAATAATTGGTATTACTGCGTTGGCGACGTTGTGCAGTATTGGTCAAGTTGCGGCCGCAGATGGTAAGGCCGTATACGACAAGTCATGCGCCGCTTGCCATAAGGCTCTCCCCAAGGCGCCGAAGCTGGGTGATAAAAAGGCGTGGGCACCTCTTATAGCAAGAGGGTCCAAAGACCTGATCGCCTCCGTTATCAAAGGCAAAGCGCCCATGCCGCCACGAGGCGGGGCTGCGAACGAAGAAGAGGCGGCGGCTGCGGTCGAATACATGATAAAAGCAGCGAAGTAGCGATGGGCCGGGTAAGCTGTAATCACTCCTCCCTTATTGATGCGCTCCTTAACCCGCTTCCGGCGGGTTTCTTTTTTGGTGCGCGTTACTGACTGGTCGCGATGGTCTTTCTTCTAATCGGGGTGGAGCGTGGCGACAACAAGGCCGCCCGAGTTCGACGAAGCTCGTACTCCATACCAGGGCGCTTCGTTCGCCGCATTTACCTGGACCGACGAGCCCGCCTTGGCACGCCGCCCCGGAAGGCTATATGCTCGATTTTGGTTAGGCAAACACAGGAGAGAAAAAATGAAGAAAGCACTGTCTATTTTGATTGCGTCCGTATTTGTTGCAGGCAGTGCATTGGCGCAGGCGCCCGCGGGCCGGACGGCCGCTTCCGCTACTGGTGGCGCCGGGGGTAGTGGTGCGGCTGGTGCCGCCGCTGGAACGAGCGCAGCGGCCGGTGGGATCACGTCAGGCATGATTGCCACTGCAGTGGCGGTAAGTGCGGTTGCAGGCGAGCTAGCGATGACGTAGTTAGACGGTGTCCGTCCGATCAAGTCGGCGCTACTACACATGACGCGCAACTGCCACTAAGAAGATAGGCTTGCCAACGGTTGATTGCCGCCGATCGAATGAATTCTCTATTGCCGCCGTACGGTGCAAAGATGTTCTTGCTATTTGGGTCGGCTCATAAGTGCACCTTGCCAGTGGTGATATGAACGGATATGCCGCCATTCGTTAGTACTGCCGGTGCAGACCACGGACCTTCTGAAATTTCAACCACTGCATCGACGTCGGGGTGCTTGAACAGGTCCGGAGTTTGGCGATTCGCGCGCATAGATTCTCCCTCGCATCCGCAGCGTCACCGAACGCCTTTACCGAGCAGCGTTTCGAGTTCCTGCGCTTGCGCCTTGAGCTTCCTCGGACTCGTTTTCGCCAACTGTTCAAGATTCCTGAGTTTCCATCGGATGCCGGGTAACTGCTCAAGATGGTCGATGCCGAGCAACGCCCAGTTCGGCTCGTTGCGCGCGAGCGATAGCAAGAACGCCCGCTCATCGTGATCCAGGTGAGCATGCAGTTCGGCAATCATGCGTTCGCGTGCCGACAGCAGGACCTTTAGTTCCACAGGCTCTGCGGTCATTCCCCGAAACGTGCTGTCATAATCGGCGGAAATATCCCGAAGGTTTGGATTAAGCACCTCGTGAATCGGCCGGTTGTGACAAGCGAGATAAGCCACGAAACTGCGCCGGATTCCGGGCGTGATCCCCTCGTGACGAAAGAGTTGCAATGCATCGAATAGGTCCCGCGGATGTTGTCGGTCCAGGGCGGCAACAAGTTTTCCGCCGTACAAGTCTTCCACAGACAGAACCGGTAACTCCAGATCGGCCAGCAGCGTCTCGCTCGCCTTGGGACTAAGTGACGCCGTGCGGATCGGGTGGACTGTCCCGCGTGCGCTATCGAGATAAACTTGATTCATGGCTTGAGCACCAGCAGGCCGTCCTTGGACTTCGATATCCACGGCCGCCCGCTACCCGTGGGCAGCGCGGCCGTGTCGAGCTTGTTGACCCACGGCAACGATAGCTCGCGTCCGAGCCGCAAGCAGAGTCGAACCGTCTTGACGCTGGTGCAGCGCTTGAGGAGGTCCGTCAGGACTTCCGCGCGCAGGCTGTAAGTGCCTTCGGCGATTTCTCGGGCCTCTTGCAGCGGTTGCCGAACGCCAACCTCGTCCAGTAGCTCAAGCAGTGCTCGTTCTGGCGTCGAGACTTGTGGTGCGCCGTCACGATTTTCCAAGGGAGCGACGCCAAGCATCTGCTCAGGCTTTTCGTCGAATAGCCGCTTGCGGTGATACTCGCTCGGAAAGTGCCGAACGAACCAATCGGGCAGGCGCGCGCTCACCCAGCCGTACAGATGCAATGTGCTTTGCTGCGAAACGTATTGGCGCACGCCATACCATTCCAGCGCCGTTTTGCCACCGACATGAAAGCCGGCGATTTGCTGTTGAAGCACGATGAGACTCGGGTGAAGCGACAACGCCTCACCGGGCCGGCAATATACTCCCCGCCCAAGCCGCTTTAGCCATCCGGAGCGGGCATAGTGAACCGCGAGGATAGTTGGCAGGGTCGAGCGTGACCACGAGCACGGCGCTGACCCGGCCGGAACCATCCCGGGCGGCGAACGCGACCGGCAAGATTGCCGTTCCCCGCGCGCGGCTGATCACCGGCACGCCACGCACCGGCGCATTCGCGCCGAGCGCCTGCCGGAAGTAATCCCGATTCGCGTAGTTGACCCCGGCGGGCAACGCAATGGTGGCGCACGCAGGCGTCCCGTCGGGCTTTGCGACCAGCATGGCGCTGTAGCGCCTGTGCGGGACGACCAGCGGGATTAGACGCTCGCAGCTCCAGGCTTCCGCCTGCGCTACCATCGGAACGTACACCAAGGCCTGCAGAAAGAGAACGGCGCCGCGGACATCGGCATCCACGCTTGCCGCCGTGCGCTCTGCCGCGGCCCGCAAGCCAGCCGAGGCGTTGGCAATGCGCGTGTCAGTGTCTCGCCAGGTGGCGTACGCCAATACGGCCAGCACCGGCAGCATCGACAGCCCCAGCAGAACAATCGGATACGCACGAATGCTACGCAAAAGACCGCCCCCATTTTTTCTTAGGTGTTATACCTCGACGGTTGCTCTAGATCAGGTGCTTCCTAACTCTTGCGATGAGTCAAGTAAGACTGCGATGTTGGCATGGTTCGGGTCGTACCGGCGGGCCAAGGACCTGGCGACCCCGTTACTCTTTGCTGATCTTTCAAACAATTGTGAAGAAGTTCGTCACCAACGATTTGGCCTGAGGGCCAATGAGTAACGGTCATCCACCAGGTTCGCATCCCGGAACTCTGCCCCGCCGAATCGATAGAGCTCATAGCCAATTAGCCGGAGCAGCCGGATCTTCGGCAACCACTTCCCTCTGTCGCTCCGATACGCAGAGCGATGCTTCACCACGGCTTCCCAGAAGTTTTGACATTTCTGCGGGGTGAAAAATACTCAACCCAATTGCGCGGAACACAACCTACGTGCGCTGGTCACAATTTGCGGGTCAGTCTAGTTGTACTGTGTCACGCGCGCATTACGACCGATCCGCAGCACGGGCAGCGTCGAAGACGACGCGCGAGCTGCATGCTCACGAGATAGCGAAGTGTAGGGATCGAGTCCGGCACGTGGCGTTGCGTTCGTCCGGCTGCCGCGAGGTTTGTAATCTTCGGGTAAGGCAGCCGCTTTTGGTCGATTGGAGCAGTTTTTTTGGAGGCATTCTGCAGTCGCTGCGCGAGCAAAAAGCCGTAGGCAGCGATGCACACGGTTGCGTGATGATGAAATCCGGTCCAGCCGCGGCCATCGTAGTGCGACAACCCGAACTCCTGCTTAAGCTCGCGGTAGTCCTGTTCGATGCGCCAGCGCATCTTCGCGGTGTTGACCATATCGCTGATGCGTATATCGGCAGGCAGATTGGACAACCAATACTTCGTGGGTTCGACTTCCTTGAGCGGCCATTCGATGAGCAACCACTGCTCATGCTCACAAGCTGGTAAATTTCGCTGCTCAAAATGCTAGCCCCATCGAGTCGCAGTGGGATGAATCCACGGGCCGTCCGTTGGACCGGTTGTAGGCCAGTAGGGCGTTCCGCTCTAGTTCACCCAGTCCGATTCCAACGACAGGCGTAGGTGCGGTGGCGCCAGTAGCGGACGTGAAACGGTTCCCGCGACGCTGTGACGGTATCCGCCGGGCGGCCCGGGCGTGGAATAAGGCCACACGGCTTGAATGAACACGAAGTCGCTGGCGGTCATCGCATATCTGCCGGTTGGTTGGGGTCGCCCGACGATTCCGCCAGTCGCGCCCGAACACCGGCTTGGAGTACCGAAACCGGCTACTTGACCGCGAACTCGACCGGGGGGGCAATTCGGAGCTTGCGCGCGAGGCGGGCAAAGTCACGATCGAA
>JGI1356J14229_10003842_pt1 | contig 11329 bp, 10 predicted proteins | sample Subgrocontami58m_FD_14229 | JGI IMG/M metagenome (IMG submission 14229) | reverse complement strand
GACAAAATAGGCAAGGATATTCAGCTTGTTTTTGCAGGAAGATGCTTTGACGAGGAATATTACAAAGAGATGCAGGGTTTTATTAGAGAGCATAGATATGAGGACCGAATCTTTTTTTTGGGTAACATCCCCTATGAGGAATTACCCTTTCTCTATTCTGTTTGTATGATATTTGTTTATCCTTCAACCTGTGAATCATTTGGGATGACTTTAGTTGAGGCAATGGCCTGTGGTGCTCCAATACTTGCCTCTCAAATAGAACCAATGACAGAAATTTGTGCAAATGCAGCCGTTTACTTTGACCCTATGAACCCAGATGCAATAGCAGATGTAATTTTTAAGGTACTAAATGATCAAGAGTTAATCTCTACATTGATAAAAAATGCAAAAGAACGGGCAAAAGAGTTTTCATGGGAAAAAACTGCGATCCGCACTTTAAATGTTTTTGAAAGCGTTGTTTAAAGTTTCTATATATGCAAGAATATCTTAATGTTCTTAATGAAATTCTTATCTATCGATACGTGCGTTTTTGCCATAGATAACCTCTGACGGTTGACAGGGTTTTTCCCCCAAATATTTTTACAATAGCCTGTCTGGCCAAATGGCGTGTAAGGCTGTTGGCACAGGTAATTGTTTCATAGCTCGCTGATGTAAGTTTGTGAGAGCGACGAATTTTCCAATCGTCAAGAGTAAATGTCGAGCCTCCTTTGCCACCTGCCCGCATACGTGTAAGAACCTCATCAAGAATAATACATGGAATATTGGCCTCAAGACATCTCAGCACAAAATCATAATCCGCTCCTATGCGATACTGCGTATTAAAGAGTCCAACACGCTCATACACATTTCGTCTTACGAATGTAGCAGGGTGTTGAACAGTCATGCCTTTGTGTAAATGGAGCAAGCTCGATTTTAAAACTACCGTAGCTCCGCCGGGCGAATCTTCCCATACTTCTATCGATCCAGAGACTATACCAACGTCTGGATTGCGGGAAAATACAGAGCCAACACGCTTCAAGGTACCAGGCAACCAAATGTCATCACTATTAAGGATGGAGATAATTTCACCAGTTGCACGGCAAATTCCTTTATTCATAGCATCATAGATACCGTTGTCTGGCTCTGACTGCCAACCTGCCATTGCCGTCGGATATTTTTCAACGATGTCCCTCGTGCTGTCAGTCGAGTCACCATCCTGTATAACAATTTGAAGAGCAGGCCAATTCTGATCTATGATACCCTTAAGAGTATCCTCAACGGTCTTTGCACTATTAAAAGTAGGTACAACCACGCTGATTTTTACAGATTCCACTGTCTTTTTTTAAATAAAAATATACCGTCATCTTCCCTTACCAGTTCCCAATTATTTGTGTCTTTTTCAACAAGGTCATAATACTTTTGCGGATTCTTTCTTGCTTCTATTGAGTCAACATCTATAGTTCCAAATTTAACAGGATGTGTTTTGTCAATTAGCACATAGTCAGCCCCTTCAAAAATGGGAAACTGCATTAAAGTCTTTTTCCTATAAAGGTAAGGTAGAAAAAAATGCTCTGTTGAAACAATCGCATCATCTGGGATTAAATGGAAAAATTCAAAGGCCTTTTTATGATGCGCTGTAGGTGTATATTGAGAATAATGAAAATTATGCGTCTTGTACGGGGCTAATTTATAATTTTTGTTCCAGAACTGGAGAGAAATGGGAGATGGGCCAAAAAAGATATTAGAAGACACGCTAGCTACAAAAATGCTACAGACAAGAGCATACGTAATTTTCCTATTACTCTCCTTATCTTGTAAAACATTCCTTTTCGTTAAGAAAGAAAAACCTTTCTCCCCTATATTTTTTACCCCTTTTATTGCGGACAAAAAGATAAAAGGTATGCTGGGAGAAAGATAATAGAGAATATATGAATAATGTGAAATTGAAGCACTTAAAAAATTAAATAATAGATTACCTATAGAAATGAGAAAAATCGATGGTGAAAAAAAAGGTGTAAAAAGAAGTGGCAAGACATACATTAAAAAATTGCCTATTTTAATTTTTTCTACTAATATTGAAATAACATTTAAAGGATGGAAAATAATATTTAACAATATCTTAGGAGGAGAATTTCCCAAATGCGAAAAATTAGCAAAAGCACAATGGTAATGAAGTGTATTCGAATTACCAGCTAAATACGGCATTACAATTTTAAATACTGCTAAAAAATATAGAACTGAAATAGAAGAGGTAATTATTCCGATCTTTTTTTCTTTTATAATAAAGGTAATATATAATCCGAGAAAAAAGGTGGTTAAAGCCACCTCCTCACGCACTAAAATAGATAAAATAAAAAAAATGTAATAGGCAATATATTTCTTTTTATACACAAAATAGAAACTAAATAATAATAATGGAATGGAAATTCTTAAAAACTCAAAATCATAGAGATTGATATATTGAAGCGTCGGAAAGAATAAAAAAGAAGCGGCAAATAAACAACCTATGTTTTTGTCATTAAATGTATCCCTTGTATAAAGATAAACAGGAATAACAGATGAAGTAAGGATAATAGTCTGTATCACTATTAAACAAGCCGGATAGTTTTTAATAATAAGAAGTGGAAGTGCAAGAATATATATTAATGGCAGAAAATGTATTGATAGATAATTCCTTACATCGCTGTATCCAAGCGATGTTTGCATTAAGCTACTCGTTGTGCCTTGGCCATCAATAAGGTTCGAAAATAATTCGAGGTGAACAGCAAAATCTGAATAGTATTTAAACGTATGAAGTTTCAGTAATTGGAAAACCAGAAGGAATGCTAAGTAGAATATAAGGGAAAACGCAAAAAGATACTTAGACCAATTTAGAAATGAAGGCCTTTTTAAAAATATGATAAAAGATATGGCCGCTACAAAAAGCGTTGACAATATGCCTATCGTATATGCCAGCAGTAGAAAAGAGTTATTTTGTTCTATCATCCTATTAGAAAGTAGGTCAGGAAACACATATTTTTAGTCCGGCAATTTTTTATGAAAAAATTTTTGCCTCGTACAAAACACACAAAAAGTCCAACTTGCCATTTTATCTGTGCTATCATTTGCCGAGGAAACATCAAATTTATTTCTTACTTTCCATAAAATATTCTTTTCAACTAGACTTGCAAAATAATTTATGGATAGTACTACACATTTTGGTACATCTTCTGATTCATTTAAAAATCATGAAAAACGAATACTTAGCTATTTTCCTTTTAGATCTATGAAAGATACAGATTGGCGCATTAAGGTTATAAAAAACCTTACCGTGGGTGCCTTTTTTCATGAATCATTTGAGTAAGGAATAAAAGCCAAGACCTTGCAAATCCACTCTCATTCTTATAAAAATCAAATATCGTCTGTAAATGGCGAAAGAGGGTTTCTCCTTAACTACATAATTCAAGTTTTATGATTATTATGTTTTGTTTTCAAATTGGGAAGTAGCAGATTTCCCTATATTTCTTATGCATGTCTATCCTTTTTAAAAAACAATAGTTTTTTGAGAACATTCATAATTCCATAGTATTTGCAAAAAAATATAATGCAATGTGGATTTCTGAGCACGAGAAATATCAATTCCCTTAAATATAAAAAAAAAGTGTTCAGATTCTTAAGATCCTTTGGGCTGTACAATCTGTGTTGCTCTTTTTTTCCCAAACCGAAAATAAGAGTATAGAAATGAGGAGGCATATAGTTTGAGGGAATCTCTCCATCACGAACTAACTCATTGAATATGGGAGTGCCAGGAATTGGCATAAAGCGCATAACTTGGAAGAAATCAAATTTGCTTTTGCGAATCAGTTTTATCGTTTCTCTTATATCCTCTTTTGTCTCACCGGGGTAACATATCATAAAATTCCCCCTCACATTTAATCCAGCTTTTTTAATGTTACTAACCACTTCGGGAACAATATCAGGATTTATACGTTTTCCCATTCTCTTTAAAGTTTTGCGGGACCCGCTTTCAGGTGCGATAGTTAAGTCTTGCCATCCGGCTTCTTTCATTAAAGAAAGTAATTCTTGGTCCAGCTTATCTAAACGCACACCGTTAGGGGTAGCAAAATAGATTTTCTCCTTGAAATGCTTTTTTTTAATAAGATTTATCATTATTCTGCAAAACTCTTTTGCATAATCGTTATAAAATGTAAAATTATCGTCTATAATTGCAAATTGTCGTATATCAAAATTATTATAAAGATGATTAATCCAGTCTACAATATATTGTAATGAATGGCTCCGTATCTTTCTTCCATTTACCTGTGAACCGGAACAAAATGTACATGCATATGGGCATCCACGAGTCAGCCAGATTGGAGCGGTCCTGCCATACAAGCCTCCATAGTTGTACCCTTTTTCAATATAATCGTTGAGTCTGACTGCGTCATAATCCGGAATTTTTATCTTATCTAATTCCCCTTCCATATTTACTTCATTTTTTACAATTATACCGTTTTGTCTATAAACCAGGCCATCAACAGAGGGATAACCCTCTTGCTCATTTAATAAATCAAGAAAAATCGGAAATGATAGTTCCCCCTCGCCTCTAAACAGAAAATCAACAGACGTATTCATCATAATCATATCCGAAAAGATAGAAGGATGCGCTCCTCCCATAACAGTAATTATTTTTGGATCAATTAATTTTGCTGTTTTCACTGCAGCAATACCTTCGGGGTAAGTCTGCATCGAACAAGACACTCCAACTACTTGTGGTTTAAAGGTTTCTATCTCTTTTTTAAATTCAAGAGAATTTGAATTAATATTTTCGTATGAGCAATCAAGAATCTTAACCGTATGGTAATCAGGAAGATTGCTTTTTAGAATGCCTAATGCAAGTGGCAAAACATAGTATTGTATATTGCCACGAGGTTCTATTAATAATATCCGCTTTCCTTTTTTCTCTTGCACAATCATTCGTCCAATCCAATTACATTACTTTGTTAAAATTAGGCGCCGCCGGTTTCTTTCAAGCTTGTCAGAGTGCGAGACCTGGTAATAGTCAAAGAGAAATGAATCCTTTTGCGCCTTGAGACAGTGCTCACTACTCCAGCGAAGCAGGTAGTTTGTGATGAAAGTTTTAGCAGAGGCGTTTACCTGGCAGCTAATAAGGATATGATAATAGTTGTCCCCGTCCTTATTCCATTTACAAAAACAACCACAACCTTAATGAAAATCTCAGAGTCTTTAAGCTTGACCTCAAACGAATATGTTTTATGTAAAATTTCTGATAATCAGTAGAGTCGTTTTGGCCTTTGCATCCAGAGTGTTTCTTTTATAGTCTTTAAACAGGACATAGATGGGAAGGTTAAACATTAACATTTACTTTGAGCAGAAGCACGAGGCAAATAGTTTTAAATATTTCTTTGCTTGAGAAATATTTATTTGAAAAATACGCTAATTCTTTGCACCCGTTGTTTTGCATTTCTTAAAACCGCAACCGTAACAGATTTATAATTCAACATATTATCATTGACGTACCTCATACGTTAGCCTCGTTTCGTTTGATGGCATAATATCTTTTATCGCTTCTGATTCAGTATCGTAGTCCAGCCAGCTTTGAAGATTTGTATCTTCCTTCTTTGTGCTAAATAATGTTTCTACGAAAATAACGTATGCCGCTTTAAATAAATCCTTTAATTGATGCCAATTAGACAAATGTGCCAGCAGCCTGAATATAGCTCGTGGTCTACAATAAAATTGATAAAAAGCCTTCCTCTCAAATTTTACAACTTCATCCGCAGTTAAATTGCGTAGTTTTAGAATCACCTCACTCTGTCCATATCGTTCATACCTTTCATGCAACAACCAACCGCTTTGTTTTGCTTCTTTAAAAAGTTGCGTTCCCGGATAAGGCGTCAAAATATTTAGTTGAAATAGGTCGAGTTCAATATCAATTGCAAATTGTACAGATTCCTTCATCGTTTCGGTGGTCTCATCAAGATGCCCTATAATAAAAGAGCCTCTCACCTCTATTCCGTATTTATGTGCAACATCAACGACACGCTTATATTGAGATTTCTTTATTGGTTTTCCTATCTTGGCCATCAATGTAGGACTCCCAGATTCAATTCCTATTAAGATTTGATGGCACCCTGCTTTAGCCATAAGTTCAGCAATTGAATCGTTGAACATATCTCCACGAACGTAGCAAATCCATTTCACATCGATCTTATCTGCAATCATTTTTTCACAAAACTGTCGTACAACTTTAGGATTCGATGTAAAAGTATCATCATAAAAGTATATTTGCCGTATTTTATATTTATAACGTAGTATTTTTATTAGTTGAATCATTTTTTCCGGAGAACGACTTCTCAAGGTTGTTTTCGCAGAATTACAAAATGCGCAACGGCCAGGACACCCGCGAGTCATAAGGGCATTCATCGCTGGTAAATTTCTATATGAACCAACAGGGGGAAAGTAGTTATCAAAGTCGATAAGATGATATGCAGGGAAAGGGAATTTATCAAGATCAACTTCCACTGGTCTTGGTGAATTATGGACAACACGTCTTTCATAACGAAAGCTTAAACCTAAAATATCCTTCCATGGTTTACCCTGCACAAATTCTAACATTAACTCTTCACCGTCACCTCGGCAAACAGCATCTATATAAGGATTGCAGAGCATCCGTTCTGTCTCTATTTCGGCGTGAACTCCTCCAACAATTGTTTTAACATCGTTTATTTCTTCTTTGCAAATATGGGCAATATAATGAGCGGGAATAAAATGAGCGCTCAGTACCGTAATACCAACAAATCGTGGTTTTAGGGTACGGACTATACCCCTGAATTTACTAGGGTCAATTGCTTCTGCATGTAAATCGATCACATGTACTTCATATCCGTACTGTTCTAAGTAAGCAGCAATGGACAATATTCCCAGGGGTGGCAGCATGCGCTGAAGTTTTCCCAATCCTCCTTTTCTAACCCAAACAGGATAAACTAATAAAACATCTGCGCGTGCTTTTTTGGGCACATGCTTAATTGCATTTTCCTGTTTATGAAAATTCACTGGGAATTCATTGTTTATTGCCATGCCTAATGCCATTTCCCTTTTTTCTTTAACAAACCTTCGTGCCCACTATCCTAGAGTAGTTGGTTATTCCTTTTCTTCTTATTTTCTCCTTCTTATACGTACCCATTATTTATGGGTGCAGAGAACAACCTTTCCCATCCCTGCCTCTGTGCAAAGTTTTAATACCTTGGTAAAGATTTTTTCAGCCCATCCTTGTTCTCCTTCAGAAACAAAGTCATAACACCGTAACCTGGACTTTGGGTTGCTGGTATTATCAAAAATCCTCTGTCATGCTCGTACAACTGCACTGTCCTTCTCATTCTATATTATTTTATAATTTTACCTACACAAAACGATGAAGACTGATTCGTTACTCTTTCGCAAAGATATATTTTTCTAAAAACTTTAGGCTGTATTTCGGAAATCCGCTGAGAAAATTTATTAACCCAACATTCATAATGTGCTTTATCATAAACCTCGGCCTCAAATAGAAACGAAGATATGCATGAGAAATTGCCTTTTTCACTATATCTTCGTTTAAATCTTTCGTTTGTAAGATATAAGATGAATATTGCATTTTTTCCCATGATTCGCATACAAGATAACCCTCTTGCACACATTTATTATAAAATGATGTTCCTGGATATGGAACCGCTGGATAAAAATTTGCATAATCAAGAGGTACCGAAAGTGCAAATCTTGTTGTTTCATACATATCGTGTTTCGTTTCACCTGGATATCCAAAAATAAAGAAACCAAAAGAGAGTATCCCTGTTTTCCTTAAAATGTAAATGGCCTGTTTGATTTTATCAGCTTTAAGCTTTTTTTGCATGTTTAACAGGGTCTTCTCATGGGAAGATTCTATTCCAATTGACAACATCCAACAACCAGCCGATTTCATCTTCTTAACCAAATCTATGTCAGTAAGGGTATCTGCCCTTGTATTCGTTAACCATCGTATATCTAAATTCCTCTTAATAACTTCATCACAAAAAGTGTCAACAAATTTTTTATTGAGTGTCACCGTATCTCCGAACAGATTAAAATATCTAACACCAAATCTTGTTTTTAAATACTCAATCTCATTTACCACATTTTCAGGTTGTTTTTCTCGAAATCCCAAACCGTGACATAGTGGTGTTACGCAAAAATCACATGCAAAAGGGCACCCTCTGCTCGTTTCTATCATAAGATATCTTTTATTGATAAATGGCAAGATGTACTTCTTAATAGGAAATAAATCCCATGCAGGATAGGGAAGTTTATCTAAATCTTCTATCCATTTTCTGTTTCTATTGATAAATATTTCTTCACCATTTCTCCAGACAACACCATGAACTTTACTAAGATTTTCTAAATTTCCATTACTCAAAAGGTCTAATACTGTATACTCTGGCTCCCCTATTATACCAATATCGATATCAGAAACTTTTTCCAGTGTCTCTTTAGGAGCACCTGATATATGGGCACCAAAAGCTATAAGTTTGCTATTGAATTTCTTTTTCAGTATTGAAAGTGCTTTTGTATCAGCTAAGACGGTTGCCGTTGTCGTGCAAAATATTATAACATCGGGGTGGAAGCTTGATTCGATTAGCATGTTACTTACTTTTGCGGGACTAAGATTAAGTGCGGTTGCATCAAGTAACTTGAATTCGATATTATTCTCTCGTAATAAAGAAGCTATCAAGGCAAGAGAAATAGGAGGCTTTGCCGTTCCCAACACATCTTCTTTTTCCTGGCATCTCCCTTCTCTTGTCCAAGAAAGGCCATTTATACGAGGTGGGTTAATTAACAACACTGCGTGTGAGCTCATAATAATTTTTGGGTTCTTTTATACTTATAAAGCTTAAAAAGGTGTTGCAGGTAAAAGAGGATTTCCTTCAGTCCCATCTTACTTTTTCCCGTAATCCTGTCACAAAATGTAAAAGGCACTTCCATTATAGTTTGATAATTACCTTTAACCAGTATCTCCAAACATATTTTGAAACCTATAGGATCGAGGCTCACATTTTCAATCACTTCTCTTTTAAAAAAGAAAAAACCAGATGTAACATCTTTCACCGTTGTAAGCATAGAACCCCAAAAACCTGCTGTTCTTGAAATTAAATATCTTCTAAGAGGCCAATTAAGCACCCTTCCTCCTGGAATATATCTACTTCCAACAGTGATATCACATAGATTATATATGAGTGGATTTAACAAATATGGTAATGCATCTGGAGCGTGACTCAAATCAGCATCCATAACACCAATAATTGGACTATCTGTATGACGAAAACCATAAATACAGGCTGAGGCTAACCCCAGTTTTCCTTGTCTATTCAGCAAGGTAATATTAGTATGTTTTTTGCTAAACTTATCAATCAGTTCCGCTGTCCCATCTGGAGAACCATCATCAACAACAATGATTTGTGCATCTAATTTATTCTTTGCAATTTGCTGAGTTGCTTTTTCCAAAAAACTGATAATAGTTTCTTTTTCATTGTAGGTAGGAACGATGATGGATATAGCGTGAGTATTATCTATTTTTCTCATAATAAACTGCTTATTTTTTTATTCTAAATCCTTTGTTAAAGATGGGTAGTAATCCCTGATAATTTCGTCAGGCGTGAGACCCGCTTCAATTAACTCCAGGATGAGATAAACCATTATTCTCGTTCCTTTAATACATGGCTGTCCATGGCATATATTATGGTCTACTGTGATTCTATCATTCATATATAATGCCTTTCTTTTGGCAGACATTTTTACTCCATGATTACAGCCAACTGAATACTTTCTCAAACCTCTTTTCCCTGTTTTGCTTTTAGTTTATCCCATTTGAGGGAAATTGCTTTTATAACTTACCTCTAATCTCACCAAGCGTTTTCTTCCCTCGTTCAGTGCGATCAAAGTCAGCATCAAAACTTACAAGAGTCAACGTATACTTCTCTGCTGCAACATATTGATAGGCATCATCAAAATCTAAATTAAACTTTGTCTGATCCAAAAGTCGTTCAAGCCATACATTGGTGTCAAGTAAATACATAAATTAGTCGCCTCGCCACTCCAATGCTTTTTTTTGTAGTTCCATCGAAGTGTATTGGTTACGATAGTCTCTCAGGGCACCTGCCCAATCCTGACGTAATTTTCTCCCTTGTTTTAGTGATCGCTTCTCTATTAAGAATCGAACAAAATCCTCCACCTCTTGCTCATATTCGGGAGGTAATTTTTTGATTATTTCTTCTAATGTTCTCATGAAAATTTCACTCCTTATCTTATTGGTTTTAAAATGGAACCAAATATGTATGCCGTTGCCGACGGGAAGTTCGTCTTTATCCATCTGGCAATATCTAGTGCGGTTTCCATATTAATAGCATCAATATTTTCCTGACCTTTTAATAATTGCAAAAACACATTTTACTCCATTCTGAAAGATTTTCTTTCATTTTTCATTCACCATCAGTGCATATCCGCGTTTCTCTGCGTCCTAATAAACTCATGATTTGGAAGGTTTAAAGTATGCATAATACCCATACGCTGAAAAAATGCATATCAAAGGAATTATGGGATATCGATAAATGAGCGCATCATCAACACCGACCAGAGAATGGAGTATTGTGTAATACAGAATTACAGTCATAAGAAGTGCAGGGATGGGGTTAAAACCAGACTTACTGTTTATTACCCACCATTTCGATTTATAAAAGCCATAAAATGCCATTGGAAAGACAATGATATAAATAAAAGTATCTGCTACTTTTTTCGCGAAGGAAGGCTTCTTTGTAATAGGGCCCCAGTAAGCCAAAAATCTTTTAGTACATAATTTTAAATATTTCAATGGATGTTTTTTTACAAAGGCAATACTTGCCTCTTTTACTCCTTTCGAGGCCATTAAAAGTGCTATATCATCTTCTTTCTCTTGGTCATATTTCACTTCGTACAAATCAAAAAACGGTAGCACTGCTGATGTTACATTACAAGCATAAAATGCATCCCATGCCTCGGTTGTGGTTATTGCGAATTTATGGTACACGGTATAGTTTCTATATGCCCATGGTAATAGCGATATGTAAAATGACAGTAAGAAAATAGCCATACCATATAGCAATCTTTTTTTGTCTTTTTTGTAAAAAATCATTATAAAATAAAATACGATGAATATGGGTAAATAAAGTACAGCGGTTCTGCATAAGCATGCAACAGTTAAAAAAAGTCCGGACAAAATAGTATTTCCTGTATTAAGATTGTTTTTAACAGCCTTTATAAGAAAAACAACAGCCAGCAATAATAAAAAGATAAATAAAGTTTC